>JAABUL010003186.1_pt1 | contig 24943 bp, 32 predicted proteins | sample 5559151 | NCBI WGS metagenome assembly JAABUL01 (sample SAMN10711876, study PRJNA513368) | rock metagenome | isolation source: Antarctica rocks | place: Antarctica: Victoria Land, Pudding Butte sud | reverse complement strand
AAATCTTAATTTAAGATTAAAGAAAGTATAGAGAGATTTTATATTAGATATAAACTGTATTTTATTTCTTAAAAGTTTGTTTGGGTGAAAAGGCCCTTCGCTTGCGACGTTGTCTGCCGCCGCTTTTTGCTCCTCCTGCACCGCCCTAAATCTGGACTGCTTCGACATCCCACCTCTTCCACACTCGTTCCGTAGCGATCGAGTGGCCCACCCTTGTTGATGTCTGTTATTACGATCAATTCGATTGTTCCAAGATCAACAGTTGGCTGACTGACGAGACTGTTACCTGAGATAATTGAGATCAAATGGAAGATCGCTTGCCGCCCACCGTTTCCAATTATAGAAACCTGGTATCTCCTGTCTGGAGCATGGATTCAAATATCTCCAACTCCCCGCTGTATTGCTTTACTTTTGCATTGACAGTGTTCTCTTATTCGCACTTGCTTACTAGAAATGGCCCGTCGCAAAATTTGTTGCTTGAAAGGAGCGTCGCAAGATGCTCCTGATCAGTTCGACTTTCTACAGCAGCGTTTCGAAGACGCAAAGAAAGCACCGCGTCGAGTCAGCTCCTACATGGATACAACGCAATGCCACATCGATCGAATGATCAAGTTGTGGGAGGAGTAAGCAACATCTAGACAAGATCGACAAGAGAGCTTACTAAGATCTCACCCGAGCAGGTACTGCCACTCTCGTCGCCCTCCTCTTGACTCTCATGCGGAAATGCGCGATTGCGATCCAGCTCGTATGCAGAACTTCCTGTTGTGGATGTTGGAGAAGTACGAAATCAAGAAGACCAGCTCGGTCTCAACCTATTGGCGTCAGTTGAGCCAAGTGTATATTACCTGGACGGGCACGCGCATGGAACCCAAGGTGCTGAAGGATATCTTTGTGGTTGGTCTGGTCGCTATAATTCTCTGTCGCTATTGCTGATTGGCCTGCAGTTCATCGAAATTGACTTGACCCGAGAGTATCAGCTTAATGACCTGGAAGAGGTCAAACCTACCTTGGACGCTCAGGATTTCCTCGAGCTTCTCCAATATCATTGGCTTAGTGACACAAATGTGTTTGCAGCAGAGCTGCAACGCGTGCAACTGGCATCTATACTTCTGGCGGCTGCTTTTACAGGCTCCAGACCTTCAGCTCTTTTGGCAATCGAGTATCGTGATCTCGATTTATTTCTGTTGCGCGACCCCACCAGTGGACTCCCCACTATGGTGCTCCGAGTGACATTGACCAAGACCAAAGGTCAGGCGAAAAGAAAGAGACCGTAAGTTTCTTCGGGATTTTATATTTGTCGTCGATACTAAATTTTGTGGTAGTAAGTCATACACCTTCAATTTGGACGATAATCCAGCATTCTGTATTGTGTCTCACTTCATCGCGCTCGCCTTTCACGATGGCGCCTTCGCAGCTCGAGGCTTGACGTCTCCGGATCTTCTCTTCGGTTTGGGCCTTACCAACAACAAGTGTACGCCAATCCCGTGGAAAGAGGAGAAGCTCTCAACTCCCATCTTTCGCCCTATTGAGGAATCCCGAGATGAAGCTTATGTCTCTGCAAGCGAAAGCCTGCCCTACCAGACCTATCATGCTTGGGTAAAGCGTCTTGGCGAAGACCTGGGCTTTCCAGAGGTACTCACAACCTACTGCTTGCGCCGGGCGACTGGCAACGCTATCAATGGTACTTCGTTTTGCTCTATCTTTTTCCTAAGCTACTAACAAGCGCCTTAGACGACAGTAGATCCAACGATGCCATTCGCAATCTCGTAATGGATCATAGCAATTCCGAGATATTCGAGCGAAGTTATCTGTCACGTCAGATCCGCTACGATACTCAAGCTGCTTATCTTGGACGTGACCCCAATCAACTGCTTATCCAAGCGGCCAATCGTATGAGTCGTTTGCAGGATCCACATCGACCTAGGAAGCTTGATGATCGACAACGAGAACAAGTAAGGCGTAGCAAGATCATTCAGAATCTGTATGACGCTCGACAAAGCTTGTCTCAAGAGATTTATGATAGCTTCGACACCCTCAAGGAGGCGAAGGCGGAGGGTTCGCCGCTCCACGTAGGGTATCTCCAAATCCAACGCCTTCTCGTGGCCACTATCCGTGCCGAAGAACGCTCCCTCCTCAAAGCAACGCGACAGAAGTACGACAGGCAGGCCCCAATTGACAACATCGAGCGACAGCTTAGTGGCGCAATAGTCAGAACAGACACCCCATTAACTATTCATAAGCGACCGCAACTTGCATTCTTGGAGAGATCTCGAATAGGAGAGGCGTTGTTCTCCGAGAAGCCGTCTATGCTTCTTCTCGAGAGAGGATTGAATTGGCGGGTCCCATTCATAAACGACTTGATCGCTCTATGTGGGCGACGCGAACGTTGTACTCCAAGCAAACGTCGCGAAGGCCGGAATACCAACAGTGAAAGCGATAAGCCGAAAGAAAAGAAGTCTGCGACGGGCGAGTTGTATCCTGTGGGATGTAGGCCGTACCAGTGCCTCTTCTGTCTAGGTAGCGTCGACTTGGCGGACGACGATCGTCGCCATGATTTTGCCACTCGCTATTCGCTCAGGCGACATCTGCAACGCTGTCATGCCAAACGATTGCATAAGAGCGATGGTATTTACTGCCCACATCCCCATGCCAATTGCGTTGGGTTGGTTTTCAAAGATCTGGGGCTATTTAAGAATCACGCCGCCCGGGTACACTTTGTGAAATTGTAATGGTTTGCTATCAAGCGCTCTGTATACCTTTACTGCTCCTAATTCATTAGTGACAGATTCTCATTAACCTTTTGCGAGAACAAATCCTCAGTATGGTGCGTCGACCGTGTGCGGGACATGTCACTGTTGATGTACGCGCCCACAAATGGACCCCCCCCCCGGCTTACCTTTGCTCGGTCAGACCATATCATCTCCTATAATAGCATGGATTAGACGCATTCTATAAGAGCAGCACACATAACATTCTCATATGAAATCGATCACTTATCAACAGTCCTCGGAGCAGTAATGCTCTGCATGATAATCATCTTTTTTGCCTTGAGCTCAATACTCTTACTAAGTCTACTTCGCCTGTATCAGATCAGTGTGTGCTGTGCTCGCTTGACGGTCACTTTACTGTTCCTGGACACGATTCCGCCTCAATGATGGTTGGAACTGCTCATCGAGCCATGTCCTCAACTCAGAAATTAGACCGACCTGAGACGAAGAGTGAATCGCGACGGGCTGCAGCACGACGTCTTAGAGCCGAGCAACGAAGAAGCGTGCGAGAGATGTATCGAAAACGAAAAACCACCTTGATAAAGAAAGCCCACGAGCTAGGAAAGCTATGCGAAGTTGATATTGCAGTCATTATTTGTCGAAATGGTCGATATTTTACCTATCGCTCAATGGATCGGCAATCATGGCCGCCGTCAATGGACCAAATCGTAAGTGAGATGCTAGCCTTATAGTCATCGCCAAAGCTGACCAGAAGTAGGAGCTTTCATATCCATTGCCTGAGAACCTGCTGCCCCAGGACTTGGAGAAGGAACGACTTACGTCTGCCACAGAGGGATCAGGCAATGCTGAGAACGAAGAAGCAACGGAGAGACACTCCAGTTGAATTGCGAAGATTGGCGGAGGGTGCCTTGGTTACTATGGCCTTTGCTCATGTTGTCACATAGACTTGTAATAACAACAATCTTTCCCACAATGCAATAAAAACATTATATCTTTTTCCATCCCTTTCAATCTTGTTCTGTTCGTCGTCGTCCCCTCTTTCATCGCCGCCATATTCTGCCCTAGGTCAACAAAATAAGCTGCGAAACCCTTGGACGTTTACTCTATGACTTATTTCAATGCAGTCGAGAGAGGGCGCAGACTTGGGCGTGGATGACTGAAAGAAGAAGCGCACGGAAGAGACCCACGGATTGACAAGAAAGAGACGAGGAGCAAGCATTGCAGGTTTTGAGATGCAGTCTTATTGCTATCATTCTACCACTCTTCGCAATTGAACACAAAGCTATCTAAATTATAACAACGTCAAGACACGTCGTGTACACCTGAGTCTTGCCAGATGGAAAGCCTGATGTGCCGGGAGCTGTAGGCCAGTCCCATACCCAGTATAGCGAGTATATATTGCCAGGAACAAGATCAAGCGGCAAAATCACAACAGTCGCACACCACAGATTCTGCCCTTGGAGTGGATCGGGAGCATGAGGGTATCGCTGCTGACGTTCCCTCGACAAGGGACTGTCGTTGACCTGATAGCATCGTCCATCATCGAAATCTTGTCGAGAAAGTAATCTCCCCCTTTTGTCTCCGCCCTGACCTGCACTATCCCACACACCATGAATCTCCAGCATCGTATCTTGAGGTCGTGAGGCTATCGTTCCGTATACCGAAATCGTGCCTGATGAAAGCTTGCCCGGAGGGTCGTTTTGCGTTAGAGTGATATGGCCGTTCTCTTGATAGCGAAGCGCAACATGAGCTCCAGCCGACGCTCGCAGAGCTGGACTGCCCTCCGTCTGGTTATGAGTTTGCTGGGGCACCATACAGATTGAATCTGTGGGGAAAATCTCCTGCGCTAACCTACCGTCGGGTGGGAGGAGGTGGGTCATACCTTGGTCGCCAAATCTGGGCGAGGTGCGAAGAACTATTCTAATCAGCTTATTTCGAACTACCTGCTGCAGCGGCGACGAACCGTTGCCACGAGGGAAACCTGCAGCTTGGCAGAACCTGCCATCTAAATCGACTGTAGAGACCTGCTCTATCCAAGAGTGGCTAACAACGTAGTTGAGCGACGATAGACAACTAATCACGATGAACATGAGACTGGACATGATGATGCAGAGAACAGGAACAGAGAGCGAAAGTACTTCCTTTAGTAGAAAAGGCTAGCTAATAATGCCATTGCCTGATTGGCAATCAAAAGCGCGCGCATAAAATACATCTAAAAATAGATCATGTATCGTAGTATCTAAATAGCCCTGCCGAGTCAGCGGACTGCATTTGACGATACCGGACCGGAGACCTCACATTAACTTACTAAAGAGTGTCGAGCAGTTTCCAAAGCAGCGAGTTGATTTAATAAATGGGAGCGAAACATCTCAACGTCGCTTTGCAAACGAACTCTCAAGTCAAAAGCCCGGGCTTGGTGGACTAGGTCAAGGAAAACTCGACTGGCAACGACGATATTTGATACAAAAGCCCAGGACAAAATTGCAGAGCTGAACCGCATATGGAGAGGAGGTGCTAAGCTAAAGAGTAAAATAGACGCCCATTCCTCCAGCCAAGTAGAGTAGAGTGTGGTCCCCAGCATCTTCTGCCCTCCTTCAAGCCCTCCAGAGCATCGCCTCAATGTCCTCCGCCATCCCGCCTGGGCTCTCCCTCAACCTCATCCCAATCGTAGAAAATGTTTGCCATTCTCTATCACAAAACCGCATCAAGAAAGCAAACGAAGACGGTCGACCACTTCGCTCCAACCATAATACTCTGCTTCCTCGACGACAAGTTTTCCCCTCGAGTTCTTAATTGAAGGATCCGCTCCTCTCGATAATAATAAATTCACCACATCCAGGCGCCCACTCGCGGCGGCTGAATGCAAAGGTGTACCTAAGCCGGAAAATCTCTCTAGCTCGTAGCTGTCCGGACTGTTCTCATACATAACACTGTTGATAGGAGCTCCTTTGTTGAGCAGATAATTCAAGACGTCGAGGCGATCAGGAAGATCTCGGACCGCAGCAAAGTGAAGAAGCTGTCCATGCTCGATAGAGCCGCCATGATCGAATAGGATTCGTATGATTTCGAATGGCGCATCGCGAACAGCTATCGAGAGTGGAGTTATATCGAGACCACATGTAGCGTTAGGATCGGCGCCGTGGGAGAGAAACCACAACGTGAGTCTGGTATCTTTGATAGCCAGTCTTGCATATTATTAATTGAAGATCTTCAATTTATAATGTAGAGGGGTCTTACGAGAGCGCTGGAGGCCGCATTCGACTGAGATATGTGTTGATATCCCATTTTCTATCCATGTAAAGCTGTAGGATTGAATACGCGTGATATTCAGCGGCCATCGCGAAATGCACCGGATACATCGACATCATGTTCGACAGCAGATAACGCGCAATAATTAAATCGTTCTGTCTGATAGCCTCGCATAGGCCGCTGGCTCCGAGCTCATTCGAATCGATTCGTTCGTCGACTGGTCGGTCAAGCCAGTGAATCTTAAAGATAGATTGAACTGCGGTCAGATCTCCAGAGGCACAGGCTTCTCGCATTGCCTCCACCTCGGGCTCCAAATAGTCTGAATCGAAGTCAATCATGTCCTCGCTATCGATAGTGGATTTATCAACAGTATGAGACATGTCGAATGAGACTGTAGGGCTTGCCTCTTCTACGCGCTCTACCTTATCTTTGAGGGTTAGATTATCGAAGGCAAGCATAATGTTCTTGGCAACCGCAGCTGCTACTCGCAGTTTATGTATTAAATGTGAAAAAAGAATTGTTGCGACCCTTTCCTGCTTTATTTTGCAAAGAGGGGCTCAAATGCACTAAGATTTCAGTCATGCCGCGCTATCATAATAGACGATCCCGAGAGCGCACTCTTCCCACCCATAAGCGCACACCCCGCATAACGTTGCAGAACTTCAAGATGAGCACCAAAAAAGACTGAAGAACTTTGTTCATCGAAGATCACCACAACACTTCTGGACCATCGACAGCGAGCGTCCAATACACTGAGATCACCAGCGGACCACCTCAGAGCCGCAGATAGCACTTGCAGCCAAGTCTGCTTCAGCCCGACTCAGCGCGAATAGGTCCACGCAAGATGCGCGCCAGGAAGCCCAAGTAATTATCAAAACCCAGTACATGATCCGATGTGGTTCATCATAAACCCTATACCGCACGAATCACAGGAAACCAACGCGAAAGCGGGTTCAGCAGATTTATTTCGATGATGCCTTGGAGGACTCTGCAGCCGAGGAGCTCACAGAGGTTTTAGGCACCACATCGCGCGCTTTATCTTCGACGAAAAGATAGACTTTCCCATTCTGGTGAAGAACCATGATTGTACCTTTTCCAGATGGTCGCTCGTGGCTTTGCTCGAGTACAATATACTCAACGCACTTCAGTGGTATGCCCCACTGTTTGAAGCAACTTTCAATAATCGTCTTCTGGGACGGCAGAGCGATTTCTCCTCTGTAGACAGCATAAGCGATAAGCCCGGTTGAACCGTTTGTCGGAAAGTCCTGCTTGTGGCTTTTTAGAAGAGTAGAGATCTGATCCATTTTGGCTTGGATATGCGCATCTCCTGCGGCTGCGTTGGCAGATGCATCCAGAGGACGTGGGGAAAAGTGACCAAGGATGGCGCCAGTTGCTGAAGCTATGACAACGGCCGTACACGCATTGAGGTCCTGTGTGCCTCATCCCTGTCTATTTGCTGCGAAATGGACATATTTGATTTGGTTCATCGCAACCATTTCGAGCTTTTTGCCATCCTTGGCGCTTTGAAACATCGTGACTCTTCGGGACACGATGATCCAATAGTATGTGACTGCACGACAGAGTCAATGTGACCTACAAGATGTAGATAAGCTTGATGTCCAGACCATCGCTGATTCAGACAATTACCACGAATTAAAAGCTTATGCTTACGTGTGTATAGATCAAAGCAGAGCGGCTCGCCGTCAAAGGAAGTTATATTTATATCTGGAAAAGATGCGTGGACTTTTGCCTTCTTATGCAGTACCATCTGGAACGCGATGATATAAAATACGATCTAGCGAGATCAAAACGTAGTAAGCGGGGTGTGTGCTTGTGGTTGGAGCACACTCCTCGCACAGGGACTAGGGGTGCGAGATATGCGCTTATCTATAAGCGAACGCCGATACTGGTCATTACTCCTGATTTTGAGAAAGCCAGTTCGCAGATCTTTCGTGGCACTGAGGTGCGTAATCCGCCGTCGTAGGGTTGTTGCATCTGCTCTGGTATTGCTAGAACCAATTTACTTTGCCACAACGCCACCGTAGAGAGATCTTCGCTCGGAAGGGGTGGCTCATACTTTCCAGGGTCTGCCCGCTATTGAAACAGGGAAAGAACGTATTGCATAGAGCAAGCTGACAAAGAATAGTTTGCCCCGGAAATCCAGCGTGTGGGGACACCAGCAAAGTCTGGTCCCGTGGAGCCCTCAGACCCTCGAATCCCCCAAACCTTTTTCATTCCTAGTCTCTAGCAGCGTTCATGATTACCATAGTCTTATGAGAAACAACTTCCTGTACGATCGCAGTGCTTGGTCCCTACGAGCGTCCAAAACATTCAACTCCCTGAGAATCATGGAATTACAGTCACCATCCGTTCCTAGAAAATCACTTCTCCTAGCAGAACGACGGCCCCGCTCTCTTCAGACAAATTGGGTGGCCCAATCTGCCCTTCGTACTTTTACCCACTGCCAACACCTTGCTTGCGTGAGAGGTCAAATGGGATTCTTGATAGATTATGGAGGCTAAAGCTGCACTTTGTTCTACAATACAGTAAGATCATTATCACCATCGCTGTTCAAGTCTATGCCCCAGTACTCGAGAATCCCCCCCTCTGACAAAGCCATTTTCCCGGAAAGCACATCCGTCGCGCGCTGCATGATCTGAAATGCTTCCATCACTCTGCTGTGAAATTCGAGCATGGCGTTGCGTGACTCTTTATAGTAGACGATTTCTTGACGTAAATATCCATTCTCTCGTACTAGATCATCGACGGACCTCTGAGGTTTGCGGCGGCGAGGATCTTTCGCCTCGTGAAGGTTGACAGGGAGCAAATCTAGGCTAGAGGAGGTTCCGCCGCCCTTCGCAATGCGCGCATCGAGGTCGGTGATTTCGGGAGGACTTTGGTTCCGGTGTTGGCGGCTCATAATAAAGAATGGTTCAAAGCTAGCAGGAAGGGATTATCCGTAATCAAGACTGACTTGGGATTGCTAGCGGCTGGAGGGCACTAAAGTACTCTTAGAATTGAGTTGAGATGTTTACATGGAGGAGGGTAATACATGCTTTAAAATGTTCTGCTGGCGAGGAAGCGCCCAGAGCGTACAGAAATTTGAGAAAGAGGGGGGGGGCCAAATGTTCAATTCCAAATTTAGGTCCCCAGGCGGGCGGCCATTACCTTAACCTGGCGCTTCCACTGTTGCACTTCAGCAGCGACGTACTTGAAGTTCTTAATCGCCTTCCTATTGCTCACTAATAGTCTTCTCAAACCCTTCATGTCCGCGACAATGGAGAGACGACTCACAAAATTCCCCGGAAGCGCTAATCGAAATATCTTTAGCAAGAGACCCAACGAGGTGGACACTCAAGAGCCACGACCTATACGCGATGTTCCCGATATTCCCGATCATGCCCATGTCAATCCTAGACCGCGTCCACCGGCCCTCCCGCTGAAAGCAAATCCCAATTCCCAGCAGTATCAGCCCGCCCCGCCCCTCAAACGACCTAGAAAGCCGGCATGCCACTCCAAGAGCCCATGGGAAAGCCACTACGCTATTTTCACCGTGACGCACATGGACGGGGACAGTCGCGTAACCGTAGCGCATCGGAACGAGCCGCATCACACAGTTGTAGCGATCAAGAAGCACCAACTGAAGGCTGGCGAATTAGTGGAGCGACTGATTCCATGCAGTCATACAAACATTGTAAATCTGCTGGAGGCCTTCCACGATGACGGTTTCGTCTATATGGCATACGAATGGACGGACGTTACTCTGGCCGAGATTCAGTCTACACCTCTTGGAAAGCTATCCGATTTCCATATCGCCGCTATTTGCACAGAGGTGAAGTTGTCCGCAACACGAAGCCTTGGTCAAGACCTGATCAGCTGGGTTTAGGTTCTTCAAGGTCTTCAATACATTCACGAGGCGCTCCATATCATGCACGGTGCGCTGGATGTTCATAATGTCATGGTCGATAGAGCTGGTCAAATCAAAATCTGCAAGACAATCATCGTCGGAAGATCGTGCATTGGCTAACACTGAATAGTAAACATTGGGCACAGCATGCTGCAAAATACCGCAACAAAGGATGGTGGGCGCCTAGACCTGGACGCTGTAGGTCGACTGATGATTCGGTTGATGGAAATCGAGACAAGCTTCATGCATCCCCAAGCTCAATGCTTGACTAACCCTGATGCCTGGAATCTGCCAGTCAGACAATTTCTTGAGAAGGTTTTTGTCTCAACATTGCAGGTACTCTTGAAGGTATGATACCTTATTATAAAAGGTCTTAACACGTCAAGCTAACCATCTCAGGACCCTTTTTTGGAATCCTCGCCAGGCAGTCACTGTTTGAAGCCTTTGGTGTTGATCACGGAAAGGTCGGTGCACAGAGAGTGGGACATTTGTATGAAATAGGGCCAAGTTGTGTTAAGCTAGATTGATAAACGAAAAGCTGGACCTGATCTCATTCCTGATCCAAAACCGTAGTCTGCGCAACCAAGTGACATGCTGTACACAAAGACATCAAGAGAAGTAGAGTCGTCGAAGTCTGCCTTTTGATTTCTTGCAGAGTGGGCAATAAGGTCGATCCCAACCATCCATACAGTCTGTGCAGTATGAGTGGCCACATCTTAGAGATGTGTCAACATCATTGACCATACATATGGAACATTGTGGCACACGAGAAGCAGAATCGTTGGTGATGAGATCCTGAAGGGCCTGGTATCTTTTGTCCTGCTCGACTCTGTGCTTGGCTTCTGAGTCCATCACAGCTTGCAGCCTGGCCCGATCCTGCTGACGCTCCATTTTGACCTTGCCAAGGTCATGTTCAAGCCTACGCTTTTCTCGCCGCATCGAGATTCCCGCCTTGTACAGAAGCTGTACGAGGCCAAGGGTCTGGTCGTTGTTCAATCGGCGCAGTTTGCTCCATTGGACCTGCTGGGTATCGACCGATTGGCCAAACAAATGCGGATCCTGATAAGTGGCTTCATCACCAAAATGAGATGATCGACAGTAGAGAAGCGGATGGTCCAAGCAGAGATCTAGCTCCGTATCCGAGGTATCGGGCTTGCTGTGGCTGAAGTCGTTGTAACCTGGATTGTCGCCATGCTGTCGAGCGCTGCTGCGAGTGTTATGGTGCTTGATCACAGGGTCCTGATCCTGAACTTCAGGATCGATGTCCGTCACGTCTTCCTCGATTTCCATAGCACTCTCTGGCATTATCGTTAGAGGCTGGTAATGGAAGTGGTACAATCACCTCACCTGCTGAGCTGCCCGGACGAGGAAGACCAGGAGGCCATCTGAAGACAGGGGCGCCATCTTCTGAATCACTGAGTACCACCGACATGATAGGGGAACTTGCAAGGATTTCAAGGAAGTCAGGAGTTCAAGCTTGATCGGACAGAACCTATGAGGCAGAAGACGAGGCAGTTGATTTTCAGGGAGGGAGCACACCTGTCTTTATACTCACAATGCAGGACACAGCCCGTCGACTAGTTTCCCAAGGGCTGACTCGTGCACGATCCAGCCCCGGCATCGACCAATCTCTCGAGTTCTGACGCTGGCCACCTGTGTCGAAGCATTGCCGGCGCACCGGCTTCAATGGTAGCTGCCGGGTTGCTGATCCTAACATGCATGGCTTCCTTGGATCGTGGGGTCCAATGGCACCGCCAGCTCGAAGCTTCTCCAGTACCATCCGTAAAGATCTTTACGCATTGATGGCCTCGCCGTCACGGGCGCCTCGTCACTCCGTGCGTTCCATGCATGCAAAACACCAGGTTGCCACGATTGGCCGGTGCCCCATGGAGTCTATGTGCATTGATGACCTCGCCACCACAAGCGTCTTAGTACGTCGAGCGTGCTGGGCAAGAGGAATATCTTGGCGTAACGGTTGGCGGCGGTTCCCTAAGAGTTGTATGCATCAACGTCCTCGCAGTCACGAGCGTCTTGTCAGTCCGAGTGTTCCACCCATGCAAGACGCCAGGCTGTCACGGTTGGCCGGCGCCCTAAGAAATTTATGCGCATTGATGACCTAGCCGTCTGGAGCGTGTCAGTACGCCGAGTGTTCCAGGCAAGAGGAACATCTCGGCGTCACGATTGGCGGTGGTGCCCCGAATCCGTATGCATTGATGACTTCGCCACCACGAGCGTCCCATAGATCAGAGGCGCAAGGCTGCCACGACTAGCTGAGATCACTGGGAAGTCTGTAAGCATCAAGAGTCACGCCGCTCTGCGAATATTCAGAGACAAGAGGCTCTTTCGACACTGAACGATTCGTCAGGAGGCACCAAAAAGTGTGAGTAGTAGAGGAGAGCGAACAGACCTGACAGAGAAATCCAAGCCATGTTATTGGCTCCGTGACAGTGCCCCTTGTATCATTCTATTCCTAGTCGATTCCCCTTTGTCCTTGTGAGTCCGCCTTCGACAGCATAAAGAGGCCCGTCCCTCCGTCACTGCCTGTTCATTTCTAGTTACACACCAAAAGTGAGGGAACTTACTGCCCTCCGCAGCACCAGGCTCGTTGATCGGGGTGAACTTGCTGCCCTCCTCCGCAGCACCAGGCTCGTTGATCGGGGTAAACTTGCTGCCCTCCTCCGCAGCACCAGGCTCGTTGATCGGGGTGAACTTGCTGCCCTCCGCAGCACCAGGCTCGTTGATCGGGGTGAACTTGCTGCCCTCCGCAGCACCAGGCTCGTTGATACGAATTCCAAGAACAGTCGTGTCATTGGAATCGGGCTCAAGTCTCGTGTCGTAGCATGAGAAATCCTCTAATGAAGGATAGAGGAATAGGAGGATATAGAAAGGACCCAGAGATCGAGACAGAGACAAAACTATGGCGAAGAATCCACGCCCATGTACAGCGCAGAAACCCCATACCTCGAATGTCCATAAACGTCATATCAAATCCAAAAAAGCAATCTTGGCTTGGTCAGAACATCGCTCCCTCGCAGCTGACCCTAAATCGCAGGGCCCGCTGTGGCTCTCCTGCTCATCCTTAAATTACCAGCAAGGCCAATTGGACGCCGTGAGAGGTATCTTGGGAACGAAGAAGAAGATTGTGATCCTTAATGGCGCTGGCATTTCTGTGAACTCCGGAGGTATGTTACGATTTTGACGTCTTCGACCATCAACGCTCACATGTTCCAAAGTTCCTGCCTTTGGAAGATGCATGCGTAACGTCTTCGACATCTCCACCTTCAACACAGAAGACTCCACGCGCCGCTTCCTCGCAGTCGCCAAGAAATTGTGGCAGCAATGTTCGTCAGCCACCGCAAGCCCCTTCCATCGTTACATTAGCCATCTTGCTCAGCAAGGTCGTCTTCTACGTCAGTACTCGCAGAACGTGGACTGGATCGAGGATCAGCTCTCCTCGCTGTCCACCGTCGAAAAGGCTCAGACTCAGAAGTCAGAAAGGTATTGTCCAAGAATGCAGATCAGCGGACCGTGGCCCTCGACGATTCATCTCCATGGTCGATTAGATCTCATGCGCTGTCACAAGTGTGGCACATCTTTTCCCACAACCGCAAAGCTCTTGCAAGGTCCAACCCTTCCTTTGTGTCCAGCATGTTATCAAGCTAACGAATGCCGCCTCATCCAAGGCAAGCGAGTGCTAAGTGTTGGCCGGCTACGACCCGATATTCTGTTGTACGGGGAGGAGAGCCTGGATCAGGACGCCATTGGACGTGTTTGCGCGAATGACATTCGCGCCAGAATTGATGCGGTGCTGGTCGTTGGGACGAGGATGAAGGTTCCCGGGGCGAAAAGACTTGCAATCGAGCTGTGCCAGTCGGTCAGAGCTTCGTCAACCGGAAGAGCGACGATCTGGATCAGCAAGGACCCACCGCCAAGTCCATACCAGCATCTGTTCGATGTTGTTTTGATAGGAGATTGCGATGATGTTGTAGGCATGGATGCCTTTGACAATTCGGGAGCAGAGGAACTGTCTAGTAAGCCCGCCACCATGTAATGCGATAGACGCCGGATGATTTAAAGCACTACGCCACCCAGAGTGTTGACGCAAGATATGGCGCGAGTGGAACTTACCACGACGATGTAGCGTTTGAGGGAAGTCAATTTAAAGTAAGCTCATATAGCCTATTTTGGTTAGTGTAGTAAGCCGTGTACTCGTACTCTTCAACCACTACATGTACTGAAATTTGATCTCTTCAACTCTGTAGGAGAAATGCTCAATAAAATTATCCAGGAAAAAGCTTAAAAACACTATGGAGAGCATCCATAATAACGGCAGTAATGGGCTCACCGCCAACTTGAGGCTTACAATGCTGCCAAGGATGTCTCTTAAGTTGGTGTAACGCCGACGATCACTTTTTCGACCTTGTAAAGTTGAGACAGAACAACATGGAATTGAGAATCAGAAATCAAAGAATAATGTTCTTATTTTATTGTGGCTATCACTATTGTAGAACCCAAGTCTTGCTGGTAATAAGAAAGAAAAGTTATCTTTTACGGAGACAAAGAACAATGTAACAAAAGGATGAACAACTCTCTATTGCCCGCTTACTAGTTCAGAATCACGGGACTAACATGGTCTAGACGAGTTGTCGCTTTAGCTGAGGTCACGGAGATTACTTTATAGATGATAAGCCCGCTCCTCGGGTTCTAGGCACAATCGACTGTTACTTAAAAAACAGCTTTTCGCTTTTACAAAACTCCCGCTCGTCGCAATAAAACTTTCAAACCTCAAGACTTGCCATGTTGGAATACTCGTCAGCCAATTTACCGTTTCCAGGCGAAATTCGAAACAAAATCTATCAGCATTTGCTATCTTCGTTCTCCTCAACAAGCTCGAGCGACCATTATCATGACATCTATGGGATTCTTGGAGTCTCTAGAGAAACACGACTAGAGACACGCTCGATATACTATAGTCGAACGACATGGAAATTCGCAAGCGCAGGGGCTGCCATCAGATTCTTCGCCAGCTTAACCCCTGATTTGTTCCCGCATATCTGCAGCCTGGTTCTACAACGTTACCCCTCGGCTCGTAGTCTCGAAAGACAGTTGAGCGACTGGCTAAGAAAATGCTGGAATCTAAGGAGCTTAGAAGTTTGCGTCTCGGAAACTTTTATACGCAGCAAGCTTCGTCTGCGAGAAAACACTTATCATTGGGATGCAACAAATCTGGGACTCGGACGCCTCCGAGGTTTACAAGCATTTGACATTTGTATTCACGATAACCCAAGCGGCGATTACAAATGGAAGTGGCGGTCTACGAAGCTCGGTCTATCTCTGTCTCTCTCTAAACCACCTATCTTCGATTCCCAGTTTGCTCCGTTAAGAGTAGCCATACCACCGTTGATCACACCGCAAAGCCGTCGATTGCTTCAGAGACAACAACAGAACTTGGCGAAATGGCATACACGACGGCAGAATGTTGCTCAAAGAATCAAATTCTATCGAGAAAGATTTGGGACCAGCCATATTATAACACGAACCAGATGCAAGTCTTCAATCTATCGATGACTGGTAGATGTAGCTGACTGAAATACAGCGAATGCCCATGTTCAACCCCAACAGCACCATCCTCTTCGCCCATAGGAATCGGCTACACCAAGCGGCTAGCTTATAGCTACTTTCCCCTCCATGATCGCGTCTAAGGAATGGCTGTTCGTGGCGGGAAAGGTTTTGAGGAGACATAAAGCGACAGACAAGCACGCTAGAGGTATGTTAACATGGGATGGTCTCCCATCTCTAAGCGATCAATTCAACCCCCCTTGTCTTGGGCTGAAAAACAATACTCGGGCTTTAATCTAGAATGGGCATGGACTCATAAATCATGATTTGAAACATGACGCATCCTCACCGCCCCCAGACTAGTAAAATTCACCCTATAAAGGATTCTAGACTCTACCAGGTCCGGGAGAGGGATTGGATAGAATTCAGAAGTGACCCTGCCGGACGAAGACATCGGAACCAAAGCGATGGTCCTCCCCCACACCCTTACAAGCCTAGTAAGTGGCGGGAACGGTTACGATTGCTCTCGAGGCCGTGTTCGCATCTGGAAATCGTTGGACACGATCGATAACAGTAGGGTCGACTAGGTATGCCTTGAACGTCACGAAGATTGCAGCAAAATCAGCTGACGGCCTACGACATGCTGACTCGTGCGCGCCTCTCAAGTCAATAGATTCCTTGCCTCGGGCACCCTCCTCTGGGGAACATATAGACTGCAACATTGAGCTGCTGGAGAACCCAATCACCAAATCCCAAGACCATCTACTTTGCGACATGTCCACCTCGAAAAATCTACTTCATCCCCCCATAATATCAGCCTGGTCCCTTATCCACCAATAATTGCTTATGCCGGGTTGGGTAATAGCTGTGTAGAGATCCATGGCGAAATCTTTCTGATGCTCGACAAGCGCCACGAGCAGATCGTTGGACACGCGTTGATCCGTAAGTCTACGTAGGAGCGCTGAAAGCTTTCTCTGGTCCCCGTACACGTATTGGATGATGAGCTGAGATATGGCTCGCTCGTGAGTCGTCGTGAAACCGCAAGCGTCAAGCAAATGGCGCCAGAGAATCTCCTGAAATTCGGAAATGATCGATGCAGTTGACTTAATCTGCCCTACCTCATAGTGTAAGAGGTCTTCGAGCAAAGGATGCTTGGTAGATTCCATATGTTGAAAGACTTCTTGGATAAAGGCCGAGGTTACTTGTTCCTTGGTACCGTACTTCGTCGCTTCCAGGATGTACATAATCACACGATTGTCGGTCAGGATTCCGTTGGCTCGTATCTTTGCAAATGCAATAACCTCAGCAACGTTGCTTGGAACATGATGCTGATTAACCAGAAGATCCGGAAGATTGAGGATGTTTTTGTGTCTCTTTAGACCAATGTCGCTCTGCAATTGTTACGGCATCAGTAAAAGAAAGTCTCACTGATCTTAGATAACTTAACTGGTTGTTCCATACTGCACGTTCTGGGACGAGATTGGGTTCGAAAAGCTGGGGTAACGGTTTCTCAGCCAGATGAATATTCTTGTGCCTTATATAGACTTGCGGCAGGTGTGCGTTTTGGGATGTTGACCGCTGATAACCTCCAGAGCCAATAACACCACCAGATCTTGACGCCGCTAGATGTCGATAGAGTCAGCTCCATTTGCAGCAATCTATGGAGCAACGCATGGTCGGAAGAGTCAAGGTCAGCTGAATGAAGGGGCTGGGCACAAAGCGTCGAATGCAAGGAGAAAGGGGCTTCACGTTATTCATTCCGTGACAAGGCTAGTCTATGACTTTTCGTGTAATCAAGATTATTCCGGTCTCTGACCGCTACGAATGTCTATTGGAGGAAAATGTTCAAGAAGCCGAATCGATACTGTCGGATGGCCGCGAAATATCTATGGAGGCAAAGCAGCTTGACGTGCCGTCCAATGAAACGAGACCTTCTGTGCCCCGTACGGACAGCCACAACAGAGCACTCTCAAGACTGGGAACCAATGAACCCCTGGTCCAACATGACGATCAGAAACCTTCCACTGCATTGATCGAAAATCGCCGTAACATGATTCTGCTTATCGGTTAGGGATGCTGCGTCGATTTACGAGGACTTGCTCACCGTTTGAACTGTCGTCGAAGAAGAAACAGGCAGAGAAAGATCGCCGTAGCGATTGCAAGGCACCCTAGTTGGACCATGACGCTATCGTTTGGCAGTACTGTACAAAGCCTTGGTTTGCCAACGCAATACCACTGTCACTTCGCTAGAGGACGCGGCAGCACTGCTGGTGGTGGAGGAGGATGTAGCACTGCATGTAAGAGCGAAGAGACATGGAGCAGCAACCATCTGTGCCAAGTAATGCATGCTCGTGAAGTGGATCGGTCTTCTTCATCGACTCCGACACGCAGGCTTGTTGAGATTAGAAGCTACATAGCCAACAATGAGCTCTATTACACGTGGAATCTTAACGATCAAACCGAACGCAGCTATGCTACGGATTGAAGAGTTGACGCCAATACTAGAGGAATGATGATTTTACTCCACAAGACGAAGCTATTGATAGCTCGCTTCCCTTGATTGTCGATAGACCGAAGTACAAAGATTGCAATTCATGTCCGAACATCGAGGCGCTGAGGACGTGTGCCAAGAAAACTGCCAAGCGTTTCTTATGGCACGGTACTACGTAGCTCTTGTTATTGATTGTTCCCCTACGTATAATGGCAACACCGATCAATCACATCCTTGCCTCTCGTGAAGCACTGGCCACCTGGTGTCAAAGACCGGATCCTTAGAATCTGGGAGGATCGCCCTGCCAATAAGATGGTTCGAATGTCCGATAAGACAGTACAAACTGGAGGATGCATGTCTCATTCGCAAGGTGGCCGATGTGCTTGCGCAACTTGGCTACGTGTCACAAAAAAAACGATGACCTCTACACAACCCCATAGAGGACGTAAAGAGCTTTTCCACAAGTCGGTTGGGCTATGCTGGTGCTGCGCTTGATCTCGCCAATCTCTCCTTCGTCTTTTGCCTTCTCGATGGGGAGTCAGCGAGATTCCGTCCTAGATTGTTGAAAGAGTGTGAGCAATAAGCATCGAGCTTTCATCGGGACCTTGACTACATGAAGAGCCTGACGACGCACGAGGAAGGACAAGTGGACCTGCCGTTGTGGGCCTATCACAATATGGAATTCGTACGACTCTCACGACTAGAGAAGCCGATGCTGGACGACTCTTACTGCAGTCCACCGTGGGTACCATTGGCCCCGATCCAACCTTGACTCCGCCACCACTACTTGGGCAGCCAGCTGCGTTCTTTGCCCGCCCAATGCCGTCAATTACGTACATGGCCTCACTCTCATACTACGCCACACGTACGCATGTAGCTAGGAAGGATATTCGGCTCGGGAACTCTCTGCAGATCCTCCTCTAGAGCCCTGGGTATCAGGACTTGACATCTCGTCGCTTGGCTCTGGCACTATACTCTCGGGAGTTAGCTTTCAACGACACCCACAAGAAGAACCATGTTATGTACCATCCTTGCTAATCTTGTTGTCTCGGGTGTACTTGTCTCTCAAGCTCTTCCACTGCTGTTGTAACACCTGCCGGCGATCGAGAGACGAAAGTTTTTTCAATTCGGGATGCTTAGCGTCCAGGGAATCTCCAACCCTTGTCATTCCATCCTTGGGAAGGTCATGCCACGTCCGATCTAGAGGCAAATTGTCCTGGACTATTTGCTTAATCGAGGTCTGCCACTTCAGCTCGTGTTCTAAGGTCAAGATAGAATTCTCGCAACCTACACGCAACTGCTGAAGCTGTTGAGGCCAGTTCCAGTCATTACACTCAAAAGCCTCTTTCAGTCTCGCATCTAGATCTTCCCTTTTGTTGGACTTCAATTTCGATTTCGACTCATCGGCTGCCATATTACGATGTTGACGTGGTGCTCACGGTGGAGCCAGTGAAGTGGTGGGGCTGTTTTGGGAATCCTGGAAGGTGGCGTATTGGCACTTATCCGCTTTCAGGCCTGGCCGCAGCTCACGCAGCTAACGCGGCATATGCAGTGGAGTCTCATCATGCACTGTAGTCTCATCATGCGCCGCAATCACATCTTGCACCGCAATCACATTATGCACCTCAATCACATCATGCACCAGTTGTCTCATGCTTCCTGGCTTCATCCGGTACCTTGACTCCTCACTGGACGGCACAGGACTTAGTGCAAGGTCTGATCGCTCGGTCTAACTTTGGTGGCAGTATCGGGGATGTTGGGAGCCGAGACCTGGGATTGTCCAGGAACCTGCTTAAGGCACCTGGCACTGACTTTCAAAAGCAGGAATCGCTGCCGCATGTGTGCTACACATACTGTAAGGAAGAGGGTCCGAGCAGCCGATTCACACCTGCATGCATTAGCTGTCTGCCTGCTCGATGCCTTACCACACTCCCAGCGGTGACGTTGCTAACCGGGGCGCAATAAGGGTTGATACCTCGGTGGACCTTTATTACGATCAATGGTGGCAGCTTGGAGCAAGAGAGCTGCTCAAGACGTCCAACCTCGAGATTACCAGGCTGCTCTTCAATTTCGAGCTCTGGCCGGACTGGGAAGTCCCTCAGGAATGTCTTGTCGCTCGCTCCTCGTCAGAATTGGACGGCTTCCTGGCCGAGCTCGACATCAAAAGGAAAGGTAAATCACACGCCGAGAAGGCCGAGATGATCCAAGCTGAGCTTACCGACCAATCTGTGGGGTCCATTTTCGACGTGGACCCTCCACTGAACGTAATCCTACGAGAGCCGGACGACAACGTAGCTGCGGGGCTCTTTGTGTACTTCACGTCGCCACAGCTCGCTGGAATACACTTCAGGCACTGGATTCGAACCATGTCACAGGACTGCGTTCCAGAAGTGGATGACTGGCTTGACTCGATCAGTCAGTTCGTTCGAAGCTTGTGTACTTGTCTGCGCAACGAACCCTCGCTGAGAATCAGATTCGAGCGACTCAAGGAGGTCAGAATGCAACCATCCATATGAACGCTATTCGTTAACAAGTTACAGCTACTTCCCCCTCGGAGTCCAGCTTTGTGGATAGTATCTACAAGTCTGCAGTCATCTCTGTTCGACACAACTTTGCCGGAGTATGATCCTTTCGACGACGGCGGATTTGATCTCTTTGAGGGAGATGAATTCTTTCGACAGCCACTGAGAAAGTTCTTCGCAGACGGACCCAGGAACATGCGTTACTTGCTGAACCAGCTTCGCTTACTGGAAAGAGCGTATCACATAATGTTTCTGGAAGATCTTACCATCGACTGGACTACGCCTTTCGCGATATCAGACTGGGTCAGCAACCCAGAGTGTCGAGAATTTTGCATCGCCGATCTCGCTACCTCGCAAACCGACTTCTCGAAAAGGACAGTCGTCATCGATACGAATGCAAAGCCAATACATCACAGATCAAGCTGGTCTTCTGCTAGCAGCAACACCTCGAGCCATGCCTCCGAGTCCACCATATGCGCTACCGATTCCATCGCCACAAAAGAAGAGTCAATCCACCACGCATCAAGCTGGTATTCTAGCGGCAGTAACACCTCGAGCTATGCGCTCAAATCCACCATATGCGCTGCCAATTCCAATGTCACAAAGGGAGAAAAGAGCAATTATCACTCAAGCTGGTCTCCTGCTACCGCTTCCCGGCCCCCAAGCTATACGTCTGAGCATATTACAACCATTACGTTCTCTCCATCTGTTGTTCGATCCTCTCGCGGATGCTTCTTGCGGAGATGGGTTAGTCATTGGAGTCGCAGGCGTGCAAACACTGAGACGTCACCGTGGTGCTAGATACAGCAATGCAAGGCATATCACTAGATCTGTACAATCACATAAAGAGATAAGTATGAGTACAACAAGATTATTATTTTGCTAAGCTAACTAAAGTATAGGCGGCGGTAAAGACGGTGGGTTGCTGAGACAAAAGCAAAAATGGCAGAATCGTTTACTGATCACTCTCGCTTCCCGAATCCTCATCTGTGGAATCGTTCACGCGCTCGTTCGCAGAATCCTCGGTGGAGCTTGCGTCCTGCTCGCGCTCCGCGCTCTTGGTATCCTGAACATACTGTTGCCACTCCCTAGTAATTTTTGCCATACCACCTTTTCGATTAGCACTTGGCAAACTATCCTGCCACATTTCAGCAAATTCCTTCAATGACAATGTGTCAGTTTTCATGTTCGTTCCGGGCTTTCTGCTCGAGCCTTTGCTCGATGCTCTTGCATTTCCCTTGTCGGAGCGCTCGCGCAAGGGGTTCCTCTTTTGTGTAGGCTTGGATTCCTTGGCCTTGCCCTGACTCCTGGTCTTCGGACGTAATTCGTCGCTCGGCGTGGACCTTCTCGATCCTGTGACAAAAGGAGTTGGCGATCTGGAGAGTGCGGGACGCCTTCCAGTCTTGTGCTCCACGTAACGGTCGACATGGAGGCGCATGTTCTCGTAAATCTTTCGATCGGCGTATTTGTGCCCGTTGCCATACAAACGTCTCACCCCTGTACGGGTTTCCCATGTCTTCGTGCCATCCTGCCAGGAGATCTTGCAGAGTGTCTGAGGGAACCTCGTATGCACTTTCGCGGGGTTGATCAGACGTAGTCCGTAAGGATCGTTGTTAAAGTTCTCGTATTCTGCTTCGTTCCAGGACCAGCAGGCCCCCTGTATACCCATGATGTCATCGGCTGTGTATTTATAATTACCGTCAACCTTGTCGTCGAGTTTGCGTTTTTTCATGTCAAGCGCTTTGTCTCGGCCATCCTGAGGGACCGGACCCCGCCTCCAACGATAGATGGGTGCGTTCCGTGGCCCATATCGCATAATCGTCATGTCCGGCTTGAGACAGTATGCCTCTAGTACGCCATCCTCGCCACTAGGTCCCTTTGATGCCTGCCTTGGTGGAGTTATGATTCCATAGCCGTCATCGAGCTCGTCCTTCGTTGTGACGTTGCCGTTCGCCTGATCGTCATTCGTGTCATCGTCGTCGTCGATGAACAGAGTAGGCGGTCCGGGAGCGGCGTCGTCAGGTTCCTTTTTGATGTAGTCAAAGGCGACAGACTTGTCCCTAATCTTGCGGTCCGAGGACGAATCCTTGGCTGTCAATTGTGGAGGGTCCGACGGAGAGCTGCCTGGAGCAGGATTCGCTTCTTTAACCTGCTGTTGCTCCACGTCCGTCAACATGAGGCCGCCCCAGCTACTGGGATAGCCAGCTTGTGTGGCCTTATTCTTCAGTTCCGCATTGAGGGCCAGCAACTTTTCCTCGGCAAATATCTTCGATTGCGGACTTTCCTTCGCCTTCTTGCGCCAAGCATGACCGAGCTCGAAATGATCAGCGAAGTATTTGACCTCAATGCTTATCTCGTGCGGGTCATGGTCAAGGAGTTGCCGGTTTAGTTTTTCTAGCTTCTCGGAAATGCTCTTGTTCTTCGGGTCCTGACTTAATTGTCTAAGCAAAGGATCGGCCTCGCTGTATATATCAGAGCGGAACTGGTTTGGAGGCGGCGGCTCCGTGATTGACATTCGATCCGGCTCGTAGTTGGGATCGGCGCCCTCATGCTCCTCTCCTTGAGCGTCAGGGTGGAATGGATCAGGCTCTGTGATCTTCTCGGCCGCTTGCTCAACAACTATGTACGGTCAGCTAGACTGGCTAGAATGGAAGATTTGTGTTCTTACGCTTCTTGGCCTCATCCAAACCATCGACGCTCGAATGCAATCGTTCTAGAGTGTCCAGACACCTTTCGATTGCCTTAGCTTTGACCTCAGCTGTTTCAGTGCCTTTAATGCCCAGCGCCTCCCAGGTCTTGTTTTTGTCCGTGGCTAACAGAGTATTGACCCATTTCTGTTGTTTTGCGAGAGCCTCCTTGTTCTTGTTTTTAGGGTGCATGACGGGATTGACGATGGGTTCGGGTTCAAACATTTTGGTGAGTGGTTCCTTTGAAGTTATAGAGAAAATATTCTTGGAAGTTGTCTTGGTACGAGCAAAGTAAGATTGGATCAACCGATCTTCGAAGTGATAATTCTGATGTTTGGTATGTCGTCTTGTGGCGTAGAGATGCTTTTATATTGTATGTTCAGTATCTTACCGCCGGTCTCTGAATCACGCTGCACACTGTTCCCAACAATACATTCGAGCACCCCGGGGGGACTGAATCTGGTCCTGGGACCCCCCTCTTTCTCCTTTCCCTCGATCAATGCATCTAAGCGCGCTTTGATTTCTTACTTGACTATTTTTAGAAGACTCATGTCAAAAAGCACACGAATGTCCGAATAAAATCTTGGAATCTCGAGAATCGATCATCACAGTCACTCTGCGAGCAAGTATCAACTTTGAAAATCTTAGCTACCGGCAAATATCGGACTGGTCTCCGATTATGTTATCTCTTCTCTTCCTAATTATGACAGCGTCTTTGCTGAGCGCGGCCTCAAGCGAGAACGGTATTGCCGCTCAATTCTCGGGAAGGTGTGTGCAGATCCAGATTACTGGGAGCTTAGCTAAGACATTTGACAGTGGCGAAATCAATTCTGGAAGTCCAAATCAGGAAAGTATCTCCTTGGGCATTACCTTCAACCTGAGCCCTCATGACGCCAGTATCACATCCACTACGAAAGTTACCAGTTATCACAGCGTAACCCAGACTGTATCGGCCACAACCACATTGCCAGATTCTCAACTTCTGGGGAATGCTCCACCGACGTGGGGCTCAAGCTCTGAGCCGACTCCGCTCAACCCCAGCTGGTCTTCCTTGGCCGCCGAAACCCAATCCACGGGGACGAACACATACGAGTACTCTAGTGTAACAGCTTGGCCGACTGTGGTGAGCTCGGCTTACGGCTCTGGAATGGCTATGGAAAGCGGTTGGGGGAGTGGGACAGGAATGTGGGCAACCGGAACGGGTTGGGGAAGCACGGGACAACCTTCAAACATGATGCTAGGGTACCCGAACGCTACATCTTGGACGCATCGAAAGTCTGGTATGACCATTGCACCGACTTGGGCACCTGGCAGTCCGACTACAGCCGTAGCGAAGACCACAACGGTTCGAAAATCCCAATCTCCTCAGAGTCTCTCCAGCACTTCTCGGGTTTCCGGACCCATTGGGCATGCGACCGCTAAACCGGCGCTGTCTAACGAAGCAGTGGCAGTTGCATCGTCAGTCAAAGGTATGCTGATGGCAACTTGCATAATCTTCGGTCTTTTCCTATTGGGTGTCGGCCGTTGATTTTATCGACGAAAAGCACGTCACGAGCGAACGATTACAGCAATGGGTTCTGTCTTAGCTAGCTTAGATCTTAGATCAGATACAGCGTACCTAATTGAATGTCGAGTTTCTCCAGTTTACGTCTATTGCTCAGCAAAAATCGTGTTGATCGATCCTTGGCACTGCCATGGAATGTGAGACCAGCGCTTACTGAACGATGTTCGCATAATTTGCAACTAAGCCCGGGCGTCAAAGGTCGTGGATAGGGGGGGAAGAAAATAGGTAGGTGGGG
>JAABUL010003185.1_pt1 | contig 24956 bp, 4 predicted proteins | sample 5559151 | NCBI WGS metagenome assembly JAABUL01 (sample SAMN10711876, study PRJNA513368) | rock metagenome | isolation source: Antarctica rocks | place: Antarctica: Victoria Land, Pudding Butte sud | reverse complement strand
AAAAAAAATTTAACAAAACTATCTTAAGATTTTGCAAAACTTTTGCTATCTATATATAGTAAACAATTTTTAATCAAAATTAATTTGTTATTTTTAGATAAATTTTTAAGTTTTTTAATATTCTAGAAAAACAAAGTTTTTTTAGTATAGTAAATTTTTTTTCGAAAATTTAAAAACCTAAATTGTTAATATATTGTTCTAGTAATATTATAGATAAATATTTAATATACAATTTTTTAGATTTTAAAAAAATTCTTATTTAAGAAAACAAAACAAAGATAATCTTAAAATATATCAAATATTTATTAATACTCTATAAAAAAATTATAATATTGTTGATATAATATTTGCAGAAATTGCAATAAAATTTAAAAAAATTGTCTATCTTATTCTAAATATATAATACTAATTTTTTGAAATCTATAAAAGCAATATTTAATTGCTTTTTTTTTCTATAGAAAATAATTGTAAAACAATCTCGATATTTCTTTTTAATTAGAAATCAATAAAACTAATTACTATTATCTACAACAATAATATAAGAGCAATTTTATAATTTAATTATTATATTTTTCTACAATAGCAAAAAATACAAATCTATAATACTAATAGTATTTAGATTTTAAATATTTATTACTATTCTACTTTTTTAAATAAGTTTTTTGTTTAAATTAATATATACAGTTTTTTATACTACAAAAACAAGAAATTCAAAAAATATAAAATTTTCAAACTATTTTAGTTTTTTTTATATATATATTTTGCTAAATTTCTTATTAATTAAGATTTTTAATTTTTGACTTAATAAATAAACTTTATATACTAATTTTGTATTAATAGTAATTTGTTAATTAGTTACTATAGAAATCTTTATATATTTTTCGAAAAAAAAATCTACTATATTATTAATATTTTTTTAAATTTTTAAATAATAATAAACAATCTTAATATATTTTGCAATTTTGTTAAATAAATTATAGATAATAATATTGTTTTTTAATTAAATTTCTATTTTTTTTAAAATAATCTCTTAAAAAAGATATATTTTAGCAAAATTTAATTTCGACAAAATTAAATAGTCTTTAAAAAAAAATTGTTGCAAAAAAGTTTTTTTTTTTTTTTACAATATAATATTTTTTGTTTTTGTATTTTATAATATATTTAATACAACAACAATTATTTAGTTTTAGCAAAAATTCTTTATTATTGCAAAAATTAATAAATTGAAAGTTTGTATTTATAAAATAAATATATATTTCAAATATTATAAACTTGAAAAAAAATTTATATTTAAAAAATTTATTTTTTTCTTTTAGAATTATAGCAATTTTTGCTATTAATTTTGCAAATTTTTTTTTTTTTTAATATATAAATTGTTTAACAAATTTAAATATTGTTTTTGATTTTTATCTTGCAAAGTATTGCAACTTTTTTATAAAATTCGAATTTTAATTTTCGACTTAATATATCTATAATTACTTGTTTCGATTTTAGAATATTTATATCTATAAAAAAAATTGTTTTAAAATTATTTATCAAATAAACTTTATAACAAATATAGACTGTTATTTTGTTATTATTTTTGTTCTTGCTTTTCAAATAGATATTTACAAAAAATTACTTGTTCGAAATATATTTTGTTGTATCTATATTTTTTAATAGAATCGAAAAATATTTTCTAATTTCTATATTAAATATCTTTGTTTTAATAAAAATACAATCTATTATAAATATATTACAATTAGAATTTATATAAAAGAAACTTGTTAAATTGTTAATATTGTATTTAACTATTATTGTAGTATAATATTATACTTTAAAAGTTATTTTGTTTTCTTTAAAAATTATTGTTATAAAAATTATTATCTTTTATATTATTATATTTGAAAAAGTTGTTTTTGAGATTCGATATTGCCATCGGCAATTCCGGAACCTCTGCTCAGAAAATGCTAGTTGCGAATTCTACTAATTTGGCTATTAGCTAGCCTAAGGTCCATTTAGCAGGAAAAGTCTTGGCGCTTGCTTGGCAAAGGTTCAATTTTGATGTTCGAGATGCGCACAAACTTTCGCAATGCTTCGCTTACGTCTTTATTTGTTACTCGTTCATACCATAGTAATTTGTATGGCAAAATCGAACAATTCGTGAGATTTCTACGCGCGAGTTGTGCGTCGACGTGGACGTCTTTATTGCGTGATTGTGTTGTGCGCATGGCAATCGTGAGTTGCGCTCGTAGATTGCGCCTATAGATAGACTGATTGTTTGGATCGGTTTTTCTCCAAAATCTATAACCCGACCCGAAAGTTATATCTAATTAGGCCAAGTTTTAACCTAATATAGTTAGTATTTTCATAATTTATGCAATTCGGTTCCAACTGTTAGAATCGAGCGATCAGTCTACCTGTAGATTGCGCCTGTCGTGGGACTTGACAACGTGCAAGATTAGATCTTAACAAAGCGCGTGTCAATTACACGTCTGCGAATTCTGCTAATCGTAGTTCAACTCTACGCTTAGTTATGTGAAGCGAGCACATCGATATATTAGCTATTTTGATTATTTGCTACCAATAGTACTATTAACAAGAGTTCCGGAATTGCCAATGCTATTAAAAATTTCTAAAAATAAATTCTAATTGCTTTTGTTAATTCTTTTTTTTGTATAATTATATATAAATATAAAGTTTGTTTCTAAAATCGAAAATATTTTAATATTATTAATAGATTAATTTTTTAACAATATTTTTTTATAAAAAGATATAATATATTATATTAACAAAAAAACTATTAATATTTTTGTTATTATTTTTGTTATTATTTTTCTTTCTATTAAAAATCTTTTTACAAAAATTAGTTTTACAATTTTAAAAAAATATTATCTTAATATTTGTTAACATATAATTGTAATATATTTTTGCTTTTTTTAATTTTTTTAATTTTAATCTTTGTTTTTATTATCGAAATATAATTAAATTTGCTAATATATTATTTGCAAATCTAAAATTTAAAAAAAGAAATTTGCATTATTTGTTTTGTAATAAAATAAGAATTTGTTGTTTTCTCTTTTTATAATAGAAACTTTATTTAAATTGTATAATCTATTTTAATAGAAATTAATATTATTAACAATAATTATTAGCAATTGTTTTGTTAAAGATAAAACAATTTTAAATATTTTAAATATTTAATTAACTTAAGTAAATTTAAATTAAATTCGATTTAAATATATTTATGTTTTGCTAATTTGTATAAATTTCTATTTTGTTATTAATATAAGAAAAATTCTAATTTTCTTTTTAATAGAGAAAATTCTATTACAAAGAAAAAAAATTCGATTAATAAAATAAAAAATTTTGCTAATATAAAAAAAAAATCTCTAATAATTTAAACAAAAGTTTTCTTGTTTTTGTTCAAAATAGCAATCGAAAAAAAAAATTATAAAAATTCTTTTATTTGTTTGTGTTTGCAAATAATTATAACAAAATTTGTTATAAATTTTTAATTTATTTTTTAATCTATTTAAAAATTAATTTTTTATTTTATTTTATTTCTTATTTTTCTTTTAGAATAAAACAATATATTGTTATATTTTCTTTTCATTTGCTATTAATTTGTCGAATTTTCGAACTAAAATATTTACTATTAACAATAATATAATTATTTGAAATTCTAACAACAAATAATTTTAAATTTAGATTATCTTAATTAGATTTTTATTTAGATTTGTCTATATAGTATATAATTCTATATTTTGTATATATATATACAACTTTTTTTGATTCTGCAAATTCTTTACAAAAAAAAATTCTTAATTTAGTTTATTTTAAATTGTCGATATAAAGATTTTAAATTGCTTTTTTAGATAACAAAAAATCTATTTTAGTCTATTAAACAAAGCTATTATTGTATTTTTCTTATTTTAAATAAAATTATTTAATTATTAGTACAATATATTATCTCGAAAATATATAGATATATAGTTTTTAATTTTTTTTTTAACAATAGTAATATAGTTGTCTATTTTGCAACAAAAAATATATATCTTTTAATAGATAATTTTCTTTTTAATAATAACAATATTGCTTTTGCTATAGAATTTTTTAAGATCTAAATAAAAATAGTTTAAATTAAAAATTCGAAATATAATATTATTTTTTAAAATATTATTATTTGCTAATTCGAATAGTTTTAAAGAACTTTGTTGCTCTAAAAAATTTTGCTAATTAGTAGAATCGATTAAGTTTAAAAAGTTAATAGACAAAGATAATTTATTTAATTAAATATTGTAATTTGCTAATACTTTAGTTATTGTTTAATTAATAAATTTTTGTATAACAAAATTGTTTAATAGATCTTTGTTTTCTACTATAACTAATATTATTGTTTGTAATATATTGATTAAAAATAGATAATATATTTTTTTCTTAATTGTTTTTAAATATTTTGTTTGTTTTTTGTTTTTTTTTTAAATATTAATAATACAAGCTTCGAAAAAGCTTAATTTAAAAAACGTTTATATAAAAAAAAAAAATGTTTCAAAAATTAAGAAAAGTTTTTTGTATAAAAAAAATATAAAAAATCGATAAAATCGATATAGAAAAATTAAAGCAATATTAATTTTTTTTAATATAAAAATATTATTAATTTCTGAAAATTGTATAACAATATATAAAGCTAAAAACTTTAAACTCTGCAAAATACTTTTTTTTTAAATAAATTCTTTAATTTTTTTGTTTGTAAAAAAGAAAAAAAACTAAAGTAAATTAAAGTTTGTTAATAGATTTCTATATTTATTATAAAAATCTTTATTGCTTTTATAAAAGTTAATCGATTTATAATTTAATCTAATAGATAGTAAAACAATTTTGCAAATTTTGTGTATTTACTAGTTCTAATTGTTATATAAACAATTACTAGTTTAAAAATATTGTTTAATATATTTTGCAAAATAGACAAGAATTTTTTGAGTTATTTTAGCAAAAATTTGTTAATTTTAATTAAAAAATTGTTGAATTTTTATATAAATTCTATAATCTTGTTCGACAATTCTAACAAAGATATTAGAATTGCTAACAAAAAAAAGATACAAAATACTAATTAAAAAAAAATATAGAATACTAATAAGATATTCTTTTTTTAATAGATAGTTTCTACAATAGAAAAGCAAACTTTACAAGATAGTAAAGCAAACTTCTAAGAAGCAGATATAATAATAAGATAATTCTCTCTGATAAACTATTTTCTTATAGATAAAAAAATAACTTTTGAAGCTACTAAATAGTGCGAAAACGCACTGAAAAGAGAACAATAATAATAGAAATTATAATTGTATTACTAGCTAGGAAGAGAAAAGTTCTCCAGATCTAAATACTATTGTTAGATTGATCGCGTCGGGTCGATCAATCGAGTTCGAGTCGATTAATCGACTCGAATCTTGGCAATTTGAGTCAATCTAATTCGAAAGTCTTAACAAATTGATTTCTAAAGTTAAAATTAAAAATCGAGTCAAATCGAATCGATTTCTAGAGTTAAAATCAAAAATCGATTCAAAAAAATCGACTTAAATTGCTAAGAAATAAAGTTATTTAGTAACAAATTTAATAAACAAAAATTAGATTTTAAATTTTTTTATTTTTTTATTTAAATGTTCTATAATAATATAATAAAGTAATATATATAAACTATTTAATGTTTATATAATAAATAGGTTACAACTATTATAGTCTTTCGATAAACTTCGATTTTATATTTTATCGAAAAGTGCATAATAATATATTTAGATAATACATTTAAACTTATTAATACTATTAACTAGTTCGAAATCTTTACAATCTTGTAATTAACTTTATTTTTAATATTATTATTATTGTTTTTATTCTTGTTATTATTATTATTGTCTTTGTACTTTGTATCTTTATATTTGTTATTTATTATTTTTGCATTATTTTTTATCTTTTTTTATTTTATTTTTACTTTATTATTATTAATTTTAATTAAGTTTTTAATATTGTTATTTGTCGATCTTAAAGAATTAAATATTTTGCGATTTGTAGCGTTTTTATTGTTTGCAAAAGTGTCTTTAAATCTTTCAAATTTGTTAATTGTATTTAGATTGTACGTTTTTTTTAATTTGTTAAAATCTTTATAATATAGAATACGTTATTAAATTATTTCGATAATTAATATTATATATTTGATTATATTTTTGCTTAATTCGAATTGATTAAAATTAGATTAACACGTAGATTAGTTATTTTATTTATATTAGACTTTATATATACTTAAATTATAAGAGATTGTATTGTATCTATATTTTTACTCTTTAAAATTATTTGTATAACAATTGCATTAACTTTAGTCTATTTTGTAATATTTTTATCTTTAATTTTCTTTATTAGTTCGATTTTAAAGTATTGCGCTACAATATAATTAATTCTTTAAATATATATATATTATTTAAATGTATTATTATGCAATTCTTTTTTTACTTTTTTATTAATTATTATATTTTTGACGATTTTTTTATATTGATTTGAACTTGTTTAAAGACTTTCTTAAAGACAATTATTGTTCGCAACTTAATTAGACGCTTATAAAGTATTATACAATTAATATTTTGCTTTTTATAAAGTAGTTTTTTATTTTTAATGTACATTGTAATACAATTTCTATTAGTAATAATTTGCGAAAGAATTAATAAAGTAGACATTTTTCGCTTTAAATTAGTTTTAAAGATAATATATATAAATAATACAAAACAAATCTTTTACTTAATAATATAACATTAGCTACTTAACAATATTCGAATTTTTAAATAAGAAGAAATTTAATCTTAAAAAGTCTATTCTTTTAATTAGTTTTAATAATAATATATGCAAGTAATACAAAATAAATCTATATATCGACTATGTAAATTAAGATAATAGACAATATTAAATATGTTAATTAATATATAATATTTAAATAGAAAAGTTGTCGCAATTATAAGATAAATTTACGCGCTCAATATTAGAATTAGAGTTTAAATATTACTTTTATCTAATATTATTACAACTAAAAATTATTATCTTTATTACGTTAATTATTGTATAATATATACTCTTTAATTATTAAAATTAAATATAAATACGCATATTTATTGCGTATTACTCTATTGCATTATTTATCAAATTCTTAATTGCAAAACTTGTTAATTCTTGTATTCTATATTGTTAATTCTTTTATTTAATGTTAAAAATTTTTAACTTAATAACATATTTTGCTTTAAAACTCTAATAACTCGAATTAAACAAATTAATAATATATTCAAATAATACATTTAATATGTTACACATTGCTAATATACTTAATTTAGCTCGTAAAATAATAGACAAAAAATTGCAAAAAAATATAATAACGCAAGTTGATTGTAACAAAAAAAAGAAATCGATTAAAATAGCTTTTAATATACAAAAAATAATGCAAAAAAATAATATATTAAGCTATTATTAACTAAGTGTTTGTAATATAGAAGAAGCGCAAATACAAATCTAAAACAATAACTTTATATAAAATTTGCAAATATTAAAAGATTAATAATTTGTTAATTTTAAAAATATTTTTTGCAAAATTAATTTGAAAATTTTTGCAAAATAAAGTTGTCAACAAAGAAAACAATAAAAAATATCGAATTTAAGTATTAATTTTATTAGTTTTTTAAAAGATTATTAAGAGTTTTATAATTAACTTTTTCTCTAATAAGTGTATTATTTATTTGCATTATTATTGTTTCTATATAGTATATATTAATATCTTGCTTTATATATTTAGATAGTAATCTTCTTGCTATTTATATTAATTGCAAAATTATTAAGTCTAAGAATTTGCAATTGTTAAAGCAAATAATATAGAATCTAGAACTTTATTATAATAAGTAATAATAAAATTAACATTTAAATATTTTTGTTATATTAAAATTTGAAATAGTTAGCAAGAAATTAAGTATTTAAGCTATTTTACTTATTGTATTTTATTATTTGTATTATTTTATTATATTATTTATTAAACGTATTGTTTTACTATATATATTTTTTGTATTCTTTTCTATTAAATTTAATAATTAAAAAGTATATTATAATTATATATTTAGATTATCTAGATAATTAGAGTTAAATTATTAATTTGACGTCTCTAATTAAAGAACTTAACAATCTTGTTCTATATAATTTTATAAAAGATTGTACAAAAAGAAAATTATTGTATCTTAAAAGAAATTCGAATTCTTATTTTTTTAATTTCTTATACTAATAATATGCAATTTACAATATAATTTTAAATAGCATTATAATATTATTTTAAACAATATTATAAATTGCGTATTATTATTACAAAAAACTAAATGCGCTATTATTAAGTTATTAAAATTTAATTATTTATTCTTATTATATTTAAATATATATTAAAATTAGAGATAATATAATTCTTAAAAAGTTAAAAACATTAATTTAATACAATGTTAAGTATCTAGTTAATTTAAATATATTATTTATTTATATTATTGCTAATAATATTTGTTTGTTTATAACAATATTATAAATGTAAAATCTTTTGTACAATAATTTAGCTATAAATAAATTTTACTCAAAACAATTTCGAACTTTAATCGAAAAAAAAAAAAAATTTTATTAATTTGCTAATTATTATTTTGTACTTTGCAATATATATTTTACGATTTAACAATAATTTTTTTTGAATTTAAATTTATAATATAATTATAGTATTTAATTATTATAATTTGCTTAATTGTTTACAAATTTATTTAAAATTAATTTTATCAATATACTTTTCGAACAAAATAAAAAGTTCGTTCAATATCTATTAATAACACTAAATAAAAAAGAATATCTTTAATTATTTGTATTAACTTAAAATAATTCGAAATATTATCTTTTTAATATTCTTATATTAAATATTTATTCTTTATAATATTATTGCAAAAATATGAATTGTTTTTGTTTTAAGTTAAACAAAAGTATTAAAGTTGTCGAAGTAAAAATCTTACAATATTTGCGTCAAACTATAAAAAAAGTTAACTAAAAATCAAATATATTACTATATTGTATTATCTCTTTAACAATATTTGCTTTTTATACTCTTGCTCTTAAAGTAGCAACTAAATTATAGTAATATCGAAAATAGACTTTAAATTTTGTCTAATATTTTGTTTTATAATTTACAAAATTATTATTTTTTTTTTGTTTTATATTTTGTAAAGACTTATTTCTATATAGAATTTAAAATATTAATAAGATTATATAATATTTTATTAAGTTTTTTTGTTTTCGAATAATATTTAACAAGCTTTGTCGAAGCTTTTTTACAAGCTTTTAGTATAATTTCTTTTAAAAAACAACTATAATTTATTATAGTTTTTTTTATATAATTAAGATAATTAAATATTGTATCGAATACTTAAAATTTTAAATAAATATTAATATTAGTTGTTTAAGAAACTATAAAAATACATTTATAAAAAGAATTTAATATATTATTAAACAATTAAATCGATTGTTACTTGTTTTCGTCTAGTTAAATACGCTAAATTTTTTAATCTTTTAGATATTTTTTTATCTAAAGATTAATATAGTTATGTAATTGATATATACAACAAAATACTAAATAGATAGAATTTCAACAAATACAAATATTTTGTATTAGTTTTTAAAAAAATTTACTTTTTTGCTCTTAAAAAACTCTAAAACAAATTAAATATTAAGAGAAATTATTAATAGCAACAATAAAAGTACAAATTTAAATAAAATTTAACAAATATATTATCTTTTTGTATTATTATATAAACAAATACTTTTTTAATTACAACAAACAAACTTGTACTTCTTGCAATATTCTAAACTTGTTTATCTTTTAATTGAAAAACAATATTGTTAACAATTGTTTTTAATTTAAGAGTTGCAATAAAATTTTAAGCTATTAAATTAATAATATAAATTAAACAAAAATAGAATTTTGTTGTTTATTTTATTAAGATTTTTGTTAATTTAAAACTTTGTTAAGTTTGTTTTTAAAAATATTATTATTGCTTATATTATTAATAACAATTTCAAAAAGTTTGTTTTTAATTTAAAAGAATTTTAATATTTTTATAAATTTTAATATTAATTGTTAACTTATATATTTAATATTAAAAGAAATAAATTTAATAAAATGTTTGCAATATTAAAATATAATATTAATTCAATATATTAATATTTTAAGATAAACAATTTTTTAAAAACTAAATTATATATTTAAAGCAATAAAGATATATTAAAACTTTTTTAATTTTAATTTAATTTTGTTACAAATTTGATTAAAGTCTATAAAAATTAATTTTAATAATTTGATACAATCTAAAAGTACTAGATTTGATCGAAACATTTTTAATAATTTTCGAAAATTCGAATTATCAATAATTCGAAAGAATAAATTCAAATTAACAAATATCTTGTATAGTTAATTTTCTTAATTATCTTAACTAAAAAATAACAAATCGATATAATTTTTTTCTATTAATGCGTTAGTTTTGCATTATTTATTTGTATTATTAACAATAACTTACGCGAATAAAGACTAAATTAATTATTAATTATAATCGAGATCTTTTTTGTTTTAAGCAAAATGCAAATTAAAAATATTTTTTTATATTTATTATGTTTAAATAATTGTATACAATAGAATAATTTAATATTTTTTAACAACTTTTGCAAACAATTTTTGACAAATTATTAATAATTAAGACTATTTAAATATATTTGTTTTAAAACTTAAATTGTATTTTAATATTAATCTTTTTAACTTAATATAAATAAACAAGTTTATTTTAAGTTTTATATAAAATACTCTTATTAATTATAATATATAATTATTATTCTTTAAATTAAATCTTAATATTTATATTTTATTTAATATATTTGTTTTCGTCTCTTAGTTTAAGTAATAAAAAATTATTTAAAATTTTATTTAATATTTCTTAAAATTCTTTTTTTTAGTATCAAATATATAATTAAAATTTTAATTAAATTAACTTGCAAATTAATTAAAATATAAAATACTAAATAACAAATTGCAAAAAATAGATTTATTAAAATTATCTTCGAATAAAGACAACTATTAATTAGAAATTTTTAAAGAATTAAATATTTTGCAATCGAAAATAATATAAACAATGTTTTTAAATAGTTTAAAGAAAATTTTTTTAAAGTAAAACAATAATACAAAAGAGTAGTACAAATATAAATTAAATTAAATAAGATTTTATATTAACAAATAATTATAATATAATAATATAGCAAATTGTAATCTTAATAATATATTATAATTACACAAATCTTAAAATAGTAATTCTTAATATAATAACGTAATTTTTGATTTCTTAACAATTCGATTCGATTTCTAATATTAAAATCGAAAATCGACTCGAATCGAATCGAGTTAATTTTAAAAAAGTAGAAATTAATTTAAGTTTCGATTCGATTTCTAATGTTGGAATCGTTGAATTGGGTCAATTCCAATAGTTGGAATCGAAACCCGACCCGACGATCAATCTAACTACTGTGCTAAGAAATATCCTGCCCAGAAGGAAAGTACGATAATCGTAACAAAAATACTTTTATTTAAGTTCTATAAAATTAAGTCGAAACTAACAATTAATTAATATTTTAAGTATTTAGAATATTTTGCAATAAAATATGTTATTATAATTAAATTTTTCTATTTAAATATAAAGAACGCTTTAACTCTTTATACTTTCCAAAAAAAAAAGTATATTTTTAATTTAATTTATTTTTGTTTTTTGTATAATCTAGTTTATTTACAATAGTATTGTCGATAACTATCTAGAAAAAACAAAATACTATTAATTAATTAATTGAACTTATTAGTAATTTAATATTTACAAATATATATAGTATTTTATATAAAATTGTTATATATATATTTGTTTTAAATCTTCTAGACAAAAGATATAAAAACAATTATATTCTTTTTTTGTTTTTAAATATTATTAATATAATATCTTTATAAATTATATAAAGTTTTTATTGTTTAGTATATTTATAAATATTATATATAAATATATTTTGATTTTTGTTAATTGTTTTACAAATAGATTAACTATTAAATCGGATTTCGATCTTAACTTTTAAAATTAATTTAATTTAATAGTTTTAATATTAGAAATAGACTAATTGCGTTGGATCGAGTTATCGAGTTCGAGTCGAGTATTCGATCTAAATCGAATCGAATCGATTTCAAAAGTAAAAATCGACAATTCAAGTCAAATTGCAAACTTAAAATCGAAAATCGATTCAAAAAATCGACTTAAATTGTCAAGACTTAATATTAGTATAAAGAAATTCTGAAATAAATAGTAAAAAGCTATATTTTGTTCTATAATCTCTTAATAGTAAATTATCTAGTAATATATTAAGATAATGCATTTGAGCTATTTAGAGTTGAAATTTAAGAAGTTAATTTAATTGTATTTTAAAAGAAATTCGAATTCTTAATACAATACAAATATTAAATAAATTAATACTATTTATAACTAGTTTAATATTAATATTGCAACGCATTCTTAAATTCGACAATAACTATTAACAATTATATTCGCTCTAATTACTAAACTATCGAAACTTGCTATTTAAGATTATTTTATCTATTTATATATAAAGAAATAATACTTAAAAAATAATAAAATTATTAAAGTATCAAATATATACTCTTAATATATTATTAAGAATTAAAGTCTTTAAATTAAGTAAAATCAAATAAAGTTATATATAAGTTGCAATTCTAATATTTATTTTGATTACAATTTTATAATACAAAAGAATAACAAAATAGAGTATATAATATAATAATATATTAGAATAATACATTATAATTGTTCTTATAATAGTAGACTCTCTAAACTATATATATAAAGTTATTAGTTCGAAATCTTAATAATTTTGTTTGCTTTACTATTATTTTAAATAGTTTAATTTAAGTTATTCTTTATTTTGTTATTATTTTTGTTGTTGTTATTTTTATTAATTTTATTGCTATTGTCTTTATTGTTCTTGTTTTTATTATTCTCTTTATTATTTTTATTATTTGTTGCTAGATAGTAGTTGTAATTTAGCTTTTTTGTATCATTTTAAATTTTATATTAAGTTTTTTGCTTATAATTATTCTCTTTAATTATATTATCGAGATTCTCTATCTTAAAAATAATAAAATTTAAAAAAAAATTCTTTGCATTGTTTAAGATTGCAAATTCTTTAACAAAAATATTAAACAATTTTATAGAATTGTTATTATTAGCTCTTTTTAAATTATTTATGTTATTGTAATAAATAATTTGTTATTAAATAATTTTTACAATTAATTTTATATAAATCGAAAAGCTCTTATTAATATTAAGTTTGTTATTAATACTTAATTATAATATTATTTAGCTTAAATATAAAGTACAAATAATATATTTAAATAATATATATCTTCTTAGAAAATAATTCTATTATTATATTTATATTTTTAAGCAACTTTTGTATCTTTTTAATAATTTTAAATCGATTTGTTTTCTTAATTGCAAATTTTTTCTTTACTTTTTGTTTAATTTTATTTTTAATATTTTTCTTTATATATTTACAATTTAATATAGAAACTAGCTCTTAAAAAATTGTTTTATATAATTTTTTAAATTAAATTAAGATAGTTTTGCAATTATTGTATTGTTTTTAATACAATTTTTTCTTATTATTATTTTATTCTTATGCGCAATTGTAACTTGCAATACTTTTTGAATTAATTAATAGCGCTTCTATTATTTGTGCGTATATTTAGTTTATTTTACAAGTAATATATAGAGATAATGCAATTATATAGCAATTTAAATATTTCTTACAATATCTAGTAAAATGCGACAAAATTCAAAGAATAAAAAATTTGAAAAAATTAACAAAATTGTAAATAATATATTGATAGATAGTTTTATTAAAATAAAGTAAAAAATATATATATTAAAGTTAAAATTAATATTTACTTACTAATACTTACTTTAAACTTTTGTTAATACAAAATTATTATTTTTTTATATTAATATATATCTAATTTTATTAATATATTACGCAAGTTTATATTTGTTAATTGGTTTATTATTTATATTATATATTCTTATTACTAATTATTGATTTAAGTCTCTCTTTTTACGCAATTTTCCAACGCGTTTGCACTAGTTAAAATTATTAAAATTATTGCTTATTTTACTATAATTTCTTTGAATTTTATCTTAAACTCAATATTTTTCTTTTATATTTATATAAATTTCTTTTTAATATTGTTAAATTTATTATCTTCTTCAATAACTTGTATAAAGCAAATAAATAATATATATAAATAATACAAAATATTTTGTCTAGAATTAACATATTTAATTTGCTAGCTTATTAATCGATTTCGAAGTTTTTTTGCGATAAACTAATTTCTTAATTTAAACATAATAAAATAAGCAAAAACAAAGAAAAGTTTTAAGAAGAAAAAAATACTAAAAAAAAAAATATTCGAAATATTAATATAATTAAGATAATACAAACAAATAATATATTTTTAACTAATATATTAATGTTTTGCAATAATATATACAAAAGTAAAAGCTCAATATTGTTGTTCTTTGTAAGATTCGAAAATATTAAAAATTAACTAACTTTCTTATTTCTTAACTTGCATTTTAATATCTAATTTGTAAACTTCTTTATAATAAGATCAAAAATTACAAGCGTAATTAAATCGATTATCGCATTTAGAGCTTAACTTTAACAATACTTTAAAAAGTAACAAAGATATTTATAATTATTCTATTTTTTAATAAGTATATTATCTCTTTATATTACTATTATAATAACAAAATTATAACTAATATTTCGCGTATTATAGATTCGAATCTTGCGACTATTTACGCAAAGTATATAATACTTTAACTAAGAAATTTACTCTTTATTAAAAATTTTATAAAGCAATTCGATTTTTTAAATTAAAAATTTTACAACAATATTATATTTTTCTTTTTAAACAAATATAATATATTGTTTTTCTTAAATAATTATAATTGTTCTTTGTATTAGCTAAGATTCAAATCTTTGAAATTCTATTATTAATAGATTTCTTTTAGCAATTTAATTTATTAAATATATTATTTCTTTATATTATTACTAATAGTATCTAATATTTTTTATAATTATTAAAAATATCTTTTTTTTAAAAGTTAACTTATTTATAAATAAATCTAATCTAAAACAATTTTAAAATTTAATATAAAAAAATCTTCTTCTTTATTTATTGCTTAATTGTTATTTTTCTCTTTACAATATATATTTTACAATTTAAGAACAATCTTTTTTGCATTTAGATTTATAGTACAATTAAAATACTTAATTATTATAATTTGTTTAACTATTTCCAAATTTATTTAAAATCAATTTTATTAATATATTCTTTAAGCAAAACTAAAAGTTTGTTTAATATCGACTAAAAACACTAAATATAAAAATATATCTCAAATTATTTGCGTTAATTTTGAAAAGTTTAATATATTGTCTTTTTAATATTTTTAAATCGAATATTTATTTTCTACAATATTAATATAAAGATATTAATTATCTTTATTTTAAATCGAACAAAATTGTTAAGATTATTAAAATAAGAATTTTGTAATAGTTACAATAGACTATATTAATATTAATAAAAAATTATATATATTATTATTTTGTATTATTTTTTTAACAATAGTTGTTCTTTGCGCTTTTGCTCTTAAATTAGCAATTAAATTGTAATAACATTAATAATAATTTTTAAATTCTATTTTGTATTTGTTTTTATAGTTAACAATATTATTATTTTCTCTTTTATTTTACAATTTATAAAGACTAACTTTCTATATAAAATCTAAAATATTAACAAGATTGTATAATATATTGTTTAATTTTTTTATTTTTAAATAGTATTTTGCAAGCTTTGTTAAAACTTTATTGCAAGTCTTAAGTACAATATCTTTTACAAAATAAATATTATTTTTTATTATTTTTTTTAGATATTTAAGATAATTAAATATTGTATCGAATACTTGAAATTTTAAATAAATATCTATATTAATTGTTTGCAAAACTATAAAAGTATATTTGTAAAAAAAAATTAATACATTGTTAATAAGCAAAATTAAATTTTATTTGCTTTTGTTAAATTTAACTTATTAAATTTTTAAATTTTAAAAATATTTTTTTACTTAAAAATTAATATAATTGTATAATTAATATATTTGACAAAATATAAAATAAATAGAGTTTTAATAAATATAAATATTCTATATTAGTTTTTGTAACTTTTTATTAATTTTTTCTTAAAAAATTCTAAATTAAAGCAAATATTAAATTAAATTATTAATAGCAATTATAAGAGCGCAAATCTAATAAATTTAATATATATATTATCTCTTTATATTATTATAAATTTAAATATCTTTTTAATTATACTAGACAAATTTGTATTTCTTGCAATATTTTAAAGTTGTTTATTCTTTAATTGTATAACAATATTATTATTTGTTGCTTCTAATTTTATAGTTAAAATAAAATTCTAAGTTACAAAATTAATTATATAAATTAAATTAAATATAGAATTTTGTTGTTTGTTCTATTAAAATTCTTGTTAATTTAAGATTTCGTTAAATTTGTTTTAAAATATATTATTATTACTTGTGTTATTAATAATAACTTTAAAAAACTTATTTTTAATTTTAAAAGACTTTAAAATCTTTATAAATTTTAATATTAATTAATAATTTATATATTCGATATTAAGAAAAGTAAATTTAATAAGATATTTGCAAAATTAAAATATAACGTTTATTTAATATGTTAAAACTTCTAGATAAACAACTTTTTAAAAACTAAATTATATATTTAAAGCAATAGAAATATATTAAATATTTTTAAAATTTATCTTAATTTTCTCGCAAATTTAATTATATTTTAAGAGAATTATTTTAAATAGTTTAATACAACTTAAAAGTATTAAATTTGAACAAAACATCTTTAACAACTTTCGAAAATTAAGATTATTAATAATTCGAAAAAACAAATTTAAATTTACAAAAATTTTATATAGTTAATTTTTCTAATTATTTTAAATAAAGAATAATAACAAATTAATATAACTCTTCTTCTAATAAATTGTTAATTATATATTATTTATATATATTATTAATTGTAATTTACGCAATTAAAAACTAGATTAATTGTTGTTTATAATTAAGATTGTTTTTGTTTTAAACAAAAAAAAATAGAAGATATTTCTTTATATTTAATATACTTAAATAGTTATAAACAATAAAATAATTCAAAATTTTATAACAACTTTTGTATACAATTTTTGAAATACTATTTACAATCGGAGCTATTTAAATATATTTGTTTCAAAGCTTAAATTGTACTTTTATATTAATCTTTTTTGCTTAATATAAATTAACAAGTTTCGATTAAGTTTTATTTAAAATATTGTTGTTAATAATTGTTTGTAACTATTATACTTAAAATTAAGTATTAATATTTAAACTCTATTTAATATATTTGTTTTTTTCTCTTAAAACAAACAATAAATAATTGATAAATATTTTGTTAAAGATTTTGTAAAGATTTCTTTTTCTAGTATTAATAGCAAAAATAAGAAAATCTTAATTAAATTAATTTGCAAATTAATTAGAATATAAACTACTAAATAACAAATTGCAAAAAATAGATTTATTAGAATTTTTTTGGTTTAAAGACAATAATTAATTTAAAGTTTTTAAAGATTTAATATTTTGCAAACAAAAATATAAATATAGTATAATTATATTGTTTAACAATTTAAGAAAGAAATTTAAAAATAAAAAAATAATACAAAAAAGTAATACAAGCAACAACTAATATAAATAAGCTATTTTAAAATAATATAAACAAGAGTAGTTTTTAAGTCGAAACATATTACTTAATACTATAGCAAAAAATTCAAAATTATAATAATATATATTCAAAAATAGAAAATCTTAATATAATAACGTTATATTTGATTTCTTAACAATTCGATTTAATTTCAAATATTAAAATTGAGAATTAAGTTAAATCGAATCGAGTTTTAAGTCGATTTCTAATATTAAAATTGTTGGATCGAATCGATTTTAAAAGTTGAAATTAAAACTTAATCCAAGAATTAGTCTAATTAGAAATCGATTTAAAATTCGATTTAATTTCTATTATTTTAAAATTAAATTAATTTAATTTAACTTAATTTTCGATTTTAATATTTGAAATCGAATTAAATTGTTAAGAAATCAAATATAATATTATTATATTAAGATTTTCTAATTTTGAATATATATTATTATAATTTTGAATTTTTTGCTATAGTATTAAATAATATATTTCGATTTAAAAGTTACTTTTGCTTATATTATTTTAGAACAATTTATTTATATTAATTGCTACTTATATTATTTTTTTATACTATTTTTTTGTTTTTAAATTTTTTTCTTAAATTGTTAAAGAATATTGTTATACTATATTTGTATTTTTATTTGCAAAATATTAAATTTTTTGAAAATTTTAAATTAATTGCTATTTTTAAACAGAAAAATTCTAATAAATTTATTTTTTGCAATTTGTTATTTAGTAGTTTATATTCTAATTAATTTGCAAATTAATTTAATTAAAATTTTCTTACTTTTGCTATTAATACTAGAAAAAGAAAAAATTGCAAAATATTTAACAAAATATCTATTAATTATCTATTATTTATTTTAAGAGAAAAAAACAAATATATTAAAAAAAATACAAATACTAATACTTAATTTTAAATATAATAATTATAAACAATTGTTAACAATAGTATTTTATACAAAATTTAATTAAAATTTGTCAATCTATATTGAACAAAAAAAATTAATATAAAAATATAATCTAAGTTTTAAAATAAATATATTTAAATAATTTTAATTGTAAATAGTATTTTAAAAATTGTATATAAAAATTGTTACAAAATTTTAAATTATTTTATTGTTTATAGCTATTCGAATATATTAAATATAAAAAAATATTTTTTATTTTTCTTTTATTTAAAATAAAAACAATCTTAATTGCAAATTATAATTAATTTAGTTTTTAATTACATAAATTACAATTAATAATATATAATTAACAATTTATTAGAAAAAAAGTTATATTAATTTGTTGTTATTTTTTATTTAAAATAATTGAAAAAATTAACTATATAAAATTTTTATAAATTTAAATTTGTTTTTTCGAACTATTAACAATTTTAATTTTCGAAAATTGTTAAAAGTATTTTGCTTAAATTTGATACTTTTAAATTGTATTAAATTATTTAAGTTAATTTTCTTAAAATATAATTAAATTTATAAAAAAATTAAAATAGATTTTAGAAATATTTAATATATTTCTATTATTTTAAATATATAATTTAGTTTTTAAAAAATTGTCTATTTATAAGTATTAATATATTAAACAAATATTATATTTTAATTTTATTTCTTTTAATATTAAATATATAGATTATTAATTAATATTAAAACTTATAAAAAATTTTTAAATTTTTAAAATTAAAAACAAATTTTTTGAAATTGTTACTAATAATACAAACAATAACAATACACTTAAGAATAAATTCAAAAAAATCTTAAATTGACAAAAATTTTAATAAAATAAACAACAAAATTCTATATTTTATTTAATTTATATAATTAATTTTGTAACTTAGAATTTTATTTTAATTATAAAATCAAAAATAACAAATAATAATATTGTTGTATAATTAAAAGATAAACAAGTTTAAAATATTGCAAAAAATATAAACTTATCTAGTATAATTAAAAAAAAAAAAAATTTATAGTAATACAAAAAAATAATATATATATTAATTTTATTAGATTTGCGCTTTTATAGTTGCTATTAATAATTTAGCTTAATATTTGTTTCAATTTAGAGGTTTTTAAAAAAAAAATTAATAAAAAGTTACAAAAATTAATACAAAATATTTGTATTTATTAAAATTTTATTTATTTTATATTTTGTCGAATATATTAATTATACAATTATATTAATTTTTAAATAGAGAAATATTTTTAAAATTCAAAAATTTAACAAGTTAAATTTAATAAAAATAAATAAAACTTAATTTTGTTTATTAACAATATATTAAATTTTTTTTTACAAATATATTTTTATAGTTTTGCAAACAATTAATACAAATATTTATTTAGAATTTCGAGTATTTAATTTTTAATACAATATTTAATTATTTTAAATATTTAGAAAAAATAATAAGAATTAATATTAATTTTTTAAAAAATATTGTATTTAAAGTTTGCAATAAAGTTTCGATAAAATTTGCAAAATACTATTTAAGTATAAGAAAATTAGACAATATATTGTACAATCTTATTAATATTTTAGATTCTATATAGAAAATTACTTTTTATAAATTATAAAATAAAATAAAAAACAATAATATTGTTAAATACAAAAACAAATATAAAATAGAATTTAAGAATTATTTTTATTATTATTATTACAACTTAATTGCTAATTAAAGAGTAAAAATATAAAAAGCAATTATTGCTAAAAAAAAAATAACAATATAGTAATATATATAGTTTTTTACTAATATTAATATAGTTTACTATAATTGTTATAAGATTTTTATTTTAATAGTTTTAACAATTTTGTTCGATTTAAAATAAAGATAATTAATATCTTTATATTAATATTGTAGAAAATAAATATTTAATCTAAGAATATTAAAAAAACAATATATTAAATTTTTTAAAACTAATATAAACAGTTTAAGATATATTTTTATATTTAGTATTATTAATAGATATTAAACAAATTTTTGGTTTTGTTCGAAAAATATATTAATAGAATTAATTTTAAATAAGTTTGCAAATAATTAAACAAATTATAATAATTAAATATTTTAATTGTACTATAGATCTAGACGTAGAAAAAATTATTCTTAAACTATAAAATATATATTGTAGAAAAAGAAATAACAATTAAATAATAAATAAAGAAGAAAATTTCTTTATACTAGATTTTAAGATTGTTTTAGATTAAATTTATTTATAGACAAATTAATTTTCGAGAAAAAAAAATTTTAATAACTATAGAAATTTTAATAACTATAGAAATTTTAATAACCATAGAAATTTTAATAACTATAGAAATTATTAAATACTATTAGTAATAATACAAAAAAAAATTATATTTAATAAATTAAATTGCTAAAAAAAATCTATTAATAATAAAATTTCGAAAATTTAAATCTTAGTTAATACAAAGAACAATTATAATTATTTAAAAAAAACAATATATTATATTTGTTTAAAAAAAAGAATATAATATTATTGTAGAATTTTTAGTTTAAAAAATCAAACTACTCTATAAAATTTTTAACAAAAAACAAATTTTTTAGTTGAAATATTATATATTTTATATAAATAATTGCAAGATTTAAATCTATAGTATATAAGATATTAGTTATAATTCTATTATTATAATAGTAATACAAAGAGATAATATATTTATTAAAAAAAAAAATTATAAATATTTTTGTTGCTTTTTGAAATACTACTAAAATAGAGTTTTAAATATAGTAATTAATTTAATTATATTTGTAATTATCGATTTTATTATAAAAAAAATTATAAATCAAATACTAAAATACAAATTAAAAAATAAAAAAGTTAATTAATTTCTAATATTTTCGAATTTTATATAAAATAACAGTATTGAACTTTTATTCTTGTATATATTATTGCAAAATATTAGTATATTAGTCGAAAATATATTATTTGTTTGTATTATCTTAATTATATTAGTATTTCGAATATTTTTTTTAAGAATTTTTTTTGTTTGTACTTATTTTATTATATTTAGATTGAAAAATTAGTTTATTGCAAAAAAAATTCAAAATTAGTTAATAAATTAACAAATTAAATATATTAGTTTTAAACAAAATATTTTGTATTATTTGTATATATTATCTATCTATTTTACGCAAGCTATCGAAGAAGATAATAAAATCAATAGTATTAGAAAAAAAATTATATAAATATAAAAAAAAGATATTGAGTTTAAAACATAATTCAAAGAAATTATAGTAAAATAAATAATAATTTTAATAATCTTAACTAGTATAGACGCGTTAAAAAATTATATAAAAAGAGAAATTTAAATTAGTAATTAATAATATAAATATGTAATATAAACAACAAAGCAGTTAACAAATATAAATTTATATAATATATTAACAAAATTAAATATATATTAATATAAAAAAATAACAATCTTGTATTAACAAAAGTTTAAAAAAAAATTAGTAAATAAATATTAATTCTAACTCTAATATATATATTTTTTACTTTGTTTTAGTAAAACTATTTGTTAATATATTATTTACAATTTTGTTAATTTTTTCAAACTTTTTATTTTTTAAATTTTGTTATATTCTACTAGATATTGTTAAAAAAAAATTGCTATATAATTTTAGTATCTCCATATATTATTTGTAAAATAAACTAAATATATATACAAATAATAAAAGTATTGTTAATTAATTTAAAAAGTATTGCAAATTGCAATTGCGCACAAAAATAAAATAATAATAAGAAAAAATTGTATTAAAAACAAAACAATAATTGCAAAACTATTTTATTTTAATTTAAAAAATTGTATAAAACAATTGTTTAAGAACAAGTTTTTGTATCGAATTATAAATATATAAAGAAAAATATTAAAAATAAAATAAAAAATATTAAATTAATTAAGATTTTTATAGTAATATATCTAGATAATACAATAAAGTATACAATATTAATAATTTTATAACAAAATACTTTAAAAATAAGTTTAGACAAAAAGCAAAAAAAAAAAATGCAATTAAAAAAACAAATCGATTTAAAATTATTAAAAAAATACAAAAACTATTTAAAAATAAAAATATAATAATAGAAATATTTTCTAAAAATATATATATTATTTAAATATATTATTTGTACTTTATATCTAAACTAAACAATATTATAGTTAAATATTAATAACAAACTTAATATTAATAAAAGTTTTTTAATCTATATAAAATTGATTGTAAAAATTATTTAATAACAAATTATTTATTATAATAACTTAAATAATTTAAAAAGAGTTAATAATAACAATTCTATAAAATTGTTTAATATTTTTTTTAAAAAATTTGCAAATTTAAACAATACAAAAAAGAAAGATATTTTAAATTCTATTATTTTTAAAATAAAAAATTTCAATAATATAATTAAAGAAAATAATTATAAATAAAAAATTTAATACAAGACTTAAAATAATATAAAAGAGCTAAATTATAACTACTATCTAGCAATAAATAATAAAAATAACAAAAAAAATAATAAAAATAAAAACAATAAGAATAATAAGAATAAGATAAATAAGAATAACAACAACAAAAATAATAATAAAATAAAAAATAACTCGAATTAGACTATTTAAAATAATAGTAAAATAAACAAAATTATTAAAATCTTAAACTAGTAGTTTTATATATATAGTTTAGAGAGTCTACTATTATAAAAACAATTCTAATATATTATTCTAATATATTATTATACTATATATTTTATTTTGTTATTCTTTTGTATTATAAAATTGTAATTAAAATAGATATTAGAATTGCAATTTATATATAACTTTATTTAATTTTACTTAATTTAAAGACTTTAATTCTTAATAATATAATAAGAATATATATTTGATACTTTAATAATTATACTATTGTTTAAATATTATTTCTTTATATATAAATAGATAAAATAAGCTTAAATAACAAGTTTTAATAGCTTAATAGTTAGAGCAAATATAATTGTTAATAATTGTTGTTAAGTAAATTTAAGAATACGTTGCAATATTAATATTAAACTAGCTATAAATAGTATTAATCTATTTAATATTTATATTGTATTAAAGATTCGAATCTTTTTTAAAATACAATTATATTTATTTTTTAAGTTTTAAGTTTTAATTCTAAATAGCTCTAAATATATTATTTTAATATATTACTAGATAATTTACTATTAAGAAATTATAAAATAGAATATAATTTTCTACTATTTATTTTAGAATTTCTTTATACTAATACTAAGTCTTAACAATTTAAATCGATTTTTCGAATTAATTTTCGATTTCAAATCTATAATTTAATTCGAATAGTCGGTTTTAATATTAGAAATTGAATCAACTTTTCGATTTCAACTTTTGAAATCGATTTAACCCAATTCGGGTCGAATATCCGATTCGAACTCGATAATTCGACCCGATGCGACGGATCAGTCTAGTTATAGATTAAAATTTGATTTTTTAGCAAGTATTTTTTACTATTCTATTTTAGATTCTAGTTTAGCTTGTTATTTGAGTTAACTATATAAGAAAAAATAATATAAGTATCTTTTTTTTGTAGATATTGACACAATTGAGAAGAAGATTTCTATTTGTATATCGCGACGTCGATATAATTATAACTTTTACACAATATACTTAATTGGACATAATCTAGAAAGGCCGAGTGTGCTACTCTCTGCGGGGTACAATCCTCCGAGTAGGATTAAAACAAACAAACAAAACAAACGGTCTACCCCCAAGATGCGGCTCTGACAGCGACAATCCTATGCAGATCGTGCCGATCAAGCCAAGTGACAGCTCAGCGTAGATTGTCGCAGCTGTCGCAGGTCTTCCCGCTGTACAACCTACTGAACAAATCATTTGCTATGAACGATGCTAGGAAGACTCCAGCCATTGACCGTGTCGATGTCATTCGGACTCTCCGTCCGCGGATGGAGTGCTGA
>JAABUL010003183.1_pt1 | contig 24975 bp, 23 predicted proteins | sample 5559151 | NCBI WGS metagenome assembly JAABUL01 (sample SAMN10711876, study PRJNA513368) | rock metagenome | isolation source: Antarctica rocks | place: Antarctica: Victoria Land, Pudding Butte sud | reverse complement strand
TGCGCCCGATCCCGAAGACGCGACAGACGCCGCGCAGAGAGGCGCGCTCGTGGTAGGCGGCCAGGACACGCGCCCGGAACTTTGCCGAGTGGGCGCGGGTGCCGGGCTGCTCCCGAAAGGTGCGGGCGCAGTCGTGGCAGAGATAGCGCTGGCGGTCGGCCTTGTCTGTGCCGTGGCGGATGACGTTCTCGCTCTGGCAGAAGCGGCAGTGGACTACTTGAATAACCATACACAAGGCTTACCCAAACAGGCTAAACAACAACCCTGAAAGAACCACTACCAACAAAACAATGTCCGGTTATTTGCCTACAAAAGATTTAGAGCTGCAGCAATGGGTCGCAAACTTTGTGAACGTCGCCGGGGACAACCTGTCCGCGCTCGGCCTGAGCAACACCGACCTTCAGCCCATGAGCGATGCAGACATCCTGTTCACAGGAGACCTTGCCGGTCTGCAAGTTGCCAAAGTCGTTTATGACGGCGCGGTGAAAAGCAAGGATCAGGAGCGCAAAAGCCTGACTGCAATCATCCGACCTTTGGTGAAAAAGCTGCAAGCAAGGCCCACGGTCACGCCCGCGCTTAAAGCGCAGCTTGGGATTAATGCCAGCACCGGCACGCGCACCAAATCCGCGCCGGTGACGCCCACCACGCTTGTGGCGACCCCGCTTGCCACCGGGATTAATATGCTGGCGTGGAAGAAGATGGGCAACAAAGCCACCACGCAGTATGTGGTCTATGCCAAGCCGCTGACCGCCGGCATGACCGCGAGTGGCGATACCGGCTGGACGATTGTCGGGCAGACCACGCGCAGCAAGTTTGACCATACGGGGGTGACGCCGGGTCAGCCGTTTGCCTATAAAGTGGTCGCCGCGCGCGCCGACCAGGCCAGTTTTCCGTCTGCGCCTGTTACGGTGTACGGAGCGTAGGGGAAGAGTAGGGAAAAAGAGGCCCCCCGCTTGCCTATCATGGGCAGCCGGGGGGCCTCTTTTGCGGGCCGCGTTAAGCAATTTGGCATTCGCATGGGTGTTTTTGGTATTCGCACGGGTGTTCGTGTGCTATAATAACGTATCATGCCCGATGCTTCCCTGAAAGTGCAGATTTTAGACGACACCACGGCCAACCAAATCGCCGCCGGGGAAGTGATTGAACGGCCCGCCGCCGCTGTCAAAGAACTGGTGGAAAACGCATTGGATGCCGGGGCGCGGCATGTGGTCGTGGAGCTAGAAGAGGGCGGCAAGCGGCTGCTGCGTGTCACCGACGACGGCAGCGGCATGGGGCAGGGGGACGCGGTGCTGGCATTGCAGCGCCATGCCACCAGTAAAATCCGCAGCGCGGACGATTTGTTTCGCATCACCACGATGGGTTTTCGCGGGGAAGCCCTGCCTTCTATCGCGTCTGTGTCCCAACTTACCCTGCTCACCAAAGAAGCCGGGCAGGACGAGGCTCCCGGCACGCAATTACACTGTGCGGGCGGGAGATTGGAAGATGTCTCCGAGGTGGGGGCGCGGACAGGCACGTCCATTACCGTGGAAAACCTGTTTTACAATGTCCCCGCGCGGCTGAAGTTTCTCAAAACGGCGTCCACCGAGTTAGGGCATATTGTGGACTTGATGCAGCGGTTCGCCCTCGCCCGCCCCGATGTCGCTTTGCGCGTGATGCAGGGCAGCGGGGAAGTGTTTGCGTCGGGGGGCAGTGGGTCGCTGATGGATGCGTGCGTGCATGTCTTCGGGCGGGACACGGCGCGCCATCTGGTTCCGATCAGTTTTGACGGCGTGGGCCTGCGCGTGACCGGCTTTATCGGCACTCCCGCCGCGCTGAAGGGCACGCGCTCGGCCCAGCATACCTATGTCAACACGCGTTTTGTGCGCAGCAAAGCGATTACGCGCGCTTTAGATGAAGCCTACAAAAGCGTGCAGACTTTGCATGGAACGCGCTACCCTGCGGCTGTGGTGCTGCTGGAAATTGACCCCGCGCATGTGGATGTCAACGTTTCGCCCACCAAGACTGAAGTGCGTTTCACCCGCGAAAGCGACATTTACTCCGCGGTTTACAAAGCCGTGCAGGAAGCATTGCTTGCCGGCGGCCTCGTGCCCACCATTATTCAGAAAGCGATTGTCCGGCCCGAAGAAACTTCGCGTCTTCCCTCGCGCTGGGATGCCGACGCTCTCGTGCCATTGCTGCCTGTGCCGTCCCGTCCTGCCGCAAACACTCGCCAAGACACCACTGCGTTCGCCGGCGCCATGCAGGAGCGGGCGCAGTCGCTTGCTCCCGCCGATGACGACCCCTTTGACGATGCAGGCAGCTTCGCGGGCGGCGCAGAGAGGGGCGCAGCCCCATCTTTGATCCCGCCTGCCGCCGCCGAAGCCGCTGTACCCGCCACAACAGGCAGCGACTATCGCGGCCAGGATGCCAAACAGGTGCGGGTGCTGGCGCAGACGCGCAACCAGTACATTTTGGCGCAGACCGACAACGCCCTTTTGCTGATTGATCAGCATATCGCCCATGAGCGCGTCTTGTACGAGAAGCTTTTGGCCGGAGCGGAAGGCGGCGGGGCGGGAGTGCCCACCCAGCGTTTGATGCTGCCGTTTACTTTGCAGACCAGCCGCCGCGAAGCATTGGTCGTGGAAGCCCGTCTTGCGGACCTCGCCCGCGCGGGCTTTGATTTAGAGCCGTTCGGAGGCGATGCCTTTGTCGTGCGCTCTGTCCCGGCCAGTGTCGCAAGCAATCATCTCAAGGCGCAGGACGGCCCGGAAGCCACCCTGCGGGCAATTGTGGATGAATTGGTAGAAAAAACCGTCTCGCGCCGCCTGCTCCTGCCTGCCGAAGAAGTGCTTATCACCGCCTCGTGCAAGATGGCCGTGAAAGCGGGCGATCCGCTGTCGTTTGAAGAGATGGATGCCTTGGTCGCCGACCTGTTCCGCTCGGACAATCCGTATACCTGCCCCCACGGTCGGCCTATTATTGTGGAGCTGCCCAATACGGACTTGGACCGCAAGTTCGGCCGGTGACATTCTCTGCATTTTTTTCATTCCCCCGAGAGGAAAGGCCGATAAGAGTTGCCCAGCGGCAAAATCCATGATCGCTTAACTGTTGTCACGGCTGTCTCCGCCCTGCCGTGCTGGTGGGTTTTGGTGCCCGCCCACGATCCGCAGGACGCCGCGTCTCTTGTCGCCGCGCTGGGGGCGTATGTGTTTTCCGGCTTTTGGCTCTCGGACGACCTGGATACCAACTCGGTGTCTTACAAACGCTGGGGACTGCTGCGTTATTTGTGGTGGCCTTACCAGAAGCTTGTTCCGCATCGGTCGTGGGTGTCGCACGGTATTGGGGTGGGGCCGATTCTTCGCGTGGCGTACTTCCTTTTGATGCTGTGGTTGATCGTGCGCGGCGGCGCGTGGGTGCTGATCAAAGCGGGCATCCCTATTGACCGGCAGGCTTTGCTGCTCGGCGCGTGGCATCACACCTGGGCCTGGAGCGTGGCGCACCCGTCGTGGGCGCTTTGGGCCATTATCGGGCTGATTTTGGGCGGCGTGACCCATTCTGTCGCCGATTTCGTGGTCAGCGGTGCCAAGCGTCTCTGGTAAGGCGTTATCTTCTTTCTTTGCTTTCACTCTGATGTTTCAAGAGGCGGCAAAACGGGCAGGAGCAGCCATCTTCACGCCAGCCGCGTTTTATAAAATAGCGAACTGGGAAATAATAAAGTACGCCGCTGCCGTCCCGCCATTAAAACCGCGAATGGAACGTTCAGCCGGAAAACAAACCCCGTGGCCCCAAGTTAATACAAAGGAGAGTCAATGCCTAACACACTGCACGGTGTCCTGTTGGACATCGATGGAACCCTGGTCGACAGCAACAATCAGCACGCCCAAGCGTGGGTGGATGCCCTTGCCGAAGTCGGCATTGATGTGCCGTTTGATGCCGTGCGTCGCGCGATTGGCATGGGCGGGGATAAACTGCTGCCGCAGGTTGCGCATATTGAAAAAGACAGCCCGTAGGGCGAAAAAGCCAGCAAGCGCCAGAGGGAAATCTTCCGGGATCAGTATCTGAGCCAGGTGAAAGCGTTTCCCCAGACACGCGATTTATTGCAACGCATGAAAGATAGGGGCTTGCTCTTGGTTATCGCCTCGTCCGGCGAAAAAGAAGAAGCCGATGCCCTTTTGCACATTGCGGACGTGGCGCACTTGATTGACGCCATGTCTACATCCCAGGATTCCGGCAACTCCAAACCCGCCCCGGAGCCTATTGAAGTCGCTTTGAAGAAAGCAGGCTTGCAGCCGGATCAGGCGCTGATGCTGGGCGATACGCCCTATGACATTGAGGCGGCCTCTCGGGCGCACGTGAAAACAATTGCCCTGCGGAGCGGCGGCTGGCAGGACAGCGATTTGGGAAAGGCCGCAGCGGTCTACGCCGATCCCGCCGACCTGCTGGCCCACTTCGCGCAGTCACCGCTTTGTGCTGCTGAGGCTTGACAGCTATTTTATCCAAGCGCCTGTGAGCGCCGCAGAAAGTTCCTCTATGCCTGCCCCTGTAAACACTTTACCATCCTTCATTATCCCTTTGCCGGGAAAAGTGTGTGAGCAGTTTATTCGGTGCGGAAAAGCCGGCTGCCGCTGCCAGGAAGGGGAGCGGCATGGGCCGTATTATTACCGCATCTGGCGCGAAGGCAGCCGCGTGCAGAAAGTCTATGTCAGGCGCGAGGAACTAGAAACCGTGCAAGCGGCCTGTGACAGCTACAAAGAGTATCAGTCCAGCCTGCGGAAACTGCGGGAGAAGCGACTGCAGTTGACCCAGCGCGTTTCCCATGAATGCCGCCGCGCACAAAGCTTGATGCGCTAAACTTTACTCTTCCAAGATGTTTGTCCTTGTTCGGCTATGGGTAGTAATTACCAAAACAATATATCCAATAAAGCAGACATTTGTCTGATTTACAGGGACAGAAAGCGGGCTGTGTGGCTGAAGAGTTTGATCTTGTATGCTTGTCTCATCTGCGCTGGGATTTTGTGTTTCAGCGTCCTCAGCAACTGATGAGTCGGTGCGTGCGCGAGCGGCGCGTTTTTTTTATAGAAGAGCCTGTTTTTGAGGGCAATCGGGCGGAGATTAAGCTGCGTTTGTCGCCACAAGGCGTGCAGATCGCCGTGCCTTTTCTGCCTGCGGGACTCACCGAGGAAGAGGCGGGGGCGCAGCAAAAGAAGCTGCTGGCGGAGCTGTTTGCCCAGCAGAACATTAAAAAGTTTGTGTTGTGGTACTACACGCCGATGGCGATCAATTGGGCGGACCTACCCAGCCCTCTTGCCACTGTGTATGACTGCATGGATGAACTGTCCGCGTTTCAAGGCGCCTCGCCTGCCCTGCTGGAGTGCGAACAAGAACTCTTCCGGCGCGCCGACCTGGTGTTTACCGGCGGGCAGTCTTTGTACGAGGCCAAGCAGACGCGGCATCCCCATGTTTATGCGTTCCCCAGCAGCGTGGACGTGCCGCACTTTGCGCAGGCGCGGCACGGCCTCCCCGATCCCGATGACCAAAAGAGCATTGCGCACCCGCGTTTGGGCTTCTTTGGGGTGATTGATGAGCGGCTTGACCTGGAGCTGCTGCGCGATGCGGCAGCAATGCGCCCCGACTGGCAGTGGGTCATTATTGGGCCTGTCGTGAAGATTGATCAAAATAAACTGCCACAATCCCAAAACATTCACTACTTGGGCGGCAAAAGCTACGATGTTCTGCCTGCCTACTTGGCCCATTGGGATGCTGCGCTGCTGCTGTTTGCGCGCACCGAAGCCACCCGCTTTATTTCGCCCACCAAAACGCCCGAGTATCTTGCCGCAGGCAAGCCGGTCGTGTCTACTTCCATTCGCGATGTGGTGCGGCCTTACGGAGACCAGGGCTGCGTGCGCATTGCCGACACTCCTGCCGATTTTGTCGCGGCCTGCGAGGCGGCTCTGACCGAAGACAACACGGACCGCCGGCAGCGAGCCGATACTTTTCTCTCACAAATGTCTTGGGACAAGACATGGCGGCAGATGGCGGACTTGATCGAGAAAGTCGTGGCCTCACATCACTCCTAAACTGAAAGAAGCACTTCTATGTTTGATTATTTGATTGTAGGCGCGGGCTTTGCCGGCAGCGTTCTCGCCGAGCGGCTGGCAACGCAGGCAAACAAAAAAGTATTGATTGTAGATCGGCGCGCCCATATCGGCGGCAATGCTTATGACCGCTACAACGAGGACGGCATTCTGGTGCATCCTTATGGGCCGCATATTTTCCACACGAACTCCGAGCGCATCTTTGGCTATCTCGGGCAGTTTACCGAGTGGCGCGCCTATGAACATCGCGTGCTGGCATCGGTAGACAATCAGCTTCTGCCGATCCCCATCAACCGCACCACAGTCAACAAATTGTACAATCTCAACCTGGAAACCGAGGAAGAATGCGAGGCGTTCTTTGCCTCCAAAGCCGAGGCGATTGGGCATGCCCGCACGTCTGAAGACGTCGTGGTGGGCAAAGTGGGCCGCGAGCTGTACGAGAAGTTCTTTCGTGGCTACACCCGCAAGCAGTGGGGGCTGGACCCGTCCGAACTGGATGCGCAGGTGACCGCCCGTGTGCCCACCCGCGCCACCACGGACGACCGCTACTTCCTGGATGAGTTTCAGTTTATGCCGCTGCATGGCTACACGCGCATGTTTGAGAATATGCTGGCCCATCCCAATATCAAGATCATGCTGAACACCGACTGGCGCGAGATCAAAGCGATGGTGCCGTACCGGGAGATTATCTATACCGGGCCGGTCGATGAGTACTTTGACTATCGCTACGGCAAATTGCCGTACCGGTCATTGGAGTTCAAGCACGAGACTTTGAATAAGCCTCAGCATCTGCCTGTCGCTGTCGTGAACTATCCCAACGAGCAGGACTACACGCGCATCACGGAGTTTAAACAACTGACCGGGCAGGAGCATGCCAAGACCAGTGTCGTGTATGAGTATCCGCAGGCTGAGGGAGACCCGTATTATCCCATTCCCAAGCCCGAATGCACCGCGCTGTACAACAAGTACAAGGCCCTGGCAGACAGCGCCAAGGGCGTCTATTTTGTCGGGCGTCTTGCGACCTACAAGTACTACAATATGGACCAAGTCGTCGGGCAGGCGCTGGCGACATTTGATAAAATTGTAGACACGCGCGCCGAGCGTCCGTCCCTGCCCGAAACGAAGCTCTCAACAGAGTCGGCTACAGCACGGCATAGGGCAGGCGGCAGGCAGGCCAGCGCGGTCGTCGTTCGATCTGCTTAGCCACTGTTTAGCCACTGGCAGGCTGGGGGAGAAGAGGCGCGCATGCATCTCTGGGGCGGCATTGAATGCACCGTGAATAGGATCGGCGACCGCACGTTCGACCAGCTTGAGCGTGGCGGGCACGCGGATCGCATTCAGGACCTTGATTTATGTGCGGAGCTGGGCTTGCGGACACTTCGCTACCCGGTTTTGTGGGAGCGCACGGCTCCGCAAGGACTGGCGCAGGCCGATTGGACATGGCCTGATCAGCGCCTGGGGCGCTTGCAAACTCTGGGCATTGACATTGTGGCCGGGCTGGTGCATCACGGCAATGGGCCAACAGGCACTCATCTGCTGGACCCGTGCTTCGGCGAAAAGCTGGCGGACTATGCCCGCGCCGCCGCTGCGCGGTATCCCCAAATCCAATCTTTTACCCCAATTAATGAGCCGCTGACCACGGCCCGCTTTTGCGGGCTGTACGGCCACTGGTATCCCCACGGGCGAGACCCGCTGACCTTCGCCCGCTGCCTGCTCAGCCAGTGCCGGGCGACTGTGCTGGCGATGCGCGCCATTCGCGAAGTGTCGCCCCAAGCCCAGCTTGTGCAGAACGAAGACATTGGTAAAACCTATGCGACCTCTCCCCTTTCCTATCAGGCCGAGTTTGAGAATGAGCGGCGCTGGCTGACGTTTGACCTGCTCTGCGGGCGCGTTCGGCCCGGCCATCCCATGCACCACTATTTGTACTGGCTGGGCATTCCCAATGCCGAGTTGGACTGGTTTCTGGACAATCCCTGCCCGCCCGACATGCTTGGCATTGACTATTATGTGACCAGCGAGCGCTTTTTGGATGACAACCTTGCCCCTTATCCCCCGTGGACACATGGGCACAACGGGCGCGCGGCGTATGCCGATCTAGAAGCGGTGCGCGTCTGCCGCAGCCGGGTGCCGGACCTTGCCGCCATTTTGGGCGAAGCCTGGGAGCGCTATCATATTCCCCTTGCCGTCACCGAGGCCCATCTTGGCTGCACGCCGGATGAGCAGGTGCGCTGGCTTTGGGACATTTGGCAGAATGCCCAGAACGCCCGCCGTACCGGGGCTGACATTCGTGCGGTCACGGCCTGGGCATTGTTCGGCGCGTATGATTGGAACAGCCTGCTGACACGCTGGGATGGCTGCTACGAACCCGGCGTCTTTGACACCCACGGCGGTCAGCCGCGCCCGACCCCTCTTGCAGGCCTGGTCAAATCCCTGGCCGCCGGGCAGACCCCTGATTTTCCCGAACTGGATACGCCAGGCTGGTGGAAGCGTCCCGAACGCCTGCTGTATCCGCCGGTTGGCGCGCGCCGGATGTCCGCCGCGCGTGTGCAGGCCGCGAAATAACTGCCATTGCTCTTCGCATCGCTCTCGTGTTACACAGCCCATTCACTTCTGTGCAGAAGCGAATGGGCTGTTTTCTCAGCATTCCTCGCACCACTCATTGCGCATGACCGCCTCCCGGTCTAAAGCGTGCAGCGTCGCCAGCGAGTGCGCGACCGCTCCGCAGGCCATGCCGCGCTCCTCCGGCCCTGCCTGCGCGGGGGCAAGCGAGCGTTTCATGTTGAACTTCAGCCATATCAGCCACTTGTCCGGCACGGCTTGCGATGCCAGTTTCAACCTCTGTACAGAGAGAGGCAAAACTTCTCGATACCCCTGGACAAACGCGAAAAACGGCTCCGCGGACGGGGTTCCCGCCGCCTGCCCTGCCCAGTTCAACGCCGTGCCCATGACTTCCAATGCGGGCGCAAGCGGGCCTGCTCCTTCCCAGTCCAGCAGCCAGGGCGCGTTCGGGTCGCTCCACAGGACGTTTTTCTGATCTAAATCCCGGTGTGTCCACACGTGAAGGCTGCCCAGGCCGACCTGCGCCCGGTGTGCGTCACGGCTCCAGCGAACAAGGCCCGGCAGCGCTTCTTTCAGCGCCCCGGCCCAGATCGCCTTTTCCCGCTGCGCGTCCCCGATGAGAAGCGCCCATTCTTCCCCAGTGTGTGCCTCCCCGACAGCTTCCGAAACATTGGATGCTTGCGGCGCAAACTTGTGGATACGGCCCATCTGCACGCCGAGCTGCCCTGCCGCGGCGGCGGATGCCGGGGTCGGCGGCAAAGTTGTCCCCTCCCGCCAGGGGAACAGCACGACTGTTGTTTCCCCCAAAGTCAGTAATGGCCCCTCCGGCCCGTCCAAAGCGCAGACAGCCGGAATACCCATTTGCGCCATGTGCCGGGCCAGTCGTTCCGCCCGTACATACTGCGCGCGACGCCCCGGCTCTTCCAGCAGGCCAGGGTGCAGGATTTTGATGGCGTACTCCCCGGACGTCGCTTCGGCCCGGTAAAGCTAGTGCTGCATTCCCCCCGCAACCGGGCGCGGCGGCTCCGTGGGGCGGCCAAGCTGATAGAGTTGGCAGAGCGTATGCCAGAGTGTTTCGTTGATCTGCGTAGACCTTCTTTCCGTATTGCTTTGGGATTGCATCGGCGTTTCCAGCGCGTTCCAACGACGGAACGATTTCTTCCGTCGTTGGTATGCGCTTGCCACACCTTTGCAACGAGTATAAGCCCCGCTTGCGGCGCGCATGCTCGTTCGTTTGACGGCTGATGCGCCGGGGTAGAACCAAAGCGAGCTTCTCTTCTATGATCCCTAGTTTACCCAGCCGAACCAAAACCGATGTGTGGACGCAGGCCGCCGCAGTGGCCGCGTTTTGTGCGGCGCACGCGGCCCAAATTGACATGGAGGGCGCATTCCCCGTGGAAGAGTTTGGGCGGCTCCGCGAGGCCGGGCTGCTTTCCGTGTCGCTGGAACCGCAGCGGGGCGGATTGGGGTGGGGGATGCTGCCGGGCACGACCGGAGATTTGCTGCGCTTGCTCCAAATCATTGGGCAGGGCAGTCTGGCGGTGGGGCGGCTGTACGAGGGCCATCTCAATGCGCTTCTGCTGATGCAGATGTTTGGAACGGAGGCGCAGAGAACGCGCTGGGCCGACGATGCCTGCCGGGGACGGCTGTTTAGCGTCTGGAACACGCAGGACGAGGATGGGGTGCGCCTTGTTCCCATTGCCGGGGGAAAATACCAACTGCAAGGCGCGAAAACGTTTGCTTCGGGGGCGGACCACATCGGGCGGCCTTTGCTGACGGGGGCGTTGCCGGATGGCGGCTGGCAGATGGTGATTTTGCCCACCGAGCGCACTTATCCCGCGCCCTTTGACCCGTTGTTCTGGCAGCTGCTGGGGATGCGGGCGACCGCCAGCGTCCGCATGGACTTTTCGGGCCTGGAAATCAGCGGCGACGACCTGCTGGGCGCGTCGGGAGATTACTACCGGCAGCCCGCCTTCAGCGGGGGCGCAATTCGTTATATGGCGGTACAGATGGGCGGCGCGCAGGCGTTGCTGGAAGCGGTGCGGGGGTATTTGCGCGGCCAAAACCGGACACAAGATTTGTTTCAGCGCGAGCGCACGGGCCGTATCGCGGCTCTCGTGGAAACGGGAATGCTGTGGCTTGCGCGGGCGGGCACGCTGGCCGACATCGCCGATGCCGAGACATTGGTGGAATACACGCACATGGCGCGGGCTGTTGTGGAAGAGTCGTGCCTGGAAATCCTGCGTTTGGCCGAGCGGTCAGTCGGCGCGCGGGGCCTGCTGCGCCCGCACCCGATGGAGCGTATTCACCGGGATTTAACTTTGTATCTGCGTCAGGCGGGGGCGGACAGCGCCCTAGTTTCCGCCGGACGCTCTGTGCTGGAAAGCCCATTACCCGCCGATGCTCTCTGGAACCACTGACGCTCTTAGCCCTCTGCTCAGCCCGTACCTGCTGCCGCTGTGTCCCTCCGACACCGTGCAGGCGTGGGGGCAAACCCTGGTGGTCGCCCCCCACCCGGACGATGAGTCGCTGGGCTGCGACGGCGCGATTGCTCTTTTAGCCCGGTATGACCTCTGCCCTGCGGCGTTGTTTGTCAGCGACGGGACGGGGTCTCACCCAAACTCGCGACGCTGGCCCGCGCCTGCCCTGCGCGCGCTGCGCGAGGGGGAAGCGCGCGAGGCGCTGTCGCGTTTGGGGGCGTCTGCGCAGGACAGCCTCTTTTTAGGCCTCAAAGACGGCGCGGTGCCGTCCGCGCAGTCGCCGGGTTTTGCCGAGGCGGTCGCGCGGTGCCGGGCTGCCCTGGACGCTGTGCAGCCGCAGACCGTGCTTCTGCCGTGGCGACGCGACCCGCACCCGGACCATCGGGCCACCAGCGAGATCGTGCGGGCCGCTCTCTGCGACTCCGCGCCCACAATCCGGGTGCTGGAATACCCTATCTGGGCGTGGGAGCGGGCTGCCCCCGAAGACCTGCCCCGCGCGGGCGAAGCGCGGGCATTCCGCTTGGATGTTACCCCCGTGCTTGACGCCAAGCAGCAGGCGATTGACGCGCATCAATCGCAGGTCACGCACCTGATTGATGACGACCCGCAGGGTTTCTGGCTGTCCCCCGCAGTGCTGGCGCACTTTGCGCGGCCCTGGGAAGTTTATTTGGAAGCCGTAAATCTATGAACCCAAACCAGCCCAACACCTTGCTGCCGTCGTATTTTGACGACGTGTACACCGCCAATGCCGACCCGTGGGGGTTTGAGTTTAAGCCGTATGAGCAGGCCAAATACGCCGACACATTGGCGTCCCTGCCGCGCCCATTTTACGAGAGCGCGTTTGAGATTGGCTGCTCCCTCGGCGTCCTGACGGCGCAGTTGGCGGCGCGCAGCGGGGCTTTGCTGGCAGTAGACGGCTCGGAAAAGCCACTCAGCCGGGCGCGTGAATTGTGCCGAGACCTGTCCCAAGTCACAATTAAGCAGATGCAGGTGCCGGAGGAGTTTCCCGAGCAGCTGTTTGACCTAGTTGTGGTTTCGGAGGTGGGCTACTACTGGTCGCCGGATGACCTGGCACGGGCACAGGCGAAGATTTTGGAGCATCTCAGTGCGGGCGGGCAGTTGATGCTGGTGCATTGGACGCCCTTTGTGCATGACTATCCGCTGACCGGCGATGACGTCCACGAATCGTTCCTTGCGCTGAAGGGCCTGCGGCATTTGCACGGCCACCGGGAAGAAAAGTATCGCCTGGATGTGCTGGAGCGGGTGTCGGCGGTAAGGGCTGCTAGGTAAAGGGGAGATTTAACTCCTTGCCTGGAATAACCTCCCTTCCCGCTTGGGATAACCTCCCTCCCCGCTTCGCGGGGGTCCCCCTAAAGGGAGGTTATCCCAGGCAAGGGAATGAGGGGCGCCCTAAGCAAGCGTGGGGGCCGCTTTCTCCTCCCCAACGGCCTTTGCAGAACACGCAAGCCGCGCCTTCAGATCGGGCAAGGCGCGCGTGATTTCCCAGAGCGGCCACCGCTGCGCCCACGGGCCATGCGATTCGGCATGGTGCGCCATCACCTGCGCCCACAGCGCGCCAAATGGCTGATGCGGCTGGCCTAGTCCCGCGTGAAGCAGAGAACAGGGCACGGCCAATTGTTCCGCCAGCCCTGCAATCTGATCACTGCCCGGCATCTGCCCCTCGGCAGACGCCTGCCGCCAGTGACGCAGAACAGCGCGGGCGCGCAGGCGCACTTCTATGGCCTGCGGCTGCTGCACCAGGTGGGGAATATTGGCGCGTCCCATTTCTCCCCAGTCCCGAAGCTGCGTGGACAGGCCCAAAGTGGCACGGCCCGCCTGACGCGCGGACGTGCGCACGCGCACATGGGGGCTGTGACGCACATGGAAGTCCTGCCGTGCCAGCGCATGTTCCAGGGCGACATCTTCCAAGCAAGAAACAGCCGGCAGGCCGCCCGCCCGGCAGTAGGCGTCCGCCGTGACTGCCAGGCTCCCGCCGAAGAACTGATGATGCCGGGGCCAGGGGTCGGACGCATCGGGATCAACCAAAGCTTCCAGGCGCGATAAGCCATGCTGATAGGTTCTGTCGAGCCGCGCGTAGCGTCGCGCCTCCGGGTCATTGCCCTGCTTAAACTGAGTGCGAATGCAGCCGCCGACGGCATCCGCGCCTCGCCCGAACTCGCGCAGAGTTTGGAACAGCCAGTCCCGCGCGACTTCCACATCGCCGTCGGTGGAGGCGATTACGCCGCCGGGCCTGCCGACCCAAAGCAGTCGCCGGCAGGCGGCATCCATCGCCAGCCGCCGCGCCGTGCCGATATTGGCGCATAGGGGCGGCAGGGTCGCTTCCACGACATGCAGGGCAAAACAGGGTCGGTGGCGGCCGAACCGGCGCGCGAGGGCCGCGGAACTGTCCCGGCAGTTGTTGGCGAGCACCAGGACTTCGTAGCAGGCGGGGTCAAGCGGCACGCCCTGCGCATCGATTTGATGGGCCAGGGCAGCGAGCGCAGCGGGCAGGGCTTCTTCTTCATCCCGCACCGGAACGACGACGGATACCCGCAGTGCGGGGTGCGGAGGGGGTTGGAACTGTATCTGCGAGAGGGATGAGAGGGAAGGCAAAGCGGCGGCAGAAGGCATCGAGCGGGAAATCCAGTCTAATGGCGCAGGGGTTACGCAAACAGAGAATGTTTTGTTCTACCCAGGAAGGCTGAAAAGCGAACAGGGCACAATCTTCGTGTGATGTTAGGAACCAGCGGGGCAGGGGGCGGAAAGCAGGGCAAACAACTCTTCCACAGACTGGGCGCGCTTGATGCAATCAAAGCCGGTGAAGCTGCCGTGCCTGCCTGCAATCTTCAGCCATTGCTTCAGGCGGCACACCAGAACCGGGCTGACCTCGCCTTCAATGCGCTCTGTCCAGAACGCTAAACTCTGCAAGCGCGGAACCCAGTCAAACAAAGCAGAGGAGGAGGCATCGTCCAGGCTCGCGTCGCGTTGAGGCGGAGCAAGGCCCAGCTCACACGCAATTCGGTGAGGAAGAAGGGGGTCTGCCAGAGCGCCGCGTCCCAGCATAAAATGGGTGCAGCCGGTTTCTTCCCGGCAGCGGCGGAAGTCGGCCAGCGACCAGATGTCGCCGTTGGCGACGACCGGGATAGAAAGGCGCTCCCGCACCAGGCCGATGGGGTGCCAGTAGGCGGGCGGCGTGTAGCCCTGCACGCGCGTCCTGCCGTGAATAGTAATCCAGGCCGCCCCGCCTTCTGCGGCCATGTCGGCGTTTTCCAGGACGGCATCCTGCGTGTCCCATCCCAGCCGCATCTTGGCAGACACGGGAACATGGGCGGGCAGGGCATCGCGCACCGCCGCGACAATCTCCCGGATACGGCAGGGATGATTAAGCAGAACCGCGCCGCCATCGTGCCGGTTGACCGTGGGGGCAGGGCAGCCGAAGTTGATGTCGATGGCGGTGGCCCCGGCCTGAAATGCGACCCAGGCGGCCTGCGCCATGCGTCCGGCATGGCCGCCAAGCAATTGCACCTGCACCGGCAGGCCATTGGGCGTCCTGCCGCCCTGCCGAAGCTCGGGCACCTGCCGATAAAAAACGCGCGCGGGGGGAACTTCGGAGCTGATGCGCAGGAACTCGGACACGGCAAACGTGAACACGCCAAACTCGGCGCAGACGGCCCGCATGGGAGCATCCGTCAGCCCCTGCATGGGAGCGAGAACCAGGGCCGGCTGATGGGAAACGAGCATGGCAGGAAGTTCCAATGGCAGTGGGGGGATGAAACCGGGGGCAGGAACAGACATAAAAAAAGCGGTTCGCCCCTCGGGCGACCGCTCTTCGTTCACACCGTACTTTTGCGAACGTAAGCTTATTATGGCATTTCAATTGCTCTTATTCAAGGAGCCAAAGAAAAACAAAGGCAGGAGATTTCTCCTGCCTTCAAGTGCCTATGTTTGCTCTGCCAATGCAGAAAATGCAGTGATGCCCGCATAGGTAGGTAAACAACGCGCCCGTCAATGTCGCATGACCGTCTCAATAAAAGGAGCCTGCGCAGCCGGTCAGGGCTTGAAGTCGGCAGGCAAAGCGCCGATGTCCTCGTTCCAAAGCGTCGGATTGTCTCGGATAAACGCCGTCATGAGTTGTTTGCACTCAGCCAGGTCTAAGTTGACAACGGTGACGCCGTGCTCCCGCAAAAACTCCGGCGCACCGGGAAACGTCTCCGCCTCGCCGACAACCACGTGCTTGATGCCAAACTGCACCACGGCCCCCGAGCACAGGTAGCACGGCATCAGCGTGGAATACAGGATCGTATCCCCGTAGTAGCCGACCCATCCCGCAGTGCGCAGGCAGTCAATCTCTGCATGCAAAATCGGGTCGTCCTGCTGCACGCGCTTGTTGTGGCCTGTGCCCAGCACACGGTCGCCGCGCACCAGCACGGAGCCGATAGGGATGCCGCCTTCCGCCTGCCCTTGCTGCGCTTGCGCAAGAGCCAAGCGCATAAACTCATCCATAGTCTTTCTCTCCTACTCCCTTTCGTTTTTACGCTCTCTCGGCCTCAAGATCAAATAAGCGATGGCCGCCAGCAGAATGCCCAGCTCAAAGCCGATGTCCATGCCAAAGGGCGGGTTGATCTTCCTCGCGAGCGGCCCGACAAACATCGTCTGTGCCGCGCCCAAATATACGCCAAACAAGCCGATTGCCATGGAAACCAGAGCCGCCCAGCCGCTCGGCAGGTGGGAGCGCGTGTTCCAATCATCGGCATTGTAGCGGCCTCGCCGGATGACAAAATGCTCCAAAGTAAGGATAATCGCCCACGGCCCCAGCCAATAAGCGATGAGCAATAGAAAGTTTTCCAGTGTTTCATTGAAGTGATGGGAAGACGCGATGGCGATACAGACATAGATCACCGCGCCCAGCACCGTCCAAACACTGCGGTTGATCCGCTGCGCGCCCCGGCCCAGCACCTGCATGGACAGCCCCAGGCTGTAATCGTTGGGGATGTTGTTTGCGATAATGCTCAGGGCCAGCAGCACCAGCAGAAACGTGCCGAACCCGCCCTGCGGCTTCAGCACCGCCGCCAGCAAGTCGCCGCCACTGCTGCCTTGATATGCCGTTGTCAGGGCCAGCCCCAAGGTTTCCAGCAGAATACAGGGCAGGGTCACGCCCAAAAATGTCAGCCAGAAGATGCGCGGCGCGGGCGTCTCCTCCGGCTGATTGACATTGTAGTCGGCGGCATACGAACTCCAGCCTGTCGCGAAGCCGTACACCGCCCCGCCGAACGAAATAAACGCCGCCCATTCAGCCAGCGCAAACGCGGGAGTTGCGACGACATGCACGTGCGGCCCGGCCACAACCACCAGAAAGGCGAAGATGAGGGCCATCGGAATCCAGGCATAACGCTCATACCGATGCACATAATGGTACCCGTATAAGCTGACCACAGTCGTGAGCACGGCGAGCAGCAGGATGCCCGCCCAGTTTGGCAAATGCCCCCCGCTGAGGGCGGACACCAGCCGCGCCCCAACAATCACATTCACGGTTGACCAGCCGATGCAGGCGGCAACATTGAACAGCGCCATGACCGCCGCGCCCACCCACCCGAAAGAAAAGCGGGACAAGGTCATTTGCCGCAAGCCCAGCTTTGGGCCGAGCGTGGCGAAGAACGCGACCGGCAGTGCGCCCAACATGTTGAACAGGATAATTGCCGCCAGGCTGTCCCAAAAGCCCATCTGGAAAACAGGGATCGCGAGCGCGCCCAGAGCAACCGTGGAAAGCACGAGATTTGCGGAAAGCCACAAGGTGAAGTTGTCAAAAATGCGCACGTCATGCCGCTCAGACGGCGGCACGCGCTCAATTCCCTGCTGCTCAATGCCGGTTTCCGTCAGCGGGGGAAGGTCTGTCTGGACTGCCATGAAAATGTGCTCCTTGCGAGATAACAGTGGTTCTATCACTCTAAGAGATGCAGCAGTGCAAGGGAAAGTGACGGCATTGTACCCGGTCAGGCCGCATCTGCGCATTTCCTAGGCGGCGCTCATCGTTCAGCCCAAACAGCGTCGGCCTTGTGCTGAGGCCGCCAGCCCTGCTTCTTTGCGGCGGCGGCTCCAGATAAGCCCGCCTAAGGCTCCCATGCCCATTAGCAGCGAAACTTGTCCGCTTGGCTCCGGGGCGGAGGCCGGGGCCAATATCTCGCCGTTCCCTGCCTGCGTTGCGCCAAACACGTTATTGAAGCCGATTTGCTTGAGCTGCGCCGACGTTAGACCGTTGCTGGTGCCGATGTAGAGCGCATTGGTGGTGCCGCTGTAGCCGGTGATGTTGAGGTAGCCACTGCCGAATGTGCTGCTGCTGTCGGCAAAGGCCAGCACGAGCGGGCTGCTTGCTGTTCCGGTGTTCGCGAACGCCAGCACCGAAGGGCTTGCTTGTGTGCCGTTTGCGCCCAATGCCAGTGCGCCCATGCTGTACTTGACTGTTGTCGTCGCCAGATGGGTAGGATCGTTGACGGCCCCATCACTGCCGTTGGCATTCAGCGTGCCTCCGTTGAGGGTGACGGCGGCCCCCGTAGGGGTGGTAGCCGTTGTCGCTATCTCATTGTTTGTGCTGGCCTTGATCGTCAACGTGCCGCCTGTTGCTACAGAGACAGGCCCTGTCAATGCGCTTCCCGAGCTGTTGTTTAGTATCACTGTGCCTGATGCGATTGTTGTTGCCGCACTGTCTTTTCCAGTGTAAATAATCGTGCCTCCCTTGCCGTTTATGCTTGCTGTGTTACCGCCGAAAGTTACGCTGCCTGCCCCGCTGATGTTGTTGACAGCAGTGGGGGTTACTGCGCTTTGCCCCGTACTTTGCGTATAGTCCACAGTCGCATTTAGACCGACGGTAACGGCTCCCTGCCCAAAGCTGCCTGCGTTGCCGCTAAGCGTGCCGCTGTTGACCGTCGTGCCGCTTGCGTAGTTGTTGTTGAGGCCGTCCATAGTAATGATTGCGCCTGCCGCCATAGGGTTTGCTGCGTTGCCGCCAACGGTCAAATCGCCGGTGCCCGACACGGTGTTGGCGAATGTGCCGCTGGCACCGCCCAAATTAAGCGTGGCATTGTCGGTGATGGTGCCGGTTCCAAAGCTGCTTGTACTGCCAGTGCTGCTCGTCGTGCCACTGAGTGTGCCATTCGTGATTGTTGTGCCGCCTGTGTAATTGCTTGCCCCAGTCAATATTTGAATGCCTGTGCCGATTTTAATGACACTGCCCTTTCCGCCAATTAATCCTCCGTAGGCCGTGCTGGTGTTGTCGCTGCCGGTCGTCAATGTCGCAGCGCCAAGCGTGATGCTGCTTGATGCGCTGCCTCCTGCCAGCGATCCGATCTGTGTGCTGTAGCTGTTTCCATTGTTGACCAAGCTTATTCCATTGTTTAATGCATTACCGAATGTAACCGCTGAATTGTTGCCAAACGCCCCGCTTATACCTGCTACGGATGCTATTCCTGCAACCAGCGATCCGTTGCTAACCATAGTCGGGCCGGAATAGGTGTTCCCGCCCGAGAGAGTGAGTGTATTCACCCCGGATTTGGTTAAGCCGAAAGTGCCACTAACAACACCGGAAATAGTGGCTGATGACCCGGCTCCACTAATCAATGTATCAGCAGCAAGAACCAGGTTCAAACCGAATGCAAGTGTCCCTGTACTGTTGCTGTTGACAGCCATACTCGGGTTGGTCCCACCCAAGCTGATGGTGTTGCTGCTTGTGCCTGTACCACGCCCCAACGTCACCACGCCGCTGTTGCTGAACGTAAGCGCGTTTAAGTTCAGCGAGATACCGAGGTCGTCCGTGGCTGTATAGCTTGCGCCCGCGAAAGTGAGTGCGTCGCTATACATCGTTCCCGTGGTCGTTTGATTAGGGAGCGCCGGACTGAAGCCATTAGAGAAGTTGCCGCTCACGGGCGTTGTTGCTGAACCGCCTGTGTAGTTGTAGGTGGCTGCGGACGCCGGGTGCAGGCTTGCCACAAACAGCGCGCCCATTGCTATGGCGCGCGCGGTGCGCCGCCAGACATGGCTGTGCTGAAAAGCCGTGCGCACGTTCCGGCTTGGCAGAGTGCTTGATGCTGCACAATAAGAAAGGGTCATACATGCTCCTGTGCCGATGTCGGCGGGGTCGGTACTGCTTCTGATTGATATGAGGCTTTTCAACGTACAGAGCCTGCCAAGCACGGGGCGTGTGCCGAAGCCGGAGGCGGTGCTTCCGCCCTGGACTTCCCAATATGCCGCACGCTTGCTATTTATTCCCGAATGGCTGTTATTATAGCATGCGCTGGAAACAATTACTGCGCGCTTCCTTACTATTGCCAAACGGGGGTTTTGGCCCCCACACACAACAAACGCCTTCCTGTTTTTCAGGAAGGCATTTGTTGTAATGGGGTGGTGGATGCGGAGAACGCTAGCCGTGCCGAGTGCCGGTTTTGCGTGCCCGCAAGGTCAGCCCGCCGAGGCCCAGTGCCCCCATCAGCAGAGCGGCGATGGACGATGGCTCCGGGGCGGGGGTAAACGAGAAGGCGCTGGAGGCTATCCCATTGGCGACCGCGACCAGGGAAAAGCTGCCCTTCGGCAGCCCGGTCGGCAGGGCAAAGTCGGCGGAAACAGGCGTGGCCCCGGTGGCGACGCCCATGGAGCTGAAGTTGAACGTGCGGGCGTAGTACACATGCCCCTGCGCATTTGTCAGGCGCACCAGCGGGTAGTTGCTGGACATGGAGGCATCGTCGCCATAGGCGGCCCCTTCGGACAGGCCGTTGAGCTGCAAACCCGTCAGGTGATAGGTGCCGTCCGCATTGGCCGTAATGGCCGTAATCGCGGGCTTCCAGGCAGGGTCGGCTGTGCCGATGGGGGTGTAAATCAGGGCCTGCTGCCCGCCGAAGTTAAATAATATTTGGCCGGTGGGCAGGTCCAGCATTCGGGTGTAGTACGGGCCGATCTGCGGGGCCACGGTTTGGTCGGACACCTTGGCAAACGTGTTTGTCGCCGGGTCGTATTCAAAGAACGTGGAGGGATTACTATATTTGTTGCCTGCAATCAGCAATACTTTGCCGTTCGGCTCCAGAGCAGCGGGCGCATCATAGGCATTGAGCTGCGATGGATTGCCGTTGACGTCCACGCCCATCGGGACGTTCGCGCCTGCGGCCAGGTGCCGGGCGTGGCGGCCTTGATACCCGGCGTGTACAGCGCCGTGTTTCCGTTGCTGCCGATATAAAACGTTTTGCCTTTCGCGAGGCGCAGGCCCGGCCCGATTTCAAAGCCGTTGTCATGCAGGATCAAGTTGGGCGGCGTGCCGGTGGCGGCCCAGGTTCCGGTCGCAGGGTTGTACGCTTCGGCATGGGGCGAGCCGACCGGTGCGAAGTTGTCAACAGAAACAATCGTGCCGTCGGCCTGTTTCACCCAGGTTTCTTCGTCTGCCGTGTCGTATTTGGTTCCGGTCTGGCTCCAGGCGTTGGTCACGGGGTCGTACAGCGATGTTTGCCCGCCGCTCCCCCAGAATGATGTCAAACAAAAACAGCCTTGCCGGGAAAGGCAAGGCTGTTTTCTAGCGAGAAGCACTCAGCAACTAGGCAGCCAGTGTGCGCTTGCGGGCTTTGAGTGCCAGCGCGCCCAGGCCCAGCAGGCCGATGGTGAACGCCGCGTACTGAGACGGCTCAGGAGCCGCCGCCAGACCCGCGTTGTTGAGAATGCCGGTTCCACTAAAGTCGCTGTTCTGGAACATAGCCGTCGAACCCAGCGCGCCGTAGGTCCCCGCTGAGGCGAACGTTGTTCCGCCATCAAAGGACAGGTTGCCGATAATGTCTGTTCCCGCGAAGTTGAGGTTGACAAACGGGTTGGCATTGTTGCTGCCGGTCAGGATCAGGCTTGCCACATCACCGATGTAGTTGTTGGTGGTGCCGCCGGTCAGCGTCAGGACGCCGCCGGTACCGACTGTGACGTTGCCGCTGCCCAATGTGCCATCGTTCCCGGCAACAAGTGTTCCGCCGTTGACCGTCGTGCCGCCCGTGTAGTTATTGGTATTATTGGAAAGTGTCCACGTCCCGGTTCCCCTAAAGGTGAGAGAACCAAGACCCGTCGCGGCTTGCGTGACCTGCCCACTGATGACCCCATTGCCCGCGCCGTTGAGGAACAAGGTGCGGTTTCCGGTCGCGGTCTGACTCAGGTTCTGCGTGCCGCTGAGCGTCAGCGTGCCGGACGTAGAAGCAATATTGTAATTTACCCCGCCGCCATTATAGCTGACAGCCCCGCTCAGGGTGTTGTTCCCGCTGACGTTCTCAATGGAAACGCTGGTGCTGCTGCTTCGCCCGCCAACTCCTACGGCATTTGCAAGAGCGATATTGTTTGAGACCTGCAAAAGGCCGGTGTTCGCGCTGTTGCCGGTCGTGATCGTTCCCGTGCCCAGCGCCGTGCTGTTCGTTGCCAGTATTCTGCCGGTAGTGAGCGTAGTGCCGCCTGTATAAGTGTTCGCACCGGAGAGCGTCAGCGTGCTTGTGCCTTTCTTGATCAGCGTGCCCGCGCCGCTGACGATGCCTGTTGCGCTGAAAGCCCCCGTGCCATTGCCCTGGAAAGTCGTGTTGTTGTCCAGTACCACGTTTGCACCCAGAACGTAAGCCAGGCCGCCTGTGCCGACCAGGCCATTCAGGTTGACCACGGGCGCGGTCGCGCCGTTGGTGGCAAACTCCAGCGGCGTCCCCGTGACATTGACTGTCGCCGCTGTCGTGCCGGACGCCGGGCCGAGGCCATTCAGGTCAAGAATATTAAGCAGAAAGCCGCCGTTTGTTCCAAGACCGGTGGCGATGTCGTTGTTGGACGTGTACGCGCCGGCAGCGAGGGCCGTAGTCACAATCAGGCGCAAACGTGATTTCCGTCGTCACGGCGCTGACGGGGATGGCGCTGAAGTGACCGGCAGTTCCCGCCGACCAGTTGGTCGCATCCGGCGTGGCGGGTGGCGTGTAGGTGAACGTGGCGGCCTGCGCCGAGTGCAGGCTTCCGGCCAGCGCCAGGCCGACGGCCAGTGTTCCGACGGCGTGGCGCGAAGCCAAGCGTCGCAGAGAAGCCGAAATGCCCCGGCTTTGGGGCGCGCGCGTGACAGCAGTGGATGTGGGTTTCATAAAGGGTTCCTTGCGCCGTGACCGGCAGAGATTAGTAAAACATCTACTAAGGATTAAAGAATGACTGTAAAGCGGCCCCTTGTGGAAGCTGAGCAATATGCCATTATATCAACTAAACTTTGTTTAGTCAAGTACTTGAGCAATCTTTTATTTAGGCCTGTTTTTGAACAGAGTTTAGCAGGCGCGCTTTGCGTAAGATTCCCTCCGGGCATAGCGGGGGAGGGAAGAAGATCGCCCCCCGGCCCCCAATTCTGGGGGGGGGTAAGAGTAGGCCCTCGGCCCTAAAGTTCTGGGGGGAGAGGAAAAGAAGGACTGAGCTTTTGTCTGGTTTCTGGCTATTCTCCGGCTCTGGTTCTCCCGACTTTTCAGGCACACCAGGGCATGATTGGAGGCGAGTGGCAGGACTTGCGGTAATGAGAACCTGCTCCCGCACCCATTCTATATTTGCCAACACGTCTGCGTTGGTAAAACGAATGACCCAGCAATGGTAAGCTTCCAGATAATCGGTGCGGGCGGAATCTTCTTCGGCCCGTCCGGCATGAACGTTTCCGTCCACTTCCAAAGCCAGCTTGCAGGAGGCGCAGTAAAAGTCCAAAATGAACTGCCCGAGAGGATGCTGGAACCGAAACCGCAGCCCGCACATCCTTTTCCCGGACAGCGCGGCCCACAATGCTGCTTCGGCAGGTGTCGGGTTCTCCCGCATTTGCTGCGCGAGGCGATGCAGTTCGGGCGAGGCACCGCGCACATATTTTCTGCCGCCTTCCATAAGCAATGTCCTTTCATCTCGCTGCCCGCCCCCCATTTTGGAAAGCCAGGCAAACAGTCTTGTCTTTGCCCTACTCTTACCCCCCAGAATTGGGGTCGGGGGGCGATCTTCTTCCCCGCCCCGTGTCAGGAAAAGCAGTCCACCCCATTTTGGGCCAGCACGCGAAGCAGGCTTTTGGCGGCCTGAGTGATCTCAAAGCGTTCGGCGAAACAGTGGACGGCACGCCCGCGCATGGCCTGTTTCTCCGCTTCGGGCAGGGCAAGCCAGGCGCGGAGCAGGTGCGTTGTGCCCTCAATTGTATCTGCGGCAACAAGGCCCGCATGGTCGGACTCAATCTCGCGCCAGATATTCACCTTGTCCGAGATCAGGACGGGCAGGCCGCAGGCCAGCGCCTCGGCGATGGCGATGCCGAAGTTCTCCTGGTGCGAAGGCAGCACGAACGCTTCGGCGGCCCGCAGCGCGCCCCATTTGAGGTCGCCCGCCAGCATGCCCGTCCACGTAATCCGCTCTGCAATGCCAAGACGACGCGCCTGCTGCTGCAATTGGGCCTGCCAGCCGGTCTGGTCAGGCCCGGCCATGACCAGGTGCAGGGCAGGGTCCGAGGCGGCGACGCGGGCGAATGCATCCAGGAGCAAATCGCAGCCTTTTTTGGCATGAATACGGCTCAGGAACAGCAGCAGGCGTTGATTTTGCAGGGCAGGATAAGCGGCAAAAAACGCACGACGCTGAGTGTCCGGGTCGCCCGTCGGCGCAGACGTGCCATAGCTGACCACCACCTCATTGGCTTTGTAGCGGGCAAACGACTGCCGGGCCAGCAGGCGCTCTTCCTCGCAGGTGAAGCAAACGGCAGCGGCATCGCGCAGCACGCGGTACGTACCCCAGGGCCAGTAAAGCGATTTTTTAAGGTGCTTGAGCGGATAAGCGTGCTTGAACCACGGGTCCAGCATGCCGTGGGTGTAGACAAAGTAGGGCAGGCCGAGCGCGCGTGCGGCCTGGCGAGCCGCCATTCCGTGGTACTGCCACAGGCCGTTGACGATCAGGCCGTCGTAGCGAGCTGCGTTCTCCAAAAGCCAGGGCCGCAGGCGCGGCGAGTAGCGGTAGCCCAGCCTCGCCCCGCCCAGCGCGAAGACGTGAACAGGGAACTCGGCAAGCCAGGGCGCATCCGGCTCATCCGTGGTGACAATCTCCGTGCTGCAGCCCAGGCCGCCCAGGGCGCGGTTAAGCTGGATAATGCCCTCAATCGGCCCGCCCCCCGCCCGGTTCACCGAGGAAATGACATGTAGAATGCGGCAGGGGTTCACCGGGCGCCTCGCAGTCGCGGCACGCGGGGGGAAAGATAAGCAGGCTGCGCGCCCGCGGGAGATGTGTTCTTCATGGAAGTTCCTTGCGCCCGTTGTGATGCGAGTTGAGTATCGCTTGGCTTTCTGTTATTCCTTCGTCTCTGCCCACAAAGTAGGTAAGTCAACCCTGGGAAAAACCTCCCGCAGCTAAAACAGGGCGGCCTTTTCCCGCTTCCTTCGCGCTTCTCCCTCGCCGCGCCCCCGGCGTACCGGCGTTGCCCCGGCTTTCTCAGCGCGTACCAACGACGGAAGAAACTGTTCCGTCGTTGGTAAGCCGTAGATCAGCCATAAGAAAGAGTGGGAAACGGCTTCCCTGGTCCGCATAAGAGTCCCTCCCCCGCCTTCGTAAAACTCAGGCTTCCCCTCCCCTAAAGCCCTCCGGGTCTGCCAGTGCAGGGGTGGGGTGCCTGTGTCAATAAGTTGATCAACGGAACAAAGCGTCCTGCTCTGCCAAACCTTAGAAGGACACAAAACCAATGTCCGAAGAGATCAACCAAATACCATAGGCACCCCACCCCTTGAGAAGCTCTTGAACCCTCGGGGCTTGCCCCGGCGGTACACAGGGGAGGGGTGCTTCGTTCACCCGGTCAAACTTACACTCGCCCTTACGTCAGTAGGGCGCGGGGCTGTCAAGGAAGCCAC
>JAABUL010003182.1_pt1 | contig 24978 bp, 26 predicted proteins | sample 5559151 | NCBI WGS metagenome assembly JAABUL01 (sample SAMN10711876, study PRJNA513368) | rock metagenome | isolation source: Antarctica rocks | place: Antarctica: Victoria Land, Pudding Butte sud | reverse complement strand
TACGAAGTATCTAGGATATGCGCCGGGCATGGACGCCTGCTATCAACGCAACGCAGTCATCCTTGTCTCAGCCGCTTATTATAGACATCCTGCAAGCTTGACAATCTCCGCTTGCGGCCCCAAGACATGCCGAGTGCTAAAGCACAGGCTCAACAGACCCTTTTGTCTTACAAGAGCGTCATGGTCCAGAATCTGCCGCCTAAGTAAGTATTGGAGTAACCAAAAATAACCGTAAAGTTTACGCTATATATGTCCGTGACATCAGGCGCTTGGAGATCCCGGCTGCCATGAAGGCAGAGCGACTGATACACTGGTACTATGGAGGACGAGCATGTTCCCCGACTCCAGGAAAGAAACATGTCAAGTACATTGGAAGAACAAACAAAACGACTTGAGGAGAATCATATAACATATCGCGGGTCCGCCAAGAGTGATCCGAAACACTTAGAATCCCACGAGCTAGCGCAGCGCAAGGAGAGGGGGAGGGGGGTTTTCCATCTTGACGATAAGAATGTCGTGCGAAATGCGAAGAATGTTGGTTCTTAGTGAAGATTAGAGGACACTTGTCGTTGAGATGCTGTTTCGAATTCTCCAACTCTAAGCACGGAAGCGATTGCTTGGTCTTGTCGCCGACGACAGCTGCATGTCTGTAATCGAAGTCGGCATCCTCGACGATGTGGCTGATGTCGAGCTAAAATGGGAAGTCGCACCAAGGATAACTATATATCTCGGTTTGTATCTCCGAAGTGAAGAGGCAGAAGGAATGTGCCATGGTCCAAGTCTTGTAAGGAGTATGTGTTTGATTCATGTTGCTGACAATTGGACGATAGTTTGGAAGTCGGAAGTATAGAAGAGAGAAGTGACGGTTTTTAAAAAACCTATCGGTAAGATTCAGCAGGTCACTCCTCGAGAGAATCCGCAAGAGCATATGGTGCCGGCAGTCGACCGGCGAATGCGCGTAGTTTAGGCAAAGCCATAACTATGTGTCCAAGTCGAAGGGGTACTTTCCAGAAATTGGTTAATGAACGAGAATATCTCCAAACCCTGACCTTGGTATGCATCTGCTTCCACTTTCCATAGAAGCTGCTGCCTTCGTCTTTGCCCTCAACTTTGTTTTCTTTAGGACTGGTGCGATTGGCAGGCTCTGTAATAGCCGGTATCTTATACAACACGGTGCTGTCATCATCAGCCTCGGCCGTTATCGACGCTTCTGCTTCAGGAGGCGAATCTGCTGTTATGTCATCCGGAGAAGCATGTTTGTGAGAATGAAGGCCGACCGGCTTCAGTGGGAGACGAAGAGTGCCATTATTTGGGTTTGGTTCGATTCCTAGCGAGTCGCAGATGATGTTGTAAACTTCTAGGTTTTGGAATGTCTCAAGCCGGCTGTTGGGTTTGTGAGGGAATGCAGAACCCCGAGCGATGAAGATGGCTCGCATCAATGGGTGTTCATGATCATAGCCATGCAGCCCTTTGGGACTGTAGGCTGTGCACTTGGCATTTGCTTTGTTGATGTCAAAGTTCTCTTTGTGAACAATAGCCCATCCGGTCTTGGGTATGACCCAGAGCGGAGCGATGCGATCATTCTTTGAGAAATGGTACCGCTCAGGCATATCCTCGTCCCTCAAATAGACCTCAAAATTAGTATTGATCAAAGACTCCGCTTTGAGATTGTCGTACAGTTGACGAAGATCGTTCGGATCCTTAGGCCGAAGTCCATACAATGGCCGTCCGTCAATGTGCTCGATCAGATCAAGATCAATAAGGTCGTTCAGCTGTACCAACCGTTCGGTAGAGGTGGTTGCCATCCCATGGTGACTTACCACTACAATATTGACGATGTCAGAAAGATTGCGCTGCTCGATACCAACAAAATGATGGTGGAGCATGTCATCCGCCCTCGATATCGTTTGACGGAATTCCGTACTATTCGGTCCATACTTGTGACTATCAGAATCTACGTCCGGAACGTAGGCAGCAATAAGCTGAGGCCGCGTCTGCGCTTCTTCAATTTGCACATCTTCGGGTCCAGGCATGTTTAGCAGTTGAAGGCTTTGTTCGACTTTTCATGACAAGAGCTAGGATCCATTGAACTTATCGAGATAGCTAGGCTCTAGCTGGATGTGAGCTTCACTTCCTGGCCACATATGAATCGCAGTTTTGACATTCTGCCTTTCAGCCGTGGCCCAGAGTGGCTCTCCTCCACTCCACCACTTGGGCTGCATACTTCGCGCCGGGTCGGTGTAGAAGAACTCCTCACCCAGTCAGCATCCCAAAAGCTATTGCCGACTACTCCATGACTCTCCGGATGTAGACCAGTGACAAGTGTATAATGGTTAGGAAAGGTGACGCTGGGAAAGCTAGGTAGCATATACCTTGGTGAGACACCTTCAGCGACAAATGCATTCAACGTAGGAGTAAGGTTGCGGTAGAGAAAGTCTGCACGGAAACCGTCAAGAGATATGAGAATGGTCGTGGGTGCAAATGTCGATGTTCCGTTGAAGACTTTGGGTAAAGGAGGCCTACGATGCAAGTCGCGAGTGTTTTGGTACGACCCAAAAGCGAGCAAGGCGAACACGGTTGTGATGATCATCGCAACACTTATATTGCGGGCTCGTCGGCGACGCCGAACAATAAGCCGTCAGTTACTATCACAATCTCAAAGGTGGGAAGGCTGCACACATTAGTCGAAGCAGGAGGCTGTCTCTCTGGTCTACCAAGGTCGGGCGGGCTTCAAGAGAAATGGGAGCTCCCATCGGCTTTTGATCCGCCCTCCTCTATCTCGTACATAAGCTTGCCCTCCTCGTCTCTGCCCTCTGTTGCTTTGCGCTTTCTCCTCCTCCGCTGGCGTCGGAGATTTCTACTTTGCTCCCTCCTACCCGTGTCTATAACTCGCTCAGCTGGTCCACCTGTACGGCCATTGTGCGCAGTCCCTAGCAGTAGCTTCTCTTCCTGCTCTTCATCCTCCAAAAACCTGCGGTCCCGTTCCATTGGAGCTTGCAGGTCCAGACCATCGGCGTCAAAGTCAGAGTCGCCACGGACGGTATCCTGGCGGTAGACATTTGCGTCACCCCTTCCGGAGTTGCAGGACATCTTGTGGCCGGATTGGCTGTGAGATTATATTCACGCTGGTGCTGTAATATCCACTGGGACAAGAGATAAGAGAAATTTTAGAGAATTCAATTACAATTATCTATGCCTTCAAGGTAAGTGACACAGCCTCTAATCTGTTGGTCAGCTTAGACACGATGAGGCAAAGCCCTGCTTCCCTCGACAGTACAGGTGTACTTGGAACAACCGCTATCTAGAGTCGCTGTTGTAACGAACGCACAGGATAGTCGGTGAACGATTGATGAACAAATGAACGTACCATCTATCGGATCAGCAGTCGGCCATTTGTAGATATTAAGCAGCTGTAGAGTATCTTTGGAGTATTTGCATGGGACGGACGAGCTCTAGATCAGCCCTACTCGTACGAAGAGCGTCAGTAACCCCGTAGTTCCACGGTGTACTTTGCCTGACCAAACGGCGCTCTCCATAACTTCTCACAACATCTCCTCTAGTAATCATCCCATCGAGGACGACATAAGCAGCCCTTGCGGCCGATTTTGTCGGTCCCCACCATTCGAACCTAGAGCACCCCTCAAACCCCCTTGATGATGCATCTCCCGGAATCAACTATCATATTCCAGCGTCTGTAGCTCTTACAGATGGTAGAGCTGGGAGCCTGCCGTATTCATCTTATTCGGAAGCAGAGCTATTCTATGCGTTTGGCCTAACCCATTATCACAGCACTCAGGAATCATCTGAAGAATCTGCACCGTTCGGCAGGGTCGAAGCAATAGACCACTATCGGACGCTTCCAACTGGAAACGCTTTTACAGACATTGACCCTGTCCATTTCGGCCACACAACATGCCCGCAGAACTCTCCAGAAGCACTCCCTTATCGCTCAGAACTTATTGGCGAACCTGGACACGATGCGACTGGCGATCAGGAAAGCTTTCTGTTGAAGTAATTGACGACTGATTTTGTAATTTCTATGGAGGTGTGCGGTCTAAATACGCTGCGCCAAGCATTATAGGGCTAAGAATGTTTATTACCTTAGGAGGGGAAGCAGGGTTCCCAATATCGTACTTGATCTATACTAGCATAATTCGTCTTAGTGTATAGTCTTAGTATTGTACTACAAAATAAATTTGTACTTAGGTTGTACTAAGAGTTCTTATATATAATAGTATAATTACTTGTTGAATTTTAAATATTTAAGTAAAGCAAGTAATTAAAAATATTACACAAATATATTTATAGAATATAATATTATTATATATTATATTTTATATTTAAGAAAATTTGATAATATATATTTTATAAAAATATTTTTTAAAAAAAATCTTTCGTAGTATAGGCGATAAGATATTGCTTCAATAGTTATAAATCGTAGTTCAAGTCTCGTAATAATCTTATCTTTAATACTTTCAAAAGTACAAATTAAAGTAAATAACTGCTCTATCTATTATATTACTATCAATATTTCAAATTAAACAATTTTTTAATTAATTTGATGTTTATACTTAAACTGTACCAAGATTGTACTTGAAGTATACTTCAAAAATTGAAATATTCTTGAATAAAAATGTTTAAATTAGATATATTCGAGATTCAATAGTTGTCTAAAATATTATAAGTTATATTATTATAAGGTACCGGAAATAAATACCTCCTTTCGCGTACTATTTTAAGCCTATATACTAATCTTAGATGCTACTAGTACAACAATCTAGCATCACCTTAGCGTTCTAAGGTATGCTTCAAGTCTTGTCGTAAATATTAGTTTTTTTATTCGTGTTTACATACAAATGTGCATACTTTTCAATCGACACAAGATCTTATTCAACAACAATCAATTAATAATATTTCGTGATATTTCGATGTTACTATAATTTAAAAGTTCAAAAGAACTTTACAATATATTATGTTATAACAACTGTACACGTTGTAAATTGATTAAAGTTGAATATTAAGAAGCTTAGTCATTGCTTGAAGTTCCATCATATCCATATTTGAGACTATAACCCTAAAATATTAGGTTATCTCTTAACAAGCATGAATTGATCGAGTCTTCGCAATCAATTAACATTACAACTTGTTGCTTAATTTCTTTATAAACTAGTCTTACTTATTTATAAAAGCAAGTTTCTATTATTAGTTTAAGAATAACAATCAAATACAAGTAATTACTCAATAGTGCGTTGTATTATTGTCAAAAGACCCTAAATTGCGATCGCGAAGATCTTCCGACTCAGACCTCCGAAGGAAAATGCTTGCATTCTGAAAACGACGAGGTCTGAAGCACTGAGACAATTCAAGTCTTGTCTTTGCTTCATTACTCAGGCTCGCATCCGCTTGCGAGTGTCGTTAATTAACGTGCCAAGCACGTAATGCCGCTGAAGGCGCGTTAATCCTTCACCATTTCGCCTTCTTTACATCTACAACAACAACAAAAATAAGCCTGGGATATGTAAGTTTCTCCTACTTTCTTCACTCAATGTTGTTAGCAAGGTAAGAGATATTTCTGTATTACCTGGTCTTCTCACATGGGCGCATTGCACGAGCGCATTGCACGGACGACTTGCCTGCTTGCTTATTTACTTGTTGCTTGCTTGCTTGTCTGCTTGCCTGCTTGCTTGCTTGCTTGCTTGTCTACTTGCTTATTTACTTGGTGCTTGCTTGTTTGCTTGCTTGCTTGCTTGCTTTTACTTGCTTTCTTAATAACTATGTCTTGAAAGCATACGCGGACAGATCGATTATCTCTTGTCGCTTGTGCTATTTATAGCGCACAAGTAAGTCAAGTTCAGACCTTTATTGGAGCGGTCCTCATAGGGCTGCATGCATGCTCAAAAAGTGCACTTTTCTGTTTGGTTGTCAACTTCTTGCACAACGCACTTTGTATATAATTTACTATGCAATCGTCGCTAGCAAAGCATGCGATCTAGCGACGAGCGAAGCTATAAATATCATAATTATCTGTGATGGTTAACGCCAGCGATGTTTTGAAAATTTTGTAAATCTTAAAGTTGATGAATGACATGCCATTTTGAGTCTTCAGCGATCAGGCTCTCACCCGCCATGTTGCGTGTCCTATCTAACCTGTTTTGCTCTAGTTTGTAGTCTAATTGATTCAAAGGCCTTGGCAGCAGGGGCCTATGGCGGGTGTAGAGCCTGAGTAATGAAGCAAGTCTTGTCTCATGATCCAGATCCCTACAGTATATTAAAGCAACTACTGAGTAAAGATTAGCTCTCTATACAAATTGAGCTATCCAAGTTAGAATTTGAACAACAAGCACATAAGTTGTTTAACTACGAGAATTGAACAAGAGTTGATGTTTGTTCTCAATCTTGAGTTTTGAAGTTTAGATCGATTCTCTCTTAATGCTCAAGTTTGATCAATTTGCAACATGTACAGGTAACAGTAGTCGCAGCACAATGTATTACAGAGATGTTTTGAACTTTTAGATTATAGCTTGAGGGTGCACTTTTGTATGTAAACGCGAATGTGAAAACCGTTGTTTACGCGATTCCCGGCCCAGACGTGTGCTCGAGCCCCGCGACGCTTCGGTTTATCCACGGCCCGAGACAATTCAAGTCTTTCCCTTAGGGTCACCATATATCCTGGCACGAGAAGTACATTAAAAGGTTATGGGGTGGACGTCGCCTTTCAAGGTATAATTTGTAAGTTACTTGACCCGCGAATTATTCCGCTTGCCTTATGTCCTAGTCCATACTCCGTCCAATCCTTTTCCTGACCCAAAAAGTAAGAGGTTGCGCCCTGTCAAAACCACCTCGCATCCTGTCACAGATATAGCTTCAAAAGCACCGGGAGCGCGACAGCGCGACCCGCCGTTACCGCCAGAAACGCACGAACGAAACAAAAACCTTTACGGCTAAGTTGGAGGAGACTCGGATCGAAAGGGATGTCTTGAAGAATGAGGTCGAGGGGACTACGGCAAAGGTTACGAGGTAAGAACTAGTTCAGCAATCCTGACTTCCATACTTTTGCACGGGATGTACACTTTGTGTGGCTATCACAATCCTTCGTCCTTTCCTTTAACATTCGATCGCTTCCCCCCTTGATTTTCCTTTCCCGTCCGCCGGAGGGAACTAATAGCAGGGGCTCGCTACACAAGGGTTGGTTGCTCTGCAGTCCCAAAAGAACTCTGACGTAATGACGATGCGCGAATATCGAGGGATGGATGCGCTAGTGAGGACTGAAGCCCCTGGTACTGGGGCTTCATGCAAGTTTGGGTTGACTAGAGAACAACGGATGGTCCACCACAGAAGTTGTGTACAGACTAGAGCCAGTTTAGATAAATACTTGCATGAGGAAGCGCATGCTTACCAAGATATTTCCATAGTGGTGACAGGTCGGCATCCACATCATCTTAAAGGCAGACATGTTCGCTCCTACGATCTCTTTCGGCTTGGATAGACTCATTTGGGATACTGGGTTTGTTAAGGTACATACGTATCTTGCCAAAAGGTTGCAGGGGACCCTTCTGGCATTTAATCTACTGGTCTCCACTGTTCTGACGTCATAGGATTCACTAATTGCCTATCACCTTTTTCTTGCTTCACCTTGATACAGTATCAATATGTCGGACTAACAGAGCAGAACACTCACGGTGAAGAGCAGTTTAGTCACCAAGGCACACACACAAGCAATTAGGGCTTTTAATGCGTTAGGTAGCTATATGAATCTAGAATGCAGAGGCAGGAAGCCTGCCTAAATACCCCTCGCTGACTCAGCTGAATGACTGCCGAATGCGGCAGGCGCAGTCCTCCTCCCACGACGGCGTGACTTTCATTGAGTAGGAATGGAGTGTAATTTCTGCATTGTGTAAACCCCTGCCCCTCCGCAGCCCCTTTGGGGCCCGGCATCATCCTTGCAGGCGCTTCGAGCGGGGAAAGATCGCGGCGTCTCGCAAATGGCGATCGACTAGCTGCATGCTGCATATAGCACATGCATTAGCGGTGTCAGTCATGTGAGTCGCGCGCTCGGACTTGATGCTGCGCATCTAATGCGCGATGTCCTACGACTGATGTTGGCGTTCTCCTATTGGTGCTCCAGCTATTGTGTGCACCATATTAAGAAACGGCTTATCCCTATCGTAGGATTTCTGTGGCGCTTGCTATACATCGTATTTCTGGGCGTGAGCTTTGGACCAAGTCCTCCCAACCAGAGCCCCCCCCGGGGGCGATTTTCAACCTATCCCACCTCTGAGCCCATCGGATAACCCATTTCTGTTCACTCCGTATCGAAAGGGGTTCCCGGCTCACTATTTCTTTCGGTCCGGGCAACGTAGACCCATGAATTCTCCTCCGCACGGCTCTCGGAGATCATAACATCGGTCGCCTTCCAAACCGCGTCACCCAAAGATATTAGAACGTGCCGAGGCCAGAGTTCCGCATAGAAAGGGGCTGGCAAACGGGGATGCATGAACTGGTATCTTGCGCGCATTCTGTTGTCCAACTCGCAATCGGTGAAGGAATGATGAATTTCAATAATAAGCCCATCGGACGGGTGGAACACTTTTACCAGTACCTCGTGCTGTGGAAATTGAATAGCGGTTCCTGGGGAGGAGAAAACGAGGGTGCACGAGGTGTCGTCGTCTCTGGTGACTTGAAAATGATGATAGCCTAACATCTTGGATAAAGGACGGCCGGATTTTATAGGGTGCGAGAGGTCTGCGGGCACGAACGCCTTCTACTGACCGAACCTCTCTTATTTATACATTCATCACCACGCTGTCCATCGTACAGGGCAATGTTTCGAGTGGCTTCATAGCTGCGAAACGCCGTTTCATTCCAGGTGTAATTTCCGACTGCTGACATGGTAAGGAGATGGGGATCTGTTTTTGGACCAAGAGATACCGTCAAGGACAGACTATCTCTGGTTGAATAAGCAATGTTAATGCTGACCTGAAAGATTTCTTTAAGAGGCTCAAAAACTCCTGGGCGCTTAAGAGCTGCAGCATGGATCCGGGCGAGGATAGCCAAACTAAACCCATTTCTGATTTACTAGCAGAAGAAGATCTGGAGCCGGAAGCCTCGCAAGACAATCAGTCAGACCATGGAGCGGAAACCTCAGAGTTCAGCCAGTCAGACCACGTGATAGACGGAACGAAGAGCTCAAAATCGGATGGCCAGTGATATCAGAAGGCGAAGACCTCAGGCGATGATTAATTATGGTCGGACAATCAGTCGTCAGAGTCTTCATCATCAGAGTCGTCAACATCAGAGACTTCATCATCATCGGAGTCATTATCGTCAGACCAAAAGACTTCAAGACGCAAGCAATCACACTATTCTCTTCGCTATAAAAGGCAAAAGCCCAATGGTGAAACGACGCTAGATGAGTGTCGCGAATAGTAACATGTTAGTATGCTCAAAGTTCTTCTGTTCAACATAAGCATGACTGTGACGTACGCACGACTGTGGAAACATCTTGCAGGATAAATCGCCGCCCCGTGATGACAAGGTAATAAGGATGTTGCAAGCAAACATGAAACGTTGGATGTGAGAACTTGAGCGGCACGGTAATGGAGACCCAGTGGACGTTGCAATCCTTATATCCCCTATCGGTCAGCATGCAAGGCGGGACATCTCTTGAAGTACAATTGTCAACACTTCGAAAAATTGGATTGATAAAGAATATCAAAATTATCGAGCTGAAAAACAAGCAAAGGATGATGCCGAAATGAATGGAAGACTGCAAATCCGTTATAAGCTGCAATGAAATGTACCCTAAGTCTTCGAAAGAGTATCAAAATGGTCCGCAGAGTACCTGGCTTACTAGAATCCAAGATATATGAACGTCAGCATGTATGCACGCTAATCCGCGGAGCCCAAGACGATTAGCGCGTGCTAACGTTTAACAAACTTTATGCTGCATGGTTTGACGCTTGAGCTGGCAGCCATACAGCTATCGGCTTGACTCGGGTAGACTTTTACCTTACCATCTGTTCGACTGGGAAGAAAACAAGCAAGCTTGGCACCTGTCCATGACATTGGTTGAAAGGTTTTTGACTCCATACGCAGTGAGCTTCTAATTCTGACGCATCACTGTAGCAGGCTTATCATTCTCCAATCTATGAAGACCAGGAGGAACTGGATAATCCAGTCCACATAAGTCTGGGTAGGGAGAGTATGAATGAGATGTACTACCATTCCTATTCACAGTAACAATGGGAAAGAAAGATCACAAGTCGAACGGTTCGATTCAATATTTCTGATCTCCATGCGCAGGTAATCATAACGGCGGAAAGTCCGACTTGGTGCAAAAAACATGTGTTAACTAACGATCCCTGTCAGGCTGACAGTGCATAAGCGATAAAATAAAGTAAGAACATGGGTCAGGCGGTAATGCGTAACAGTGGTTCACACTAGACAGACGCTAATGCAATACGATCCACGGCGATCGTCGCTGGTAGCGCTGGCTGAATCATCGCTGAATCGACTGCCACTGGAGGCCCTGTCACTGCAGAAGGGGCTGGGGAAAACGTGGTCGTTGTTGACGGTGCTATCGCTGGATCGAGTTCCAGAGTTATATACCCACTGCCATTGCAATTAGAGCACAACATGGGAGGTCCGATGAACGCAATTGCGTATGATTGCTGTGGAACGGGCGAGAAATAGTCCAGATACCCCTCCAACGGGACTGGACTGGGGCGGCACTCACTTGGCTGGTCGACGATAGCTGGGTGGCACTCATTTGGCTGGTCGACCGCAGCTGTCTGGACTCGGGCGGCTGTCAGCCAATTCTCTGATGGGGAGTGTGAAAGTACAAAGAGTATTGACCGACCTTTCCGGTGTCCGCGCTTACAGCTTTACCGGCCATTGGCAGTTCCTGGCTCGAAGGTGTAGACTGCCGCCCTTCAGACATGGGCAATTGCGTTTCCTTCAGGTCAACCTGTGCGAGTGCAAAATCATCTTTAATTGGCCGGCTTTGACTCCGAAGGCTTCCTCTCTTGGCTGCTGCAGTTCATGAGCCGGATGCGTAGCTGAAAATCATGTGATCACCTGCCTCGACTCTTTCTGGATGCCATGCGAAGGCATTCCTTTCGTTTCTCGTACTTTTCGAGCGAATTGGGGCTTAGAGACTTGTATTCGTTTCTAGAGTAAGGCATCTTTGATTCTCGCGGCAGGCTTGTTTTACAAGTTACTAGGGCAGACTATGCTACATATATACGCTCAGTCACCACGTTTCTGTCTGCGAGTTCCGCATTGCTGTGCTCCCTTCGTACAGAACTAGTGTTGTTTCGCCTTGCAATGGGCATCCTGTGTCCCATTGGAGTAATATCCAAGATACCGAACCCCTTGGGATTCAATTATGTTTCGCGACTAAGAATATCTTCGACATAGCCAATGATTGAAATACACTTCGCGCCTTGTTTGACCGCTCTGTTGGCTGTAATCAATGCATCGTCTTCGGTCAGCGCTTGCTTCCATCGAAATCGTAAGACTTACGGTCACGTACAACTTGAATCTAGCACTCAGGTTTCTAACACAGTGGAAAGCTATCTGGTAATCATAGAGGCATCTGTGACCAGCGTTGAGAATTGGATTCAGCCATGCTATGGCTGAGTTTGGAGTCCTCTGGAATGAGGCATCGCTCGTGCAAACATTTGATCATCTCGCTCCCCAAATATAATAATCACCGTAGCCTTGCCAGCCTGCCACGAAGTTGTTGGTGCACCCCATTGTATTCTTCCAGAATCTTATCCTTAGCGACGTTTTCCTGCTCCATCTTTTCCACATATTGAGCTGTCGTCGGGTGGCTGGCTAGAACGCCATCAAAGTCATTCTCGCCGCCGATCAGATGCCCAAGGTCTCCCGGGTTCATGAGCTTGAGCGCCACGATAAATTTCAATACTCGTACGTTCCGATGTCGCTCGATTTCCAGCTGTAAATTTGCCTGTATAAGCTTTTGTAGTTCGCCTTCCTTCAATCTGAATGTCTCGGCGGTTTGCTTCTTTACACTAGTCATCATGGCGTCTTGTTGCTGCAGGTGGAATCGCATGTCGTTGATACAGGCTCGCAAGCGCATAGCTTCCAAATCCGATTCGCGGAGTTTCAAGTTCAACCCATCATTCTCTTCTACCTTTCCGGACAGTGATTGCTTCCAAAGCTGCAGTTCATACTCGAGGTCCATAGCCCTTTGGAGTTGACGAGAGATTTCGTTGTAGGTTACATCGATTGGTCCGCGGCCGTTTGGGTCTTTCAGAATACTGTTTATATCCTGCGCTTGGAGGCATGAGGAGATGCGAGATGTGTCGCCGGTGCTTATCGTACCAGCTGAAGACATCTTTCCTGGATCAGAGGTACAAGAGTAACACACAGAGAATGAGGCAGTGAACAAGATGTCTTTGAGGGGTGTCGGTGAAAGCTCGAGCTTATATGCTGAAAAGGCTCGGTTCAACTGTTGAATATATACAGGTTTCGAAGGACGTACAAAGCTATTTTGGTCGTTGAAACGCCAGCATGGAACATCTTGTAACAACTGCAGCCTTTAGCTCAATGTTTCAAGATCTAAATCTGTGCGTGAGTCTACCAAGGTTGTGCTTAAACACACTCGTTGCTGACAGATAGGAGTCAGCTTTTTTGAGTGAACACACTATGTCAACCACCTCCTTATGTACTTCCGTCACTTAGGTTCTCACTGTCTTTCCTTCAAAAGTCACCATCATGGAGGGCATGCATGGCCAATATATTGGAGAGTCAGTGAGACTTGGTTGTGTTCGGGTTTGCCTAGGTGACTAGCGATTGTATTCTTGTGTTCTTTGATTCCACTGAGCTCTGGGATTGACCAGTTGGACATAAGGTAAAACGCATTGCTTAGCTTTTGTTCAAATAGGGTCTCGGCTCATGGTGATGCACACAGTGGTATTTGACGAAGAAGAAGTGGAGACGTAGAAAAGTCGTCTTCTTGGGCGAACTGCGAGGTGGAGCTTTTTGATCTTTGCGGATGGGTGTCTTGTGCAACTATAGCCGAAGCAAATGTGCTTCGTCAATCATTGAGCAGCATCTGAAGCGGAAAGTTTCCGGGCTCCTCCTCTCCACTTGTTGGCGCTGAGCTAGCAATGGCTTGAGTGCTATCCCTACGGGAAGGGGCGGTGTAAAGAGGTTGATTACTTTGTATTAGGTTCGATTCCTAATGGCGCTGGTCCAATGGTGGAGTGGGGTGTCTTCTTTTCTGGCGGAGGTGGTTACAGGCGTATCAATCTCAAGGCTTATCTAGGGTACCTTGCGAACACTCGACGTTCCGGCTATGCCACCACATCGACAATGGCTGTGCCGCTGGATGCCGACGCAATGACAAGGACGAAGGAAGCAACTGCCTACCTTAACCTCTATCACAGTGCATGGACAGTCGCAGCCAGGAGCTGGGCTCCCGGCGGGTCATACTTGCCCAAGATAGTTTAGGGATGCTGACGCCAGGCGTCTAATTTGGACTTTGTTACTTTAGTTCCCTCTGGGCTGATAGCGCAATCAAAACATGCTAAAGCGGGCACTCTTGCCCTCTAATGGCTTGGCGCGATGGATTGAGAGTACCGCCCGAAATAGGACACCCACTCCACCATTGAGCCAGCGCCGTTAGAAATTGGACCTAATCAACTACCGGACCACACCGCGGTAAGTTCACAGAATCGATTGCGTTGCAACTACTGCAATAGAAGAGCTTATTTCTAAGCAAAGAACTCGACCGGGAAAGCATGCCCAATACCCTCTTGAATCCGCTAGCATCGTATTCTGTCACCCGCCGAGACACTATTCACACCCACGTAGGATCGATTTGGCGACCGTTGAAGCCATGACTGCCGGTCATATGATGGTCAACCCTGCTCGCATTGGGTCCCGTCGGCCGGTCGAACAAGCCATATATATAACCCTCGGAGCCTTGTCGCGGCTGGCGACGTGGGCTGGCTCGGGGACGTATGCTACAGGGCTTAGGGATCTTTACGGTTGTGTTCTTCCAGCCCTCAAAGAGAGGCCGATAAGTGCTGGCGCAGACGCATATCATCGCTATGGCGGGCTCAACTTGGCTCCAGACGTGTTGCATGACCATAGTGTCTGATACTGTCTTAGCCCCACACATGGAAGATGGGTTCGCAAACACCAACGAGTGAGATCATCGTGTTGAAGACCGCCAATAGCGACGACACGCATGACACCTGCGACGCAACCCCTGCAATATACTTAGACAATTGGTTTGTACGAGCACATGTTGAACTTACATGCCCCCAAAACCGAATATTCCGCAAAGCAGGCACTTTTTTGCGAAAGGGAGTCTCAAGTCAATGATCCTCCACATAGGCAAAATGAGAATGGCGACGTCGAGGATTAGATTCGTGATCGTTATGCCCCAGTACCAGGATCGTATCGGAAGACAGTTCTCAGTGTCGAGCAGCTCCGGCTTGAAAGCGGCATTGATTGAAACGCATTGAAGAAAGTCGGTGAGAATAGCAGTCAAAAGCCAAATCAGACAGAGTGATATCAGGGCTGCGGACCAAGTGCGGAATCGTGGTACATCGAAGATGCGGCGAAGGAGAAGCAATAGTGATAGCTTCACGGTTGTGATAGTAATAGAGTAGGCGATCATGCTTGCCATGATGAGCTGCAGATCTCCACTCTTAGCGATAGCTCTCCAACGAGTAATGAGCAGGGAGCGCACCTGCAGAAAGCAAGAAATCTCAGAGGCATCGAGGGTAGCCATGCTTTTACCTAAACCCCCTTTCAGTACAACTGCCAGTGTTCAGCATCTCATTATGTCTCTGCGGATGCGTTGATACATACGAAGAACACTGCAGGCGACCATGGCGTAGAATAGGAGAAGACTGGCAACGATGAATCCATCGTCCCACCCGAATTTTGCCTTGCCTTTCCAGCGTGCAGCCAGTCGCAAGCTAACGGCCGCAGTACAAAGGGAGCTCAGAACAACATCGAGCTGAATCACGTAAAATGTTCTTGCCTCGTCTTCTGCCAGCCCCACGGCCATTTTCTGCTTATGCGGTTTCGAGGGTTTCAGGAGGAAATTAAGGGGACTTGACATCTTAACTCCTCTCTTGATTATACATATAGCCTTGCTCGAGCCTCGAGCCGCCCCCGAAGTCCACAATGAACGAGCTAAATCGGTAAGGGAGACCCTCGGTAGCGCTATCAGAAGGTCAGCAAGACGCTGACCTGTCAGCATGCTTACTGCTTGGTTCAGCACGGAGGTATGATTGGAAAAGGGTTTCGGTACCTGCTACTGCATATTTTTGATTAGAAGGCGTGCCGCTCTTGCATCATTTCATCATGGTAACCTAAAGCCTTTGGTCAGTCTCTTTCCGAATTTCGGTGACGGTTGTTACTGGGCCCACATGCCACGCTCGAGATTGGGTCGCTGCATCGGTGTGCATTTTGTATGCCTGACGCTGCACTTATCAACCCCATAGACGGAAGTGCTATTGGGGAACGCTTCGACCAGCCAGGCCATGGGGAGGCAGGAACTTTCCCTGGACCTACAAGCGGATATTACGGTGCAGGATCATGTTCTAACAATAGTTTTGGCGACCCGGCCTATAGAGGGCTCAAGCCTATGGAAATAGATTCTATGCAACAACGCCACAATGAGCACACAGGTCTCTGTTGGACAGCCTGCCATGACGACGCATGCTATATCCATCTTAGTGACAAGGAAGGATCAGGATGGTTTCCCAGGATACCCAAGTCAGCAGCAAAGCGACAAAGGGAATTCCAGAAGCAACGAGAATTAGAGGCAGAAGTCGCAGCAGATCAGGCGGGGAGTTCAAATTCCTTGGTAAAGAGCATATCAAAAGATATTATAAACCCACACAGCAACAACTCAACTCAACAGCATACACACATTGCTTTACCACAACCTGTCAAGGTCAATGGCCATCGACTCATCGCAATGGCCGATCCGGGTGCGACATGTAATTTATGAGCAGGTCTCTAGCTAAGAGGGGAGGGTTCTCTACGCAAAGGAAATCTGACACCTACACCTTGATGAATGTAGACGGAAACCCATTCACGGCACGAGATGAAAAAGTAGACGAAGAAACGAAACCGCTACCAGTAGCTATTCAACAACGCCACGAGGAACTAACCCTTGATTTAGTAGAAATGGCCACTCACGATACTGTCTTGGGAATGCCTTGGTTGAAAGAGCACAATCCAGAAGTCGACTGGAAGGTACGAGTAGTCAAAGCAAAGGATGTGACCACGCAATTCACATCCAGCCTACGCATCGGCAGCGTTCGATGGTGGATGAGAGGAAGAATCGAAACTCGATCGCAAGACTCGAAGACGAAACCAACTCGACAGTACACCGACAGAGGTCAGCGAAGTCAGAGTAAGTGCAGGAATATGCGAACCATCTAAGATCCCTGAAATATCTGGTACGGCGAGGGAATACGTCACGACACGTACTTAGGATATACAACAGATGGGAGCAATTGTTCAGAGAGACGGAACGGCAAAGGCGCTACCGAAACATCAACCGTAGGATCACGAGATCAAAACTTGAATCAGGTAAGCAACCCATGTGCCTATCACTTCGCAATTACCCGGCAGAAAACGGGCAGAAAGGGTTCACAGGGAAATCTCAATCACAAGAATGATACCCAATCCTCTTTGCGCCGGTTGCATGCTGAACATATGAGATTACCCAATGAGAGGTACAGAGCAATGCCTTCTGAGCGTAGGTCTTGGTCTTCTCAGGCGATGCCCTACTCTAGGGCTGAGCCCACATGCGTGGCTAGCATCGCCTAGGGTTCGCAGGCAGCTCACCAAGCATGCCCTGCTCTCTTGAACGACAAACCTCATCAAGTCTGAGCGCATCAACCGTCGACCCACCACCATCTGACCCCTCCACCAGCCGCCTGGCCATCCACAGCAACATTCCCTATGCCTCCACCCCACCCACTAGCTTACAGCGCCACCCCCCCCGGGATGCCAAACCTACGGCCTCCTCATCCACCGCCGCCCCGCGCTCCACCGCAATCGAAGACACCGACTTCTCCTTCCTTTCCACCTTCGACACCGTCTTCCTCATCGACGACTCCGACAGCATCTCCGATCGCTCATAACGCGAGACGCGCGAAGCCCTCAAGACCATCACGCCCATCTGCACCGCCCACGACGCCGACGGCATCGACATCTACTTCTTGCTTCTTGAACGAGCGCGACAACGTCGAGTACAGGAACGTGACGCCGCCCGCGGACGTCGAGACCATCTTCAACAACGTGACGCCGAGGGGCTGAACACCCACCGGCGGCCGCTTACACGCCATCCCAGGCCAGGAAGATGCTGGAGGATTTTGATGATTCGCTAGGCAAGAACAGCGCGAAGGCGGGGGAGAAGACCTGAGACATGGTGGACACAATGTCCTGGGTCGGCAAGATCGGCACAGGCCTGAACGGCGAGGGGGTGCTGAAGTGTGTGCTCGGGGCGGTGGTCCGGAGGCATGATAATGTGGAGGGATCCAGCTCAAGGCTGAGACCTGGTCACCAGAAGGGGGCCACGAAAAGGGGCGCCTAATGAATGGCTGTGCTTGGGGCGGTTGGCGGCTGTCTGGGCGGACCTCACGGCATGCTCTGAACACTGGTTCCGGGAAGGGCACAATACTGCAGAGCAATTCCGGCCTCTTGCATCTTTAATTTCCGTTCAACCTTATGTTCAGATTTCGCATCATGCGCAGCTCTTCATGCCTGCAGATCCACACATTGAGAAGAATAGAATTGATCAAGCAATCCAGAACACGAACACTGTACCCTTCTCACTGTTCTTGCCCCGTGTGGCTCAACATCCGCATCATGCGCGTAGCTCTCCATGTTAGCGGTCCCAATTATTCAGAAGCAAAGAAATATCAATCCATTCAGAAATCAAACAATGTATCCTCCCCATTCTACGCCTCCGAGCCTAATAGTCAAGATAGCTAGATAGAGGTTTGGGTCTTGGGTCTGTGGAGGGGAATGGGTTTATTCAGGGATGGGTTGGGATGAGGGTCATGTGGGAGAGGTGCAAAAGTTTGGTATCGGGCATTCGTGTAGATGAGACAGAGAGGGCGCTGATAAGATCGTGGGCAGAGGGCAAGCACCAGGATTCGTGGTTGAGATGGAGAAATAGAACAAGGGCATGGAGAGACTACATTATGCGTCGATACACAGTGTCCAGCCGAGCTGCAGCAGCGCTAAAGGTACGAGTTTCTGGCCCGCGCCAGGCAGCTCACGCCACGCCGCAACATCGATGTTAGGGATGCTAGAGGCGTAGGAGTTGCTAGAAGCCTTGATTCTTGGAACGTTTGTCAGATGTTTGGATCTGGCATGTTGCGGGACCACAACAAGCGGTGACATCCGGGTTCACTACTTCAAAGCTGTTGTTAAATCGTGCCCCAATAGAAGACATCGCGTGAGGATAATGCTTTGGACCTGCTTATTGTCAACAAGCCGCTGAAACTTGAATGTAAGCACTTTTTCTGCCCTCTTAGCTAAATAGGAACCGCAAGCGTATTGAACCACAACACCATGCACAAATCTGCAGAACCAATTTTGGAGATATTTCTTAGAATACGGGACGACGACAATGTATCCGGGGGGGGGAGACCGAGTGAACCCAAACAATCGCAAGCTCAGAGGAAAGAGCTCAGGGTGTCAAAATTGCTCAAAGACAACGTGATTAAGTGGCGACGAGGTGTCTTGCTGGCTTCGAGGGTTGAACAGCGTCATATGTCTCTAGGATCCGCGAGACACGAGAATTCGTGGCATTCTTTTTCCAGTTTGGCAGAAACTTTGGTCGAAGCATCGTCAAAAACAGTTTCTGATGTATCATTTGAACCTGACAAGCGCGAACACGGGTGGTGATTCACGATTTACAAAGAAGTCACTCGGCGGTTTCTGATGAGATTACGTGCTTCTTCCTTACATAGTCTGGCATGCATCATCGTTTTACATCTAAGTGATAAGACTGTGGACCCTCATTTCAATATAACTGTTGCTCAGTACGACTTGATCCAATTGGGATTTCGTGGATAGAGACGAGACCTTGACGCTTTCACAACGGTTGTCGCTCCTCGGCCTTAATTTTGGATCCTCGACCCCAAGATCGTTATGTTCAACTTCCGCTGTCAAAATTAGTACGTTCTATAGTAGACATTGAGCGCATTCAAGACTTGCTCTAAAAATCAATTTTGATTGTGTTTTGAGCGAATTAAGTAGATTGAAAGTTTTGTGGCATTTCCATCTCGAAGTGCTCGGCTCACGAAATGCAATCCAAAACATCAGAATCTTTACATTTACAAGACTTGCTTACATCTACTTCGAATCTTATAGAAATTACATCGAATAAGAGCGCACAGTGTCTACTATAGAACGTACTAAATTTGATAAGTTTTATAGAGTGCAATGCAGAAGTTGAACGTGACGGCCTTGGTGTCGGGGATCTAAAAATAAGACCCAACTAAACCCCTCACAACACGCACTCGGAAAATTTTAGTTATTGTTTATGTACCAATCTCCACGCAGTAATAGTCAATGATTGGAGACGTCATCAAGTGTACTATAAAGCGTGGCAAATAAACGTACTATTATGCAAGATCTTTCATGAAAGAGGACCAGATTCTCCTAATCCCTCGCCTTAGCACTATGCTAAAGACCAATAACTTTCAATTTCAATCCTTACATATGCTCGCGTCATCCCCGCCGGACTTCCTATCTTGCTCGCTTCCTTATGAACGACCAAGCTAGAGAGATTGGTTAATTGACCTATTTATACTTATATGTGAGTTGCAACGAACTTAACCAGCGGCAACCAGGCCTAGCGTCACTGGAGAATAAGGTATAATAATGATCCCTCGCTATATTTTCATTCTAAGAACTGAGGCAAGTCAGGGGTGGCCTTAGTTCTCAGGCGGGTTGGCATGCTAAGTCATTGACTAACGTCAGGAGTGCTTTCACGCGTAACATCAATTAACGTACGCGAGAATCGCGCATCTTGGCACGAAACCGATATTTAGCGAGTTATAAACATGTATTTTTGGCGTTTTTGAAATAATCTCAATACATTTCGTGTGTCGCGAGAACTTCTCTTCCTACAACATCAAAGCATAGTTCTTAAAAGCTCTCTTTTCGCATCAACTACACAACGCACATACTTTTCTTAATATATATATCATACATGTGTTAACACTATCATTGTAAGCATATTTGAGAGAATTTCGACAGAGGCGGTTCTAATGTCGCTTGCGCACGTGATCAAAGTTTTGTTGTATCTATTACTTTTTACGTTTAATGTTGGTACAACGATACAAAGTCAACTTTTATATATATTAGCTTCGCTCGACGCTAGATTTTCAATCGAACTAGCGACGATATACAGAATATCAATTAAAATATACTGCAATAATATTGGCGTAGTGCTCTTTTGTATGAATTGTTGGAACTTGACATAGTCAGGTCGAAAACGTATGTAAACTCACCAAAATAACGAGATTTGAGCTAATATACAAAGGGCTTGGCGCGACAGGTCTAAGAACTAAGGCAAGTCAGGGGCTCCGGGTCGACATGCTGACTAACGTACTTTAAAGTCAGCAGGTGTCAGCAGCCAACCCGAAGGGGCCTGGGGCAACACACCTGAGCATCGAGGCAAACCCTCGTGGTTTGACCGACGTCGATAACTTACTCGAATTCAAATGCCCTATGCAATATTGGAGCTTGCAAGATCCTGGTCGGACAATTCATTGAATAAAGATGACATTATCACCTGACACCTGCTCCCAAATACTTCTTGTGCTTCGATCTTGTAGGAGTGATTCCTGGATGTTGTTAGAGTAATCTGTTTGAAATTAATTTGGTCTAGAACGTACAATATTTAGGGGCGTTCAGACGAGGCGATGCAGAGGAGATGCAAATCTGACTTGATCTGCATCATCTTCCAAATGCTACTCAAATCTGGCAATGCTTGTGCAACTAGGAGCGTTCAGGCCTTTGCATCTCCTCTGCATCGCCCAACGCAGTCAACTCTGAACGCCCTTAATGTATGGTTGCACCGAAAGCCGTTCATGTGCGAGACTGAACGCAGCTTACCCAACGCCTGAACCCCCAAAACTCATGCGCTACAGTACATTTCCCCACATGGCCATTTCCGTCCTCACACCTCCATCTATCAAACCCTCCTCCTCCAATTCTCCCTCTTCGCCTATCCTCCCTTGCGAGAATATCGCTTAACCACCACGCTAGACCCGCAACCAGAAGCATGAACCCCCACACACCGCCATTCCTCTTACATAAAAGGGCCCGTCACTGTCTAGATACAGCCTCGTCCCCAGTAACGGCCCCAACTACCGTATGAGATTCATAATCGCCACCCCCGTTCCCCTCTTTTCGCTGTTTTGGTTATTAAGCGTCCAGGTCAGTACGAGCGTGATAGCGCTGAAGAAGCCCGCGGCGGCGGGGTACATTGCTGCGTAACGGTAGGCGAAGGGGGCGCGAAGATAGCCAAGGAGGGAGAGGAGGGCGTATTCGAGAGCGGCGAGGAAGATTAAATAACGAGCGCGGGCGCGAACGCGGTCCGAGAAATGGGCGGACGAAAACGAAGGCGAGGAGGTACGGCAATGCGGAAAGGGCCTGAGATGTCAGGGCGGAGTAGTCCATTCTGTTCTTGGGTGAGTATTGGTAGCCGTCAGATGCGGCGAGAGGGCCATGCTCGTGGATAATGGTGGGGAGGAAGGGAAGAAATCTTGCACGGGGCGAGAAGGCTTATGGAGCGCGGTGTTACCGCGTTGATCCAGCATTTACGATCTTTCAACGCCTCGTGGACTTCGTCCCAGTCGAGCTTTGATTTGTGGCCCGGTAGTCTTCTCCTCTTCACCTTGCTTCCCCTTGACCCTCAAACCCGCGATCTTCCTCTCGCTGAGATATCTGGCCGCGTCCGGACTGTCGGGAATCTGATATCACGCAATTACAGCAACAACGATACCAGGGGATTCTTCGATTTAAAACAACAACCTCCAAGTCTCCATTGGCACGAGATCGCCAATTGTGGTAATTAGTTAAGCAAAGACTGCCCGCAAAGGGCGTAGCGAGCGGCGTCGCAGATATGAAAAGGCCTGCTCAAAACGCGAGCTCATCCGGTTGGAAGAAGGAAAGCAGCTTCTCCAATGCCAAGCAACGCACGGAGGATGAACATGGAGAAGAAGGTCCCGTCAGAGCTTGTAATGATGCAATCAGACTCCATGAAGCAACGCAGAGGGATATGTAGATGTGAGCGGGAACGACTCGATGCAGCAGAATCATCCATTGGGAGGCAATGTATGTGGAGTAGAAGCTCGTTAAAAGCTACTCATATTGAGAGGAGCTCTTCGGATAGGCCTGCGATTGGGCTGCTATTGAGGATGGTCAACTCGTTCATGCTTACTTGACCGGTCCAGGAACGAAAGCATATACAGGAATGCGACAAAGAGAACAAAACGACGATCGAGCTTTCTGATAACAGCTCGTTCTTCGTCGAGGGGATATCATATTTGCAGTTTCAGCTGACTCACTATCTAGAACTGAGTCATATACAGGTCAAGTAGTGGTAAAAGGAAAACTTCTGAGCTTGAACGATCCACTGCGTTTGGCCATCCTTCTCTACTCTTTGGCAGGCTAACTATACTCCGACATTTAATCGCTTCTAGGTCCTGGGTGTTTGCTCCTGGAGGTTTTGCCGTCACACCGTAAGCATGGTATAAGTAAGCCTGTACGCTAGGCTCTGGAAACCCAGACACAGCCCTGGCAACACCGGTCCGGTCGAAGAAAGTCCACGGCGATCGCGACTCATTGTATCCATCGTTCTGCCTAGACAAAGGCTCGAAGCATTATCCCTCTAGTGTTCATCTTTGATCTTCGGTGTGGGCCAGCGATATATACATGTCTTCTCGTCCTCCGTCTCGAACCTCGTCCTCTTGCAGCTCAGTTCGAACGAAGGCGATACTGTTCCACAGCATACGAGAGCATCTTTTGGCTCGATTCCGCCACTCCAGTTTTTCTTGACTTACCTGGTCTGTACCCATCGCGGTTCTTGCGCCATGAAGTCCGAGACTCCTAAACTATGTGATTTGCCAGTTGACTATCAGTCCAAGGATACACAAGTCCAAAATAGGGTTAAGACAGCAGCCTCAGAACTTCGACCTTTCCGTTGATTTCCAAGGTCATCAAGTTGAAGTTATGCCTCAAAAGGCCAATTCTCCAGCTCCCCAATCTCGAGACGGTACCTGTGGCCTTACCGCGGAAGCACCTGCCTATGATGCTACACAATTGAATCGGAATTCGTGTCGGCCGGCTACACGACTGGCAAAGAAACCCAACCGTGCGACTATCCGCACTCGCAGATCTCATCGGTACAGAAAAAGGCAGAAGCAGGCAGCGAGCAGACCCCGAGATATTAGAGGCAGGTTCCTATCTCGAGACGAGCAAGCTCAGATATCTATAAACACCCCAGACGAACGTCAGGTCGCAACAGAGAGGTCGCGTGATATCAATGGAGCCATGCTGATGTCGTTCTATGGCGAAAAGGAATTGGAGAACTTGAAGAAAAGGTTTCCAACAAGTCGCCTCTGAGACTGGGTCCATACAGGCCAACATGAGCAGGGCATGTAGTAGGTAGCTTTTAAGAGCGTCGATGAAGCAGCTAATATCAGTTGATCAGTACAAGTTTATGTTAGATTTCACGTTTGCGATCGAGGTATATAATCGGCCTGCTACCTGGCGCTGCATGAATCGTTATAACCCCTTCTGTTCTCAGCCCTCCCTCTTGGTAAGGATTACAAAGAGCTGTCGTGGATGTCAGTCGCGACACGCCCATGGAAGGGGATAAAGTGGTCCTCTCATATCGCATGTACCGTTACGAGGAGTCAAAAGAAGGCCACAAAGGAGATCTGTACGAGTCGACTGTAGGTTGTGTAAGCCTACTTTAAGAATGTATTCTGGGGCTTAACAGCTTACATGTGGGTTGGAATAAAGATTCCGAAGAAGTGCCAAAGCGGCATTTGACTAACACTGAGGATGTTATGTGTGAACTGTCTACAGCCTTAGACGACTCACGCCAATATTAACCTCGTCACCAATCCCAGAAATAGCTTGGTGCATGTCATCTACTATGTCGGTCAAGCGCAGAAATCACGAAGTCCTGGCTTCGTATTGATCCCAGTCTTTGAACCAGAAGCGTTGACTACCAGCCATAATCAATTAGTCACAGCTTTCCGTCTTCAATCCTCTTTGTTCCCTTTTGAATATCATTGTCTCGTTGATGCGCAATGAATGGGGCTGGGATTCGAGCGATGGCGGTCACCGAAAATATAGCCAGAACACAAAGATTTATACAGATTTGACCTAGTTGCAAAGTAGCTAACTCAAACTTATCTGAGTTCTCCCCCCTTTCCGCCACAACCACCACCCATCCTTTCTTGCTGCATCTACGTGACGCAAAGCTCTCGCGTTGGAACCCATGAAATAGGTCCCGATCATGAACACCTACCTAAGGATGGACTTTCGTTTCAGTCCGAGCCACAACGCGGAGACTCCACTGCTGTTGTATGTTACTGCCTTGTCGACGGTGAAGCGAAAATATCGGAGCAGTGTCCCTAGAGCTTGACCGTGATGCTTGGCTCGTCGGAGATATACCGAATGAGGCGTCCCATCGCGAATGCAATACTTGGACCAATCTGAATAGCCGCGTACATGATGCTGCCAATTACGTGCTTTGATTGGCTTTGGTCGATTCGCTCGTCCTCTGGTCCGGCTGGTCGAAGGGAGCCGTATGCATTCATGAGCATTACCACTGGGCTGTGCTTGCTGGCGGGCATTGTAGTCTACTGAACACCTCGTTTAGGTAGTTAAATTGGTCCAAGCGTAGCCCTTTGGCCTTGCGCTCGCGAGTGATTT
>JAABUL010003178.1_pt1 | contig 25016 bp, 4 predicted proteins | sample 5559151 | NCBI WGS metagenome assembly JAABUL01 (sample SAMN10711876, study PRJNA513368) | rock metagenome | isolation source: Antarctica rocks | place: Antarctica: Victoria Land, Pudding Butte sud | reverse complement strand
TATAGAAATAAAGTTTTTTGAACAAATATTGACAAAACTAAACTAGTTAAATTACAAACATTTTTATCAATTTTTTCCCTCTTTATCTTAAACATTTGCATTTTTTTATTATTATTATCGTTATTATTGTTATTATTATTATTATTATTATTGTTATTATCTTTATCTTTATTATTTTCTTCTTCTTTATTATTTTCTCTAACTTACATCTATCTTTAGCATTATTATATTGCTATCTTCTTTTGCAATCAAATCGCTCTCTCTTTGCGACAAAATCGTCTCTCTTTTGCGTTCAAATTAACATATCGTTTTGCTCTTTAAACATTTTTAAATTTTACTTATTTTTGAACTTTTGCGTCCCTAAAATGCAAGCAATCTATTTTAGTTTCAATTTTTTAAAAAAAGTGAGCTAAAAATTTATGTTTGAAAAAATTTTGATTATATGTTCGACGAAGTTGTCGAAAAAAACCCTCAACGAGTCTAGATTTTCGCGCGAAATAGCGCAACATATAGGTACGCTCAAAGATCTTTAAGAGATAAAGGTTCGATTACGATTTGTAAAACGAAGTAAAGCAAAGCGAGAGACCCTAGAGGGTGGATTGAAGCGCGCGATCAAGTGAGGAAGACTTAGAAAAATGTAACGAAAAGTGCGATCGAATAAGGGCAAAAAGTTAATACGAGTACTAGTTAGATCGATAAGTCAACTTAGATAATAGCGTAATAAACGTTTTTTAGTTGCTCTTTTGATCGCAAACGTTGTTGCTATAAGACTTTATAACATTGATATATTTTTAATTATTAAGCATTTTATTGTAATTAGCACTAATTTATTAATTTTAATTTGTTTTAACATTTACATAGTTAAATCACTTAACAAATCTTATACAATAAAATTTACAATTTAATATAGTTAATTTTACTCTTAGCGATATTAATACTTACGTAATAACTCTTATTTAGCTTTGTTAACTATATCTTTTTTTTTCGAAGCTATTGTTACATTATAAACAAACAAAGTCTATAGTCTAATATAGTCGATTTTACACTTAATAATAATAAGTTAAACTTTAATTATTACACTTTTTTCTTTCGAAGTTATTGTTATATTATAAACAAGCAAAGTCTATAATTTAATATAGTCGATCTTATACTTAGTAATAATAAGTTAGATTTTAATTATTATACTTTCTTCTTTTAAAGCTATTGTTATATTATAAATAAGCAAAGACTACAATTTAATATAGTTGATTTTACACTTAGCAATAATAAGTTAAAATCTAATTATTATACTCTTTTTTTTCGAAGCTATTGTTATATTATAAACGAACAAAGATTACAATTTAATATAGTCGATTTTATACTTAGCAACAATAAGTTAAAATTTAATTATTACATTTTTTTCTTTCGAAGCTATTGTTACATTATAAATAATAATCGAAAGAGTTAATTTAACTTAATCAATTATTAACTTTTTATAATAATTAATTTTTGTCAATTTAAAAATAAATTACTTTGGCGATAGCAACAACTATAACAACAACTTAAATAATAATTATATTATAAAAAACAATAACATCGCGAACTATTCGAATATAACAAGTTATATCTTTAATATAAGTTTGTTATCGATCGATAATATTAAAGACAATAACAATTAAAGTCTTTATATTAACAATATCGATATCAAATTATAATACAAAAATAAGTTTATTTTGAAAAATTTGTCTTAGAATTTAGATAACTTAAACGTTGACGCTATTATTGCAACACAAAAATAATTTTTGTTAATAAAAAGCTATAAAGAGAACAATTATTGCGTTGTTTGTTGTTGATTTTTTAGAAATTATTAATTTTTGATTGATTTATTATTTAGATTAGAAAGCACTAGAATTTTTGTTATTTAATTTGTTAAATTTTAATAAGTTTTAACAACTTAAACATAGAGAGAAACTTATCTTTGTTAAAACTATTAATAAAGTATAAGTTTTAAAGTATGCGATAACTTTAAATCTTAAAATTCTAATTCTAATAGACAAGAACAAATAATACATATTAATAAAAACTTATTTAGATAATATACGTTGTTTGCTTTGTTGCTCTTTGCGTAATAAAGACAAAAGTTAAAACAAACAAGAAATGTATGCAATAAAGTAATAAATATAGCTATAATTTAAATTATAATCGCTCTTTAAATTCTTGTTATTTGTAACACATATTCTATGCGTTGTAATTAAGAGAACTTTATCAAACACAATATATAATTGTATTGTATAGCTATTTGTTATTAAGAAATTTTAATATTTATTGTAATAATAGTTTGAACAAATAGATTTACGATACTAAATATTTTACAATTTGTTCGAATTACATTTTGTTATCTTCGACAAATATAAATCGAAAGTATATCTTTTTAATATAAATTATTGTAGATTTCGCAATGTTAAAAAGTTCGAATATTGACAATTTTAAATATTAAATTTTTTAAAATACTTTAAAGATTATAACAATCTTTTCGAAATAATAAAAAAAAAAAATGTTGTAACAACAAAATTAAGATTAATTCGAAGCTATTGTTATAACATCTAAAATTAATTGGTTCGATTAAAAAATATATAATCGCAATTAAGATAATTATTTTCTTTGCAATTTAATTTGTTTAACGACAAAAGACGCGAAATTCGAATTGATCAAAAATTGAATCTATTCTTCGCATATTTACTTTTATAAAGAATAAATAAATCGAATTCTAATTGGTTCGAAATCGAATTTTATAATTATAACTTTGTAATATTTGTATATTATTATTAATAGCGATTTTAATTTTAAAAAGCAATATTCTCTAAAAAGTATTAAAGCTAGTTAGAAAAATATTGTTAAAACTTAAAAAAAACGCATATTGTATAGCAATTAGTAGCGATTTAAAAGCTAAATAAACTATATTGTAATTTGTTCGAAACTAAGAAACATACGTATTTATTGCGTGTTTCTTATTTATACGAAAAAATATTGTTGTTATTGTAACAATTAGACTTTTTTCGTATTTATTTTAGAGAATTTTGTTAAAAATACAATTTTAAGAGTTTCTTTTTACTTTTAAAGACTTTATCGAAGGATTAACTCTAAAAAATCTTTTTTACTATTAAAATTAAAATTTCGTTTAAGTGCGCAATCGTAACAAAGTATAAAACAATAATTAATTTTTAGTTTCGCATTTATTGCTTTTGTTTTAAAATTAACATTATTATTAATTATTTCGTTTGCAATAAACACAATTGAAGCAATAATAAATTTAGATATTGTTGTTTTTTGTTTACTTTTAACTTTTAAGCGTTAAGACAAATATAGACGTATTAAATATAAATAAAAAATAGTCTTTTTTAGAAATTTGATAAAATATTTAAAGCGTTAACACAATTACACATTAATTAGTAACGAATCTTTCTAAGCAATTGCAAAGTTCGAACGAATTAAAAAATTATTGTTGTTTTTTGTTTATTGTTAACTTTCGAATATTTAGACAAATATAAACGTATTAAGTGTAAATAAAAGATAGTTTTTTTCAAACGCTTAATAAGATATTTGTGACAACAATATAATTATATATTAATTAGCAAACAATCTTTCTAAGCAATTTTAATGTTTAAACGAATTAAGAAGTATTATTTCGTAATAATATAAAGACGTAATCTTAAAATTATAAATAAATGTTAAAAAACGTTTTTAATATTGCACAATTTTTATTTTTCGACGCAATTAATTTGTGCGATCTAATATTAATTGTTAAACAACAATAATAAAGTTTTATTGTTTAATAATATTTCGTTCGAACATAATATATAATGTTCGAAAGTTTTAATATTTAAAGCTATAATAAAATGCTTTATGTACAATAAATAAAATAAAAATATTAAAGATATAAATGCATTAATAGAATCTCAATATACAAAAAATTAATATAATCAAGTTAAATTATTTATTTATCACAATTGCTAATTTAACAAACATATTTATTGTTAAAATTATTTTAATTACGATATTCGCATTTTATCTACGTTTATATATTATTAAAGTAATTTTTTTAATTGTTTATTTTGTTAGCGTTCGATTAAGACTTTAAGATTAAATACGTTTTGTTATTTAAACTTTAATAATTACTTTAACAAATTAATATTTTTTCAAAAGTAAATTAATTAAGTTTAACAACGTTAATTTAATATTGTCGAACAATTTTCGCTTATTAATTTTATTTGTTTTAAAATATAAATTATTTATAAAGCTTTACGTTTTAAAAGACGTTTAATAAAACAATTTATAATAAAGTTAAAATTGTACTTCGTATATAATTTTAAAAAAAGAATGCTAAATTACAAGCAATTTATTTTTGAATTGTTATTTCTTTTTCTTTATAAAGTACGAAAAAAACTTAAACTCTTAAAAAGCGTATACGCTAATTAATTAACAAATAGAAATAGCTTTGCTTCTTCTTAAGATATAAAAAGCTATTAATTGATTTTTCTTTAAAAAACAAATTAAATGTTTTTCTTTACAATTTAAAAAAAGATCGACAAATACTTTAATTTGTCGATTTTTTTTTAAAAAACAAATTAAACGTTTTTCTTAACAATTTAAAGAAAGATTAACAAACATCTTAATAATATCTTTGTACCGCAATTGATCTTTCGTGATTTTTTAACATTTATAAAGAAGTGCTTCGAAGTCAATAGAATGCTTTATTATATAAAAAATATTAAAAGAAAGTTCTAAATTAATATTCGTATTATCTAGAAAGTCTTAAGTCGAAATTTGTGCTATTTAAATAATTTAAGTAATTAAAGATATATAATTATTGATTTTTAAACAAAGACAATATAGATATTTATCGCTTTAACAATTTAGCTTTTAATGCTTCGCAAAGTATTTTTTATATATATATGTAACGCTAAAGTATTAGAGCGCTATTTAATAATTATAATTTTAATTAATATTAAACTTACAATTGCGAACAACGACAATAATTAATATATTAAGCATTTAAGTTCTAGTAATTATATTAACTAGTTACAACTATAAACGTTAAACTTTATTTTTTTTAAAAAATTTACAACAAACAAGCATCTTTTGCATCGCTATTTTGCGAAAAAAATATTTTAAACTATAACAATCGTTTTCGTTTTATAAATGTATATCGAATTTTCGATTATATATTACTTTAAAAGATTAGAAATTCTTTAATTTATTTACAAACGAGATTTTAAAATTAGTTTTTTTAATAATTAAATTATTAACAATGTTAAACATCGCTTTATCTCTCTTTTTTGTTAACAAACTTCTAAATATTGCAATTTTCGAATTGAACTTTAACGACATTCGAAAGATTATTAAGATAACGATTGCGTTACTAGAGACTTAAAACGTTGTTAAACATATTAATTTAAGCAAAGATAATATATCTAATTGTTGTTTCTTTAATATAGCATTCGTAGCTTACGTTAAATAATTAATACAAATTTAAAATTTAAACTTATATTGTAATAAATTCTTTAAAGTTTTTTCTTTAATACAATCAACTAGTGCGACTTAATATTAATTGCTAAATAGCGAAAATAAAGTCTTAATTATAAATAATAATTCGTTCGAATATAATGTGCAACAATAGAATATTAAAATTAATAATTTATATATTAATATAACTAAATGTTGCGAATATAACAAAACTATTAAAGATAAATATTTTAACAAAATCTCAATATAATATAATAAAACATAAAAAGTATTATAGCTAATTATTGTTTCTTTTTATTTGTTTTTACTCTTTTTTTTACAATATATTTTGCACAAGATATCGAAAAATAGATTTAAAGTCGTTAAAGAACAAGATTTTTAACAAACAAATTCGAAATATAATTAACAATATTTTCATATAATTATAGAGAAGATATAATATAATAGTTGAGTTTTGAACTTTAAAGAAGCAATTTATAAATTAAAATAACATAAAAAATATATAGTCGAATTTAATTATTTTAAAGTTTAAAATATAAGTTTTAACATATTTTTACAAATACGTTATAAACAATATTAACATTTTTTACTTTTTTTGATTTAAAAGTTTTAAAATAAGTCGATTTAAGTTTTAGCAATTGCGACTAAAGCTAAAGTATTAAAAAAAAAATTTATTCGAAAATATTATTATTATTAATAGACGTTTTTTTATAATAATTTAGAACGAACTAGACAAAAATATTATTAAGTATTTTAACTACAAGTATCTTTACATTTGAATGCGAATTTAAAAGTATTACTACTTAAGATAAGAAATTAAATTAATATTTATATAAGCTTTGTAGCTTATATTTTCGATTGTTTTATAAAAATTGCTTGATCGCTACTTTAAAAGAGATCGATTTTGTTAAAGTAAAACAACGTTTGATTAATAAACAACGAAAAAAACGCAATTACATTATAAAGAGATCAAACAAAACTTAATTAATAGATAATTATTTAAAGATTAAAATATTTAGCATTAAAATATATATTAGCATTAATATATATTTACGATACATAGTTTAAATCTATATAAATATTATTGCACAAACAACAATTAATATTCTTAAGCAATATTTAAACTTAATTATAGAAATTAAGTGTCTTCTTAAATATCTACGCGTTAATTAAGAAAATAAAACTATTATAATAAGAAACGCACATTATAGATTATTTGCAAATGCTAAATAAGATTTGAAGTTATTATTTAAGCATTGCTTTTATTACGACACAAACATCAAAAATATATAAATCGAAAAATAATAAAAAAAAATTTAAAAATTTTATCTATTTAAATAAAAGATTTAATTACGTCTTCTTAATTTTTGTACTTTTTTATTTTTTTTCGCATTGTACAAAGATGCAAGCAACGTATTAAATTAATTTGCTAATATTTATTCGACAAATATAGTAATACTTTTAGAGATTAATATAATAAAGACAATACAACAAGAATCTAGTAATTAATTAAATCGTTATATTCGCAATTTATATGTTATTTGTATATTGTTAGATTTTCGCTTTTATTTATTAATAAAATGTTTACAAGATACGCAAACAATTATCGCATAATCTTTATATTAATAATAGATCAATTATGCTATACAATAGCTTATTTAAAGAAGTACAAAATTTTGCGCTTTTTGCAAATTAAATTCTCGTAAAAGAAATAAGAGTTAAAGTAAAAAAATAAGATAAATAATATAACACATTAATATAAAGATGTTCGAACTAATATAATTTAAACGTCGATAAATATCTTTTTTTTGCAACTTTACAATAATGTTATCGAAAACTTCTTATTATATATAGTAAGACGCTTAATAAATTCGAAATCTTTAAACTCTTTTTAAATAATAAAAAACGTTAGCATTGTATATATTATTATAAATTAAAAGAGATTATTTAATTGCATAAAGTTTAACAAGTTTTTTTCGAACTTAATTTAAGCGAGAAGTTAAAAGAAACTTGTTATTGATAATTCGAATTTAAGTATAAAAACAATAACAATATAATCTAAAGCGTTAACATAAATAAAGATAATAATAAAAACAAATTTAGCAAAAGTAAACTTAACAATTAAGATTTGCGTTATATTTATAAGTTGAAGCTTGCAAAGAAAGACAAAGAGAACAACAATTATTTCGAAATTAAAAAATAGCATTTGAACATCGAAATCTAGAGAGCAATAAATTATAATTTAGCGCTATATATATAGCGTCTTCTTTTATCTTATTGTTTAATTGTTATATTGCAATTATAATATATTAAGAACAATATTGCGCAATAATTTTCGATCTTAATTACAACTTTGTTTATAACAACTTACAATTTTGTTCTTAATATAATTATAAAAATCTTTATTAAACGCAAGCTTTAATTGCATAATCTTAAGCAACAAATTGTTAACTTTTAAATCGCTTTTCGAATTTTAACAAAGATAGTCGTTTTATGCTAATAGAATTAAAAGAGATTACATTTTTCGACTTTTAAACAATATATTAATTTCGTTTTGTAAACTTAAATAGAACTATAAGCTCTTTTAGAAGATTTAAGTCTCTTAGTTAAAAAAGAGTTAAAAACGTTTAATAGACAAACAATTGCAAAACACAAACAAAAAAAATAAAACAAAATTAATTTAACTTTAATTTTCTCTTTTATAGTTATAGAGAAGTTTGATTAAAGTTTATTCTTAATTTAATTGCTAAAATTGTTTAACAAGTTATAATAGCGTTGCACATTAAATAATTTTAATATTATTTTATAAATTAGTATATAAAGAATTATGTAAAATTTAAAAAATACTATTGTAAATCGCAAATACTTTTGAACTTTTTAAAGAAATATTGTAATCTAAATGCTAATTAAAAGTAAATTAATAATTAATTTTAATTTTAAAGAATATACGAATTATCACAAAAATAAACTACAACAACTTCGTCGAAAATACGCTTAATAAAAATAAGTTTGCAAATTAAGATAAAAAAACGCAAAATTATTTTTAATATAAAGACGTTATCTTAGTTACGATCTTTAACAAAGCATAAAATCTAACAAATGTTTCTTTTTTTCAAAGAATTAACACAACGATTATGCGTCTTCTTAGTCTTTTTACTTTGATTGTCGAATTAAAGTTGCGAAATCGTCTTGTGCACATAATTCTTAAACGAAAAAGTACTTAAAAAAAATAAAATATATCGAAAAAAAATAACAAGTTTAGAAGAAAAAAAGAAAAAACTAGAATTTCTTCTACGTTTGTCAAATTAAGTTATATTAAAAAGTTAACGCAAAAAACTTTAAAAAAGAATTTTTATAATAATAATACAATTAGTTTGTTCGCAATAGACGAAGAACATACTTTTTATAACAATTTCGTTAATACTTTGCAACTTAAATTCTTTAATTTTATTAAAATTAAGTTTTAATTTTTTATTAAATTCGAGTCTTTATTTTTTATTAAAAAGAATCTTCGTCTCTTTAACTTTTATTAATATTTAATAAAAAAAAATTGTTTATAAAGTAGAAGCTTATAACAAAAAAGAAATTAAATTAGTATCTTTTTTTAGTAAGTACTTATAAAGAATGTGTCAAAAAATACTAATTCTTAAATAAAAAAATAAGAATTTAAATAACAATTTATGCAAAAGTCTAAACAAAGATTTAAATTAAAATTTTAATATTATAATATATAATTTCTAGAAAGAGTTTTCTAGCTTAAAAAAAATAATAAGACAATTGCAAATTAAATATTAAACAATTATTAATTTTTAAATTAAAGAATTGTTTTATATTGCGACAATTCGCAACTTTTAAATTAATAAATCGTTTTATATTGCGACAACTCGTAATTGCGAAATCGATAAAACAACAAATGCTTTAATAAAAAAAAATTATTATATTAAGCAATTAAAGAACTTTAATAAAAGAAGTTATAAACGTAACAATTTTAATATATTTTTTGTCTCTTTTAAGCAATTCAATTCGCAAGCTTCTTAAAATAGAAAAAAAAAAATTAAAAAAAGAAGCAAGAAATAGATAACAAAGATTAATAAAAATTAAAATTAAGTATTTAATATATTGATTACAAATAAAATTTAAAATTTTTTAATTTTTATAGCATATTTGTAGTGTAAAATGCAACATTTTTTTTCTAAATTGTTATAGTTTTTTGCAATTTTTAATTTATATATACTTTTACATTCTTTTTGTAATACAATAGTTAAACTATGTTAATTGCATTTTATTTATACGAAAATTAATATTTATTAATTAAAAGTTTGTTGTTTTAAATTAATTGCAAAGACTTTAATTAACGTTGTTGTTAAATTTCTTTCAAAAAACAAAATTGTTAACTATCAAAAATAAAAAATATCTTAAAATAAGCTTTTTTATAATTTAATCGCTTTAATATTGATTTGACGCTTAATATTAAAATGCTACAACTTAAGATTTTTTTTAACTATTTATATAAACACAATTGTAATACTTTTGTATTTGTTGCTTTATTAAAATAAAAGCTAATAATTATAATCTATTAAAGTTAATTTATATTGTAGAGACAATTGCTTAACTTTAGTTCAAATTCTTTAAATAAAAAGTTTGTGTATTAATTAATATTAAAAACTAGTAACTTCTTAAAGATAAATAAATAAAATTAAATTTTTGTTAATATATTTCAATAATTACTTAGAGATTACACTCTTTTTAACATATTAAAAAGAAAGTTAAAAGTATTATAAAATTAATCAAAAATTACTATTTTAATTGTTGTGTTTGTACAATTGTTGGTTTTATTTAATTTACATATTACAAAGTTACAACAAAACAAAATATATATTTTAAAATAAAGAAATTGTTTTTTTTTGTTCTATTTAAGATCTTTTTCGAATTGCTATTATTAATTGATTATGTTGTCGTATTTTGAATTTTCTCGATTTTAGTTTAATAATTTATTAAGAATAGTACGAATATAAGCTAAAGTATATTGCTTTGTATATTTTTTATTTTTTGTTATAATAAGCACTATTAATTTAATAAAGAAAAAAGTTTAAAGATTAATTCTTTACTTAATTATAATTTTCTTAATATTTAAATGTGTTTTTAAAATAGAAACAAAATAGATGTGTGTAATTTGTAGTTATTGATATAGATAGACTAGCTATTAATAGTATTTAATATATTATAAGTACAATGTTTTGTTTAAACAAAATATTTGATTTCGAAGCAAAATTTTTTTTTCTTACTTTTTAAGCAATTAGATAAACATATTTTGTACGTATTTCGCTTAGTTATACAATTAAGTTTGTCTCTTCTTGTCTTTATTACAACAAGACAAATCTTCTTTTAAGCATATTGTTTGATTATAAGACTAGATTGTCTCTTTTTGTTTATCGCAACAAAATAAATCTTTTTTGAGCACATCAACTAGATATAAAGCTAAGTTGTTTCTCTTTGTTTATTGCAACAAAACATATTTTTCTTCGAATACATTAATTAGATATAAAATTAAGTTGTCTCTTTTTATTTATCGCAACAAAATAGATTTTTTTTGAGCATATTAATTAAATATAAAGTTAAATTGTTTCTCTTTGTTTTTATTGTAACAAGATGTCTCTCTTTAAAAATACAATTTTGTTGTTGTTATTAATAATTTTAATATTAAGATGTTTCGAATTAAATTACTTATTTGTGTTGTATTGTTATTAATGTTCGAAAAAGATTGTTTGTAGTTTAATATATTGTTTAATATTTAACAAGCTTTTATTAGAAACAAAGAATTTGTTTGCTAATAAAAAGAAATGCGACTTAAATTGCTTGCATGTATTGTCGTTTATATTTAAAAAAAATTGTTCAAAAGTTAATATGTTAATTTAAGTAATATAATAAGCAAAAATAATAAATAATTAAAGCAAATTAATTAGTAATTTTCTTTGTTTAATAAAGTAATCTATATTTGTCTTTACGTTTAACAATTTTTTTGTTAATCGAATTATTGTTTCTAGTTTCTTATCTTTTCTATATAGTTGTTTTTCAACTTTGTTAACTTTTAATTGTAAATTAATCAAGTTAAATTTTATATTAATATACGATAAGTGCTTTTGTTTAAGTTTGTTAAACTTCTTTAACATTTACTTCAATTTATATTGTAATAATTCGATTTGCTTAAGTATTTTTTGTTTTGTTTTTTTATCTTTTTGCTTTGTGCTCTTGTTTCAAATCGACTTAATTTGATTTTATATATTTGAATTGTTAACTTTGTTATTTATAAAGATTTTAAAATTAAATAAAAGCATTCTTTAAATTTTGTATTTTAACAACGAAATTCGATATAACGATTTCGAACTTTAAGATTTTAATTTTCGCGTTTAACAGCTTTACTATTAGTTGTGTTATTTTTTCTTTGTTTAAATTTAATTTTTTTAAATAAATATTTTTATCTTTTGCGCTTTTTAATGTTGTTATTAATTAAATTTTTGTTTTTTTGTTCTTTATCTTTAATTTTCTTTGCATTCGTAATAAAAAAGTTAATTATAATTTTCTTATTACAAAAAATAAAAAAAAGAGTAAAAAATCTAGTTAAGATAATTTATTTTTGTTTAGCTTTAATAAGTAATAATTTGTTGTTTATTTAATTATAAACTACTTAAATATTAAAACTCTTAAATTGCGTTTAATTTTAACAATTTTTGCAACAATATATTGTTGTTAACTAAATTTTAATTCTATATAATAATCGAGATTGTTATGCTAATAATTGTTACGCTACTACTTCCTAAGAGATCTTAGAGAGTATTAGAGAGAATTGTATTGTTAAAGAGATTTATAGACGTCTTTAGACAATGCAAGCAATCATTTGATAACAAGAATTGCAACTAGATGTAGCGATAACAATAAATAAGAACTTATCTTAAATTAAATACGATTCATAAGAGAGTTGTATTTAAAGATCTATATATTAAATGAGATTCTTCTTGCTCTTTTTGCTCTTTTGTAGAGCAAAGAAAGCAAGTCTTTGTGCTCTTGTTGATTCTTTAAGAAGCAAAAGAAGCAATGCTTCTTGTGCTTTCTTGCAAAGCTATAAAAGCATATGTCGCTATTCGTTTCTAGTGCTACGTACTATGCGTAGACTATATATTGGCGTAGATTCGTAACACTATCTCTCTCTCTCTTAGACTTTCGTCTCAAAAGCAAACTTTAACATGCTTCGTATCAAGTTTAAAGTTTTTTTTTATTAACGTCGTCTTATTCAAGTTGTAGAACTTGATATTTCTTGTATTGCAATGCGCTTTTATCATTAATGTGTTCGCTTAAGCAAGCAATGTCGTGTTGCAAAGAATTTCAATAAGTGTGTGAAATATCTTCGCGATAATTGTTCGTACAACTTGACGCTCCTAAATATCGTTCGATGACGTCATCTTAAAAAACAACGTCGAAAACTAAAAGAAGAGTTTCGTGAGACAAATGCGAAACAATAACAACTACTTCGCTAACTTAATTATCTTAAAGAGAAACAACAAACGATAATGAATGACGAGTTAAAAAATCTAGAGAAAATGATCTCATTAAGCTCTTTCGTCGATTCTTCTCTTTTAAGTTTCTTAATCGATGTGACTTTAGAACAAATTGTCTTTTCTAACATTATAAAAGAATAATCGTTTATTTTTTTGATCTCTTTTGACGAAATTGTTGCAAACGATGTTAACAATGCTTCAAATTCTTAATAGATTTTTAAGTGTTTTTAGAGATAAAATATCTCTTTCATTTGACAAGATATTTTTGATATTTTTGTTGTAGAATTTTTTCGATCTTAAATTGTTTCTTCTTTTGTTTATGAAAATAAAAAATGTCTTGTAAAGACGTAATTAAATTTGCTAATTTTAACAATAATATATGAAATACTAGAAATACTTTGGCGTTCTTAGATAAGTCGAGTTCGTAATTGACTAATCTCTTAGTCTTTTTAACGAGAAACGATTCGACTTTAACATGATTTAATTTCTTGCTTAACTTTTTTGTCTTAAGATTTTTTATAAAAAGATATATTTTATCTTTTTCTTTTAGCTAAGATGTCGTTTTTTGTTTCTTATTTTAATACTTGATTAATTTCTCTTGCATCTTTAAGATGTTGTCGTATATCTTTTTTAATGTCGCTATTCTTTTGATAACTAATTGCGCAAACAAATGCGTGCGTTCTTCTTTAAAGAGATTTAATTTCTTGCTATAATTGGCGAAGAATAAAGTTATTTTAGTAATATTTGAAATCTTTACATTAAGTGTCAATTGTGTTATAGATAAAAGTGATATTCAATTGTTGTAAATATTGTTAATATAGTGTCTTAAATATTGTTTAAGACTTTAATTCGTTCTTTCTATTTAGTCATTTGTGATCAAATGATAGACAATAGACATTCGAAGTCTCGTATCTAACATTAAGAGAAGCGTCTTTCAATAGTTAGACGTGAAGAGCTTATCTCTATCACTAGTTAGTCTCTTAAATATATTATGATATCGTATAAGTCGATTCAATATAATGTATCTTAATTGTTCTACGATGAACTTCTTTTTGCATGCGATAATATATAAGTACTTGATAAGCTTATTAATCATTATTAGTATCGAATTATATTTATTTTCAATTGCTAGATTCGTCAATTTTGGCAACTTAATAATAAAGTTTATCGTAACTTTATCTTATAACGATTCAAATAATTTCTAATATTAGATTTCGTCATAGTTCGCATGTGTATTATGTTTGTTTTGCTAATAATTAAGGCATCGTTTAATGTATGTCTTAACAACTTGTCTTATCTATGAAAATTAACAATGCTAGCGTAAAAGCTAAAGAGTTTTCGTCACTTTTAAGTGTCTTTGTAATGATTCGTTATAATGCTCTTTTATATATTCGTCGATCTTATTAATAGATATTTGAAATTTTTCTTTCTTTATTAGAAACTCTTTCGTATTATTTCGAAGTATTCGTAGTGTTACATTCAACTCGTATTTATTTGTTAATAATGATTAGTTTTTGTTAATCTTAAGTATGTTGTAATTAAACGATTTCTTCGTTTTTATATAATTATTTCTTCTACTAAGTGCGTTTGCTTTGCCATTATTTTTATCTAAGATATACTATATTTTAAACTTGTATTGTTCAAGTCTTTTTAATTATCGCACTTGTTTTCTATTAAGTTGCTTTATAATAATAAAGTGCACAAGATTTTTATAATCTATAAGAATCGTAAGTTTTGACAATTCTTTCATATATACTCTTTATAATTTTAAAAAGACTACTATAACGAGTAGTTTCTTATTATGAACATCATAGTTCTATTCGACTAACGAGAGTTTTCTCAAGAGATATATTATTAAGTGTTATATATTTTTATGCTTTTGACTAAAGCATGCATTAATAACTAAATCTAATGCGTTAATTTCAATTCTATTTAATAATTGCGAATTGTACATTTTAAGTATTGACTCTTTTAAGCATTTTAACTTAAGATTCTAGAATAATTTTTCTTCTATAAGTTCTCATAATTATAACGTGTTCTTCTTCGTAAAATTCGTCAATAATATCGCGTTTACTAAGTAGTTTTTAATGAACTTTTTGTTATAGTTTATAAAATTTAGAAAGAATTGTACTTTTTTAACATTTGTTGATGATTTTTATTCTTTAATTGCTTGTAATTTCTTAAGATTCATGCGTATTTTATGTCGTTCAACGACAAATTCAAAAAAGTTAATTTTTTCTTAATAAAATTCGCACTTCTTTGATTTAAAATATAAATTTTTTATATTTAAACATTTTAATATTTTAAAGATATAACTAACATGCTCTTTTAATGTTTTTAAGTAAATTATGATGTTATTCAAGTATATTATGACAAATTGATTCAAATGTTGTCGTAGTATATCATTAATTATTTCTTAATACGTTGCTAAGACGTTCGTAAATTCAAACGACATTATCGTGTATTCGTATAATTTATATCGTGTGCGAAAAGCTATTTTTCACTCTTTCTTTATTTTTATTCTAATTTAGTTGTACGCTTTTCGTAAATCTAATTTAATGAAATATTTAACTCTAGATAGTCGATTCTAAAGTTCGCTAATATTGGATAGTGAATATCGATTCTTAATTATAATATTATTTAACTTCTAATAATTGACACATAGACGAAGAGTTTCATTCTTTTTTAGTACAAAGAGAATCGAGTATTCTATCTATAATTAGAATTTTTTAATAAATTTTTTCTTTTTATTTTCTATTAGGTATTTGCGAAGTACTTCGAGCTTTTTCTTAAATAGAGCATATATAAGTTTAAACGTAAGTTGCTTGCTTAGTTTAAATTTAATTTCGTAATATTACGATTAATGTTTAGAAAGAGTCTTTGTTGTTTTCTTTTCTTAAAATAGATGCTTTCAATTGTTATATATTCGTAATACATGCTTTAGCGATTTCTTCGTTATATTAAATAGTTTAAGGTTTCTAGAAGATTCGTAATTTTCTTCATTTACTTTAACTTTATAATTTAACTAATTTCTATTAATGCTTATTAAATCGAACTTTGTTAAATCGTTTTTTTATGAAAATGTAAACTCGCTACTTGCGATCGATTTTTAATTTAATTTTTTATCTATTATTGAACGTTATTAATGCGTAGATTAGATGTGAATTACGTGATCACATTGCGCAAATTTAAGTATTCGTGTATTCTAATTAACTTCTAGATTGTGTTGTTTTAATCAAAACATTTCTAGAACGATATTATAAATAATTATTTCTACTATATTAAAGATTAGTTTCTCGTGATGTTGCTAAATAGCTACTAATAGTGATTTCGTTTCTTTATTCACTTTTTCATTCTTGTTAAATAATGAGTTTTTATTTATAACTATTAAGTTATATGCGTTAAGCTTCTTTTAAGTAAAGTATTCTTTTCTCTTAATAAAAGCTTTAGTCATAAAATTATTTATCGCATCAAAATTGATCATTGCGATGAATTAACGATCATTGATCTTAATTAATGTAATAAAACATCGTACGTATGCTATTAAGTTTAGTTGCTACTATTAGGCTAACATATTACATTCCTCTAGTATGCTCTTTATTAAAAAATTTGAACTTTTTTTTGGTTTTGTGTTGCGACTTTTGCTTCAAGCATTTGCTTGTATTAAACTTCTTTTCTATGCTAAATTAATAACTTTAATTTTCTAGAAAATCAATTGACTTCTTCTTTGTCTTCTAAATAAGTTTAGCATAAATCGTTATAACATTTTGTTCAACTAAGTGTCGCATGTTTCTTTGCTTTTTTTATCTTCTTTTAAGATAGACTTACACTACTTAGTTGTCGTTTTATTTCTTTAAAAATATCTCTTTTTATAGTGGCGTCGCTTTCTAGCGCTTTCTCGCATTTATTTACGATTTAATTTATCTCTCTTTTCTTCGATGAGCTAGCTAAAGCGTCAAGGTGCTTCGTAATGTTATCTAGACATTTGTAAAAGTTCTTTTAATTGTATTTGTCGTCTAAGTTTATTGCTAAATGAAAATATAACGTTTCTAATCGTTGTGCTCTCATAACTTCATTAAGTATTTAATTAACTTCTTGCGTAAATGCGAATGTTTTGTCTAATAATGTTTCATCTAGAACTTTCTATAACTAATTTAGGTTTTTTATCAAATAGTAGTCGTCGTTTAATCTAGTTTTGGAGGTGTTCGCCTCTATGTCGATTTGCTCTCTAATGTCGTTCTAGCTATTAGATATCTCTCTTAACATAGCATTGATTTGCTAGCGATTTATTAAGTTTCGTGATTAATAATCTCTTGCGAAGTGACTCAATTTGTCACATAAATAGCACGTTTTCTAGAATTTGTTATCTTGCTTTTTTCTAAAAAATTTCTCTTTACGTTGTTAAGTAAAATTCAATTTCATAAATGCAAGCTTACAATAATTGAGATTATTGTACTTCTAATTAAAACAAAATTCTTTTTGCTAATATTTAATCGTTAATTCAAAAAGATTTTTGCTTTTTCTTAAAATTAATTGTATCTTTTTTTTATAGCTCTTTTATATAATTTGTCGTTAAAATCGATGATTACTTTAATAAGATTAAACATGTCGCTAATGCGTTTTTCATCACGCATAATTTCGTTCTTTAAGTTGTTTTTTAAATTTTATCAAAACATTGTTATAAATGCGACATCGTTTTATTCGATTAAATTGATATATTTTTAAAATTTAATTGCGTAGTTTGTTGCAAAGATTCGTTAAATTAAGTGCTAAATTACTTTTTTTGCAATTTGTTTCTTATTAAATGTTTTAAAGATTCTTCGAAGTTCTCTTTTAAAGTTGTCGAAATTCGTAAATATTATACAAGAGTTTTTGTTAAAGTTTTTTAGATACTTGCGTAAGTTTAACTTAAGCTAATGCTAAACTCTTTCTCTAAAAAATGTTAATGCAAAAATTGTCTTTTTGTTCGCTAGAACAAGATAGAAGATAAAATAGATATTTATTTATATAAGTTAGTTCTCTAGGTCAATACGATCTTCATAATAGATATTAGATTTATTAATTCTAATTTTGTCATTTTTCTCAATAGAGGATTGGCGTGATGCTAATGAGCTAGTGTTTAGAATAAAGACGCGTTGATCTAATATAGACATTCTTAGAGTGTTTAAAGTGTTACGTTGCTATTTTCTAAAAGATTTTAAAGAATATTAAAGAAAGTTGTATTGTTAAAGAGATTTGTAGACGTTTTTAGACAATGTAAGCAATCACTTGATAACAAGAGTTGCAACTAGATGTAGCGATAACAATAAATAAAAACTTATCTTAAGTTGAACACGATTCATAAGGGAGTCGTATTTGGAAATCTATATATTAAATAAGATTCTTTTTGCTCTTTTTGCTCTTTTGCAAAGCAAAGAGAGCAAGTTTTTGTGCTTTTATTAATTTTTTAGAAAGCAAAAGAAGCAATGCTTCTTGTGCTTTCTTGCAGAGCTATAAGAGCATATGTCGCTATTCGTTCCTGGTGCTACGTACTGTGCGTAGACTATATACTGGCGTAGGCTCGTAACAATAATAACAATTTTGTATTATGTATGCAAAAAAGAGAAAAAAAGTAGACGTTTAAGTATATAAACAATTAGAGTATTAAAATTTAGTTAAAACACATTATTTATAATTCTTAATTTACTCTTTTAATAAACTATTATATTAAATTTTTTGTTTATAATAAATATAGCAAATACTCTTTATATAATAAAGTTTCTTTATATATAGTATTAACAAGTTTGTAAATAAATTTAAAGCAACTCTATTATTTACAATAATTATATAAATTACTTGTTATAGAAGACTATTTATTAAGTAAACAAGTACTTATGTTTAATATAGATTGTTAAAAGTTCTCTTAATATGCGATTGTAATTTTTGAAGACTTTACGTGCTTCTTTAGTTTTTAATTAGCAATAAAAGACTACAAATCTTTTTTAATAATAACTTAATATAGCATGCTTTTATACAATTTATATTTTAATTATTAAAATAGTTATAGTTACTTTAAGACTTAAAAAGTAATGTTTATTAAAAGATTTAAATTCTTAATTTTTAATTATTTTTGTTATTAAAATTAAGAAAACGAAATTAAAGACAAATTCTTTAAGACTTAACAAAAAATCTATCTTAATTGTTGAAATTATATCTTTTATTATATAATATAGAGATGCAAAATCTAATTTTGTAATGCATAGTTGCTACGTATTGAAGCTTATCTTTATAGACATAAATATAACAATTAAATTTAAATAACTAAGTTTGTTTAATTATACGTTCTATATTATATATTTGTTTTGCTCGTATTACTATTGTAGTTAAGTAATCAAATAATATTAAACTATAAACTTAATAATGTTTGTTATTAATATTAACAATCTAATTGCAATATATATGCAATCTCTCTTTCTTAAATCTTAGAATCTTAGCTATTTAATACATTATTAGATTGTATAGTACGATTTATACACGCATACATTGCGATAAATCTTTGTTATTATAGTTGTCTACTAATTAAGATTTTATTTTACTTTTTTATATTATTTTTTTGCTCTCTCTAGCAATGCTTTTTTTAGTTAACTTTTTTAAATAACTTTTTCAAATATTTTTCTCGACAATATTCTATGTAAATTTAATGTTATTAAAGAGACACATTGTTGTTTTAATTATATTTTTGATTTGCAAATCGATACTTAAGAATAATTTTAATATATAATGTAAATAAAGAAAAAAATAAATGCTAGATTAAAAAAAATTAATTAATGTTAAAATATATTTAAACTTTGCAACTTACAAAGCGTTTAAATCTTAAGTTACTTAATAATGTCTTTAAGTTATTGTAACATTTAATTTTAATTTTTTTTTACATATAATAATTTAGATTTGTGCTTTGTTGTACTTTTTTATAAGATAAATTTAAGTTAATTTTAGACATTTAAATTGTCGACTTTGTTGTCTTTGTTGTCTTTTAAACTTAATAATTTAAGTTTATAATATAGCTTAATATTGTACTTTAATGTTAAGAAATAACAATAAATATTACAAACTAGTAAACATGTCTTTGTAGATTTTCTTTACTTTTGTTTTTGAAAAATAAAGAACATTAAATTAGCATTTAAAGCTTTATTATTGTTCGAATCATTAAATATTTCGTAAAATACAAGTTGCTTGCGATAAGAATTTTGACGTAATAACTTAAACATAACAATAAAGTATTGTTAAATTAAAGTTATTAATTAAAGAGTTTTTTTAAGTTGCAACTTAAATAAAAAGAAAACAAACAAATAAAACGTTATTGCGTTTATAATAATTTTAGCATTAAATATAAAAGAATCAATTGATTTACGAGCATCTTTTAACTATCTTAAAGACAAATATATAAAAATAAAAAATATAATTAAGATAGATTTTTTGTTGCAATAAACGAAAAGTCTTTAATAGAGTGTTCGTGAATTAAATAAAAAATAATTATGCGTACAAGAGATAAATAATTAGGATAACAAAGTAAATATATAAATTAACGTTAGTAAAGTTGTGTCGATATTAATTCGAAAAATCTTATATCAAGTTTTTAGACTTTAGAATTTATAGTTAATTTGCATTTAGATGTTGCGTTTGCAAATATAACTTAATATAATATAGTAATTGTTATCTATTAATTTCAAAACTTTGTCTAATTTATTGTTGTGCATTAAGAGCAATAGATAAACAAGTTAAAAAACGCAAATAAAAATAGTATAATAACAATTATTAAGTATAGAAGCAACTCTTATACTTTCTTGAAACATCGATCAAAAATACGCTTTTTATAATTTAAACAATACTATATTAACAACTAATATAAACGATAGTTTTTTGTACAAAACTATATTTTGAATCTTGAGTATCTATTAAGTAGAAATAAGAGAAAATTAAAATATTTACTTAAAATAATAAGAATAAAATTAAGAATATAACAAGAAATTTGAAGTATAAACAAATGTTAAAGTTTTTTTTTCTTTAACAAACTTATTTACGATATTATTATTGTGTATAATGCAATCTTTATAGTATTTTGTTGTTGTTTGTTTTGTTATTACTCTTTTTGTACAATATTACTTGTTTGTTATTGATAAATTAAAGAAGTTTAAAGATTGTAAAACAATGCAAAAACTTCAAAAGTTTCTAAAGATCTTTTTGTAGACTTGTATTAAACAATACTTGCAATAAGATTGTTTCTTATAATATATAATTACTAGAAAAGCAATTTTTAATATGTCGAAACATCTATTTAACGTCGAAAAACAATACAAAAAACAACGTTAATTATTTAATTATTTTAATTATTTATTAATAATTGTCTCTTTCTTTTTCTTTTTAGAGTTAAAGAGTGTTTGATAAAGATATTAGAATTTCGTCTTCAAAACTTTAGCGCATATTTACGCATAAAATAGAGCTTACGTTGTTTGCGATTAAGTAGAATCTTTGTTTTATATAGTTACAATTAGGAATAAAGAAAGACAATACAATTTGTTGTCTTTTTTTAGTTTAATTAAAACTAATAAGTTAAGACAAAACAATTAAAATTGCGTTTTAAAATATTCTTTTATTTATAAAATTATTGTTTATTTCGTCAAAATTAGATTAAAAGTTGTCAACAACGTCAACGTTATTTATAACTTCGTTCTTATTCTTTGTAAAAAATAACAATTTTTTATTTGTATTAAGTTGTTTGAAAAGCGACAAATTTGACAACAAATTGTTTCGTTTACTATTAATTAATTAATTAAATACAATTATCAAACTTAAAAATTGCTTAACGCGACAACAATAAAACAAAAAGAGATTATTAACAATATTAAGAGACTTATTTGTGTAAATTCTACAATACGTGCAACTTCTTAGTCTTTAATTTAGCACTTAAAATAAAGTAACAATTGTAGAGTCTACTTTTGTAGTCGCGTTTTCGTACATAAAATTTAATTTAATAAATAAGTATAATATCTAGATAAAAAAGACAATATAAAATATTTATTAAATAAATAGTTAAACACTTTATATTTAAAAAGACAATTGTCGCATATTTTTTCGCTATGTTTGTTAATTACGCAAGTAATAAATATAAGATTAAACTTATTATAAGAATCTCTTAGCGAACATTAAACGCAAGGTAATTGCGTCGTTTAATTAAAATTTTTTTCAAATGTTAATATTAAAGATAGCATAAACTATTTTTGAATTATTTAAACAACAAACGTTTGCGTCTTTTACGAGTAAATAATGTCGACATTATTTACGTCTAAACAACTCTAAGTAATTAGAACAATAAGACTTGTTTAATTGCAATAAAGATTACAATTTATAGAGAAAAAACAAAAGCGAAGCTTTCTTAAGTTAGATTATTAATAGATTTTACTAACGAGATTTGAAACTTACGAGAGCGTTGTAAATATTAACAAAGCATTTGTCAATATTTGTTATTAATTATTAATAAATGTACGAAGTTATAAATAAATTATAAGAGTTAATTACTTGTAACAATAATTACAATATTAAAAAACATAATAATGTTTAAAAAGAAAAAGAAAGAATGCTAGTTATTAATATAAATGTTTTGATAATAATTGCACTAATATTAATAAAATCGAATAAATATTAGAGTATCTTAGAATAATAATATCGCGTTTGCTAAAATAAGATAATAATATCGCGTTTGCTATTGTTCTTTATTACTTTTTTGTTTTTAATATTAAGAATTTCGAAAAACTATATTTAGAAGATTTTTAGTTTGTAACTATTAAAATTTACAAAAAGTTAATATTTTTGCAATAAATAAAAGTCTTTTGTACAATTAATATTATAGAATTAAAGATAATCGAATTAACAAATTAAGTCTATATAAAAAAGCTATATACTAGAAAGATTAATGCTCTCTTAATTTCTTTACGTAATATTAAATATTTAATTTAATTACTACTATTGCAATTCTTTAATTTTAAAAGAAGTTTATAGAGAAGCTTTTTGTTTTATAAACAATAATTGCTTTTAATTATTAATATCTTCGTAATAAATAAAAACTTTTCGTACAAATAATGATACAAAATTATAAATAGTTAATTCAATATATTGAGACAAAAAAAAATATATATATATTTAGAAGACTAATGTTCTCTTAATCTACATATATATATTTGTTTGTCGTTGTTTTTTCTACTTAAGTTCGACATGTTTACAAGATTGTTAAGAAAGACTTACAAATCTATTGTATTGCTATTGAGATCGACGACGCTATATTAAATACGTATAATAGATTTATAAATGTTAAAATTGCATTCAAAGAAGTCTTTTACAACTTTTATAATTCTATGTTTAAATCAATTATTAAGAGGATTAGAGAAATTGTAATTTGATAATCGTTTTCGTACTTTTAATTATAGCATAGATTATAGATATAACTAAGTAAACTAGTAGTTTGAAGAATTTATAAAGAACGAAAAGATTGAAGTTATTGAAGATCAAAAGTCTAAAATGAATTAATGCACTTTTTGGCCTATGGTGTGCCATAGTATCCGTAACCCTATTAGACTCTTAAACTTCTTGCTTTGGTTTTTTCTTATGATGGAAGTTGTTAATTCTATGCAGCGATTCATTTGTTATTGACCTAAAGACTTCAAGGTCTCGACATACATCTATCTTAGAAATCACAATGCAGATATGATAAGTTTCAATTGTTCGACGTTGGAGCCAAGGACAACTCACAAAATGCGCCCGGGAACATGCTTTTCCTATCGGGTTATTTGTTACGAAAGAACCCTTGCCACACTAACATCAATTCCTCGCAGTACCTTAGTGCGACCGTCGAGTCGGGTCGAATTTTCAACCTGGCTCATCTCGTTGGTCGGGTGTCGGGCTTACGCCAAGGATATCTCATCTTATCTTATCTTCTATGACGCTGACCATCTCCGGTTGATAGGTCACGTGCCACCAACCCAATACGCATAGCGTGCTAGGGTCATTTTCTACCCTCCCCTAAAAGTGGTTAGAATTACATCGTTCGAAAGTGTGTAAAACTAATTATGCTGATCTTGGACTTCTGACATTGTTAATAATTGAAGGATTACATACATTGGCTGAATCCGGGTAAGAAGATTTCAATGATAATGCCAAGCCTGACCCAGCATTCTGAAAAGCGGAATCCTCGCGGTTCACGCGTCGTAGAGGGCGGTGGCGCTGAGAAAAGCAATAGAGATCGTAGTCGTCCAAAGTTCACTATTTCTGACTTCGCGCGCAGCTTGATGAGCGCTCTACATTGTCCTTATCCGAGGCCAAGACAGCCCGCGCTTACTTTAATCAACAACAGAACGGCCCAAGCCTCTAGCGCCTCGAAACCAGTGAAACGGTCAGCCCAGAAATCCTAGCCTCAGGCGCCGTCGCTTCACAACCGCATCAAAGCACTACGCCCCCCCCCAACCCATACCAGCCTCCACAGCACCCACAACTCAATCCCCCGTTCCTCACTCACCCCAGTCCACGTCTCCAAAATCAATCCCCCTTTCCAAATCCACTCCACCGCCCTTGCCAACCATGGCCATCCCAACACACTACCTCCCCCACCCCCCCTACGCCGAAGACCAGCCCTACCCCCACCTAATCCTCACCACCCACGTCCTCTCCCGGGGTTTCCAGACCGGCGCCCTCCTCGGCTCCCTCCTCGGCACAGCGCGCCACCTCTACACCCACCGCACCACCGCCCTCCTTCTCCCCAGCCTTCTACGCTCTTCCGGCATCGGGGGCGGTGTTGGGGTTGGGGCTATGGCGGTGGCTGTGCCCGTGCGGATGTCGGGGAGGGAGGAGATCGAGTGGCAGGATCGGAGTTGGCGGCTGTTGGAGAATAGGGGGCAGGTGGAGTGTGATGTGTTTAGTGCGGTGGGGGCGGTG
>JAABUL010003177.1_pt1 | contig 25017 bp, 19 predicted proteins | sample 5559151 | NCBI WGS metagenome assembly JAABUL01 (sample SAMN10711876, study PRJNA513368) | rock metagenome | isolation source: Antarctica rocks | place: Antarctica: Victoria Land, Pudding Butte sud | reverse complement strand
TTGTTGAGAGTCGAAAGCAGAGTGGCAGCGCCACACAAGCTCCAACAACTGTCTATGCTCAATGGAATTAGCTTCTATGCAAAATCGTCGCGTTTGTATCAATCAGGTCTTCGAGAGTGTTAGGCAGCTTATAACAGCGTGAGTGCAGGCTTCGACGCTTTATGCTAAATATATAGAGCAAAAGACAGCCCGTACATACCTAGAGCAGGCCGTCTATTTCGCAATGGCCATGTGCCATCCGCTCACGCCGCAGCTACGATTTGCGACTCTATCACTGATGATATTTTCGAGATCCTCCCCTTCAATCGGCGTAGAAATGATATGCGATATAATTTTACAACGCATTGCCCAACCCGGAGGCTGCTACTGAGATACCTCACACCAAAGACACGGACCTCACGTGTACTGGCCCGGTCCGAGACGCGTCTTTCGAAGTGGTTGGGGTCAACGGTGAGCGCAGTGGAGCTCCACGAGATGAAATTTGGGAGTGAGAGGTCCGAGTTAGGCTGGTGCGCCGCACGTAATGTCGAATGCTGAGGAGTGAGGAGGAGCTAGCGACGATAACAGAAGCTCCCCAGGCAGCCAGTGGACAATGTCTGCGATTGAGAGAATGGATCAAGGGATTGGAGGAGGGGTGAAGACGGTGTTGGGTAGGAAGGTGAGTGGTGGTATCGCGAGTTGCGATCTTGTTTTGGGGCAAGTTCGAGGGTCTCTGACGCAGGAAGTGGCTGGGGCTGATCTCCTTAGGTAAGCTCACTCGGCGTCGATAGAGACGGGATGGCTTGGAAGATCTGCTGCCTCGCCACGCTCTTTTTGCCTTACTTTAGCTTAGTCATGCTAGTCCAAGGGACACACGTCATTCCTGGAGCAGAAGCTTTCGAGACACCACTAGTACCGTAATTTACAGTCGTACAGCGTAACACTACAGTGCTTGACTTCGGCCATCATCACTTGCTTATTTCCATCAAGTTAGCGACCGTTTTCGTCGTAGCTGTACTTATGCTTGCTGCCTTTGTCTCGAGTGCCGACAGAGTAATTGCACTCGTACCACCTACCCCTAAAGTAGTTCTTGGCTCCAACTGGCGTCTCTGTGATGCCAATATGAAATCACCGATCATTGCTCGCGAGCAACCTTGAATGAGAATCCAGCGCGATGGTCGATGTACACTCACGACACTGTATCTTACTCGAATCAGTTGTATCGTGGCTACGTGTCTCCTATTGGGGGTGTGAGCAAATCCGCCTCGTTCTAAATTACAAGAGTAGCCTCTTGGATATTCATAAAACTGTCGTTACTGGAGAGGCCGTAAACCTAATAAGGCCTGTGCCCTCGGAAACCGCTCTCTTGGGCAAACGATGCATTGCAAAGGGGTATCACTCCAAAAAGTCCCGAGGGAAGCGGCCATCAATCCTCACCCTCCTGACTCTTCCGACCCAATTCTCCTCTTCGCTTCCTCTACTGCCCTTTGTAATCTTGCTTCATGGCCCGCATTCGCTGCTCCGGATCCCGACCCTGTCTGCACTGGTACATCCGCTATCCGCGCGTCCGTTCTGAATGCCCAAAAAGAGCATCAACTTCACAATCTCATCATTCGTTCTTCTTGTATCTTCGCGTATCAGCGCCAAGCGGTGCTCCAAGTCTCGCATTAACTTTTGATCTTCCTTAGCTCTCTCTTCCTTAAGAATTGTGAGAGCTGCCATGTCCGCCTTGGCTATCTTGGCTTTCGCAACAGAGACCTCGTAGTCTGCAGAATTCAACAGCATGTCAGCAACGTGAAATGTCTGTACAATTTGCTCGGACGATGTGGCAAGCAAGGCGGCGATAGCCTTGGCCTTCTCCACTTCTTCCATGCCGGCTGTCGGTTCGTTCGATCCGGCGACGGAAGCAAAGGCCCTTCCTGACGCTATCCTCCGCACAGCTCTCATGATGGCTTCCATGTAATCCTGGTTGGCGCCTACTCCCCTGAGGGTGTTCTGGTCTAGTACATCCATGAGTCTATTGGCCCTTGCGTCGCGCTGTTCGCAGTACTCGATGATGGCCTTTTTTTCTGCATCTTCGAATTGCTTTTCAAGTTGCTTGACCTTGGCGATATTGCTCAGAGTGTACCAGGGCGATATCTCAGTCTTCTTCAGACGCCGGTCTCTCTCTAAAACGGCTTCAAAGGCCTTCTGATGACGAATCTCAAGTTTCTGATGTAAGCCCAAGAAAGCGCTCATCGTGGGTGCTAATGCGAGGCTTTCTGATGACCCATCGAACATGTCTTTACCAGCCAAAGTATCGTTCATCGCCTTGGAGTACTGCTCATAGTGTGGAACAAGCTGATCTAGCTCGTAATGAAGCCGTGTCCACACAAGGTCGAAGACATCAGATACGAACATTTGGTACTCCGAACGGTCTTCGTCAGCTTTTCTAGCTGCTTCCGAGCGCTTGAATTCCGATTCAAGCTCTGAAATGTCCCCGTAACCAATCTCGTGATGGTCGAACAACGAATCGATTCTCTGTTCAGATTCCATCTGCCGTGCATGCCGCTGTCTGTCATTTTCTTCCCGTTGCTGCTTGGCTTTGGCATCCCAAGCGACGACGCTTTGGTGTATGAAGCTGAAGTCGTCCGGCGCCGCCTCCATTACTTGTCGCAGATCATGAAGGCGAGATGACTCAAAGACAAGAGCTTCCGACTCTGGCAAGACTGTGAGTAAAGGATCGAAATCGGCTTTCGTAAAATGTCGCAGGTCGTGCTGGGATTCAGTCGCTAGGTTCTTTGCCTTGACGGTCACGTCTGAAGCATTATCGCCCTCGGCTGGTGAGTTTGGGTTATATTGGCTCGTTGGTGCTGTAATGGAGTTGTTCGTCGTGGGTGCTTGGTCGATGTCCAATCTTTTGCCGAAGGTTGATCCATTCTCCAATGATCCCTGCGTGAGAGTCGCATAGGGCCTGACGACGGACTTGCGGTTTGCCAAGTAGTTGTTGACCTCCGACCGAGGCTCCCTGTATTTGAGGGGTGTATAAGCAGGCTTCTGAGGCTCTGCGTCTTCGAATCCCAGAGCGGCAGGCGCAGCGAAGCTCCGCGGATGGTTGGCATTGGCTCCGGCAACAGCTTCTGCAGAAGCGTCCAGCTCACCCTGTTCGCTTTCCCTTGACAGACGGGCTATTGTGGGTCTATCGCCCGGGTTGTACTGAGGTCGATCCATGGGCGTTTCGACTGTTAGGCTCTCGCCATCGGCTGCCAACTTCAAGCTGCAGTGTGTGACCAATGGAGCGAGTGCGTTGTCAGGCAGCCCCGTGACGCTGTCTCTATTCGATGGCAGTGCAGGAAGCGCTTTCAAGGAACGATGTAAGTTCATGTTATTGGTGCTTTGCACAGCTTGCTTCACAAAGCCGCTCTCGTCCGGCGATTTCCTATCCTCTGGCTTTGCTTCCATTCTCATGTCCTTAGTAGCTTCTCGCTTACTAGGATGTTCTTTTTGGAGCTCGACCTGTCTCTGCGGAGTAATAAGTTCATCCTCGGTGCCATACAAGACCACTCGCAAGCGTGACTCTCGGCTAGTGAAAACATTGAAGATGTTCAGTTTGTCTTTGTTGCTTTCAGCTCGGGCTTCTTCGCGCAGCATAGCGACAAAACGATTCAGGGACGCTTTCCCCCACGGCTCTAGGTCTGCATAGGGATCGTTGGCTTTGTCGGTCTTTCGCGATAACTCGGACGATTGTGAGGGTTCAATAATAGGCGCCACGGGCGCTCCCAACTGCTGGCGTTCTTCCACGGCGCCCACCTTCCCCGGCAATTGTTCAATGATCACATTAGCTTCGTTAACTTCCGCAGTGGTGGGTAAATAGTCCACAGCTACATCGGCTTGCGAAGTTTTCGATTTCTCCAGCGACCGCCGCTGGCTGGGCTCGGCGTGATCTAGCCTCTTAGACTTCTCTATACGCTCTTCCTGCACCAAGTCCTCCATGCTTTCGGACAAGCCTGATGGTGTGATCTCTTGTAAGGACTCTGAGCGGACAATCTGTGTAGAGCCGTGCCAAAGCGGGATGGGCTTCCTGGTGGGAGGATCGACCGCATGGCCTATCGGAGGGTCATCATTCAAATGTGCAGAAGAAAGCTTCCCAACAACGTCTTGAATGAACGGCTGCAAGGAAGTGCGGCGCCTGCCAATCATAGCTTTTTCTGGGGATCCTCGAGCCACGTCGTGAGTAGTCTTTTGAGCTGTCTCTAGTGGTGATCCTGCTTGGACTGTTTGAGGCCTCCCCATCTGCGGAATCTTGTGTTGGGCTAGGGCAGTGTCCTCTGTTGATTCGCCTAAGAGCTCAACGCTCGCTGGATGCCTAGGCGATAGGTCACTGGCAGTCACCGGCTCCGTTGGAATGGTATACTGGAGGTGTGATATGACTAGTGAGTTACCAGATGACGACTCGGCATCTCGCGTCAATGCATCGTGCTTTTGCTGATCCAGAGATAATAATTCGTCGTCTACAAGGACGGTCTCCGAAGTTTTGGACGGATTCTCCGGGACGGGCTTAGATTGTTTAAATAAAGAATCTGTTAGCTCTTGCTCTGCAAAACTCTGTGGTGTTGACCGGTGATCTGAGTGGGCCGTCCGAGAGTTGCTCCTGTGCTGAGTCTGATCTTCTAGACGTTTTGCTTGATCGATGGAGGCTGGCATTCTTGGTAATGATGGGGCATTCTTCAGAATTACATCGACGCCAAACATTCGTTCACGTGGAGTCGATGCCAAGGATGCTTCCGTAACTTCTGGAGGCTCATCGTAATTGTTTTCGGTGCCCTGGAAAGAAGGTGCATCATCTCGCAATTTCCCTACAAAGGGAGCTTCGGACCACGCTCGAATAACTTCGTCCAAGTCCGGGCGCTGCTCAGGAGACATGCTCGATGGTGCTACATGGTCACCGGATAGGGGAAGCGGAGCGGTCGGACTTTGCTCCGATTCTGGGGTTGGTTTTGTTGCATAGTTACTCCCAACAGATGATTTGGAAGTTCCTAAGATATGTTCCTGCGAACTAGTGGCCGCTTGCTGCCTGTCCAAAAGTTCCTCCGGCATGCGCGGCGTCTTTCGCGTCATGGGTCCTGACGTGTGTAGCTCTGATTGAGGGGGTTGCTGCATGTACCTGGCGAAAGGCGGATCTGCTGGTAGCTCTGCAGAGCCTTCTGTTGCGCTGACACTGTCCCTTGGTCTGGGCCGGCTATACAATTCTTCATCGTCAATCTCTTCAGCCTCATAATCGCCAAAATATTCCCAATCAGACGGTCCTCCAAAGCCCAGGGCAGAGGCACCATAAGATGCAGGATTTGAGAGGGAAAGACTGGTTGATCGTACTGGAAGATCTAGGTGCTGGCGGGGCAGTACGGTCGAATTTGTTGTCAAGCTTCTCGTTTCGACACCAGATTGACCCGGTGTTACTGCAGGCGAGCTGCTTTGGCTGTGTTCTTCCTCGGCGCCCGAAGACGATCGTCCTGAATGCCAATAGAATGAGTCGTCACCCTCTTGATCATGCCTACTCTGCTCTATTTGGTCTCCGCTCTCACGATACGACGTATCGGATGTTTGCTGAGACTCCGGTGTTGATTTGCCAGCGGTGTTGGATGAAAGGTCGGTAGTCGATATCGAGTGGCCATCTTGGTGAAGTAGGACAGCGTGTTGTCGTTCTGGATACGGGGTGCAGGCGGCCTGACTATCCCATGGTTTTCCAAGTTGGCTCCAGTGATCTTGCTCGTTAGGTCCCAAGGGCGCTATCGAAGACTGTTGCAAGTGTTGGCTTGCGGAACAGCCATCGACCTCAGACTTCGGTTGCGGATGGGTTGGATGCGACTGCTGTAGCTGCGGGGATAGCGGTGGCTCCTGATGAGATCGCACCGGCGGTAGAGTTGATTGGACGTCAAGATCTGTGAACTGTGGGGCTGGGAGCGTTGGTTGCTGCTGCCGTCGATGATGCCTCCGAGACGAATTTTCTAGATTCTCGTGTGAATATTGAGGACCGCAAAGCGGACGCCCCGATCTGGGTTCATTTTGCTGCTGGTCCACACCAGAACTGTGCTGCGGATTATATTGCGGACGCTTTGAAACCATTGTTGCAGCTTCAGGCTCATCTTCGTCGCTTAAGGGGACCTTCTGAGGTGGTAGAGGTGACAGTCGCTGAGGCTCGGGAGGGGAGTGAAAATGGTCTCGATCGTTTGGGGGTAATAATGGAGGATATTCTGGCATAGGCGGAGCAGGTACGGGATGGTAAGCGACAGGCTGCAGAAATAGAGGGACGTCAATTGTTGTTGCTGAGAAACGAGAAGAAGGAAGTCTGGAATCGTAGGAACCAAGCTGGTTTGGCTGTTGACTTGATCTTGACTAGATCGGAGGAAGCGTCAACTCTGTCACACTTCCCAGGCTTCTCTTCAAAGCCGGACACATACCGGCAGTGGTGGTTTTAATATAGGCTCCAAGACACGAGAGTGCTTCTGCCTACTATTCACGCTCCATGTCGCCGTATCTGGTGGACCACTGTCCCACGTAGGATTAACAGGAGCGTCGCTGGCGCTAGGTTTTAGTGCCCAGCTATTTGACATGTAAGGCATGTAGGTAGGCTGGCTCGCAATGGGTGCTGTAGGTGCTGGCGAATGCCAACCTTGCGATGGTTGAGGCGACCCATAAGTAACCGAACCAGCCGACTGTCCAGACGGCAGCGCTGGAGACATATCGTGATTGAGGTTCAAACTTCCGGTGGATCCTGTATCCCTTGGCTTAGCAGGCGCTCCATGTGTCATTTAGAGAGTCGTATACCATTGTGGCTAGGAGATGACTCGTTCGAACCCCAGCCTTGCGCGGGTCCATAATAGAATTTGGATAAAGGAGGAAGCACAGAAGGGGTCGGCTTCGGCGACAGCGAGCGCTGCTGTCGCCAATTATGTTCACGCATGATTGCGCTGAAACGGTGAAATCTGGGCCTGTAAGGTCTTCGTTGCGCATCGCTCTATGCGCACCCACTTGCCATTATATGTACACGGAGCCTCTCGTTCTTGAATTGATATTGAGGCTCATGGCTTGTTGCGCGCGCAAAGACGTCACGCAATCCTTTGGCTCTCTCTCGAGCACACGGCTCGTTAGGCCATCTTCAATTGCTGGGGTGCTAATCTCGTTATGGTCAAGGCCGTTATGACTCGCAGACGTGAGGGTGCCCAAAGGCAGGAATGAACGCTCATTGATAGATTTGAGGAGAGAGAGAGCGACAAGCACATTGAGCAGTAGCACTCAATGTAATAGACAGATAGCCCAAAGAACGATTCATGGCATCCGGGATGCTTCATCACGGTCTCGGAAGGAAAGTTCGGATTACTCGGCAGTATCGAACCGAGCATCCGAACCATCCGACATGTACATAAGTTATGCATTCTGTTGGCGTAAATTCTTAATGGCACACTAGCTCTTAGTGGCGGACACTAAGGCCTGGGCTCGACGCGTCGCGAAAGTCAGTCGGGCCTTCGTGTAAGAGCAGCAACAAGTCCAAGTCGAAGCTATCTTAAACAGCAAGAGCAATGGCATCAGTTTTGGGGAAAAGGGAAAGAACTTCCGACTCGACTCAAGGTGCGCTCACACAAACGTTCAGACTGCCCCTGCGCTCTTTTCATGCTAATTCCCGCCAGACCTCTCCACCTCTCCACCTGTCAAGCGAAGGGCTCGTATTCCCTTTGTCAACGACGAAAACGCCGACCCCAATCCCATACACCATGGACGGGAAAATGATGATCAGAGCTACGTGGACCTGGATGGACATGAGTCGTCCATTTGTAAAAAAAGCATGGCGGTGGGTCGCAGAAGAGTTGTGTTGTCTCCCAGGAAGGCCAATGGGGAGAAGAGGGTCTACAAGGAGGAGCCAGGTGTGTTGTGTCCACGGTGGCATATCTTCGCAGTCTAACTTGTACAATAGACGATGAAAACATTCTACAGCTTCCGACACCTAAGACCCCAAGGCATCGCGATGCTCTTTCGAAGCGTGTACCCATTACTCCGCGTCATAGGATTGGCCTAGTGGGACCACCACTAACCCCACGGACGCCTCGAACTCCAACCACTCCAAGCAATGCACTCACGGTGTACAATTGCGCACGCCAGCTTTTCACTAGAAGCGCCGACCCGGGTCTGCTGGTCGGACGTGAATGTGAGCGCAAAGAATTGCACAGTTTCATAGTAGAAGGCATCGAATCTAAAAGGGGCCGGTGTATGTACGTGAGTGGGCCTCCAGGCACTGGTAAAAGCGCGCTTGTCAGCGAAGTTTGCCAGGGTATCAGTTCGATGCAGGGGGTAAAGAACTCATACATTAATTGTATGAGCGCCAAGTGCTCACAAGATATCTATGGAAAGCTCCTGGAAGATTTGGTTGGGTTTAACGCTGGGACTGAGCAGGACAACATCGCACATCTGCGAGCCCTTTTCATACCAAAGAAAGGATCCCTGGGCCTTGTCTATGTGGTGACCTTAGACGAGATTGATTTTCTGTTGGAACTCGACCTGGAAATCCTCTATTCGCTATTTGAGTGGTCTCTTCATCGGTCATCACGACTCGTTATTCTCGGAATTGCAAATGCTCTCGATCTGACCGACCGGTTTCTGCCACGCCTCAAGGCCCAGAATCTTAAACTACGACTATTACCATTCCTCCCGTATACAGCCCCGCAAATCGCTTCTGTCATTACTACGAAACTCAAATCCCTTTCCTCGACCGACGGCGACACTCCAGCGGACTACGTCCCATTTCTCCACCCAACGGCCATCCAACTCTGCTCAAAGAAGATTGCAGCACAGACTGGTGATCTACGCAAAGCTTTTGACATAGTCCGTCGTACGATCGATGTTATCGAGGCAGAGACGACGCAGAGATATCGGAGCGACATTGCCACTCAGTCGCTGCCTACTTCTCCCGGTAGAATTCCATTGAGCGAGAAACCCAATCTCTGTCCTCCACAACAGGCCGCTCTCACTCTCCAAGCTTCCCTTGCGAAATTGACTGCATGGAATGCCCCTCGTGCTACTGTCGCCCATATGTCGCGCGTCTCCGCCGCAGCTCTCAGTAATGGCACGTCTCAGCGCCTGCAGACACTCAACCTCCAACAGAAGGCTGCACTCTGCGCTTTAATTTTCCACCAGAAGACATCTCGCGTTTATGCATCCCCAATCTTTGCGACACCTTCGAAAAGCTGCGCTGCACCTACCGTGGGACAATTGTACAAAACCTACTGCACGTTGTGTACGCGGGAGAATGCTCTGCATCCGCTCACTAACACGGAATTTGTGGACATTGTCTCGGGGCTGGAGACATTAGGCTTAGTTGGAGAGCAAAGGAGTGGAAGAGCTTCCAATACATTATCAGGGACACCGAGCAAGAAAGGGAAAGGTATTGGGGGAGACAGAAGGATTATTTCCCTTGTTGACGCAAATGAGTTGGAGGCGTGCCTGAAAGGCGCGGGCCGTGGGATTCTATTGGGCTTATTAGGTTGCGACGACTAGAGAACTGTAAGGTTAATGGAGCATAGACTGGCGTGCACACTGAGCGTTGGTCTTCGCGTTGTGACCCCCCGGACAGCCCCTCTAGGTTCGATAGAGATGATACCACATATTGACCGATCAGAAATCTTAAATTACATTAAAACTCGTTCCTATGAATTATTACATCAATGACAAAGGTCACAGAGATGGCGGCTCGCTGACCCTGCCTCTCATGTTGTACGGTCTCGCCGATCAGCTAGTCATCCATAGCTTTGTCGCTCAACTGCACCCCATAATGCTCTCCACTTGCAACCGCGCTCTCGGAATCCAAACTGTTCCTGTTCCCGTTCCCAAGGCTATTCCTATCCACGCCGCCCGATCTGCTCAAGCTCCCTGCCGTGCCGGTCTTCCTCGCTGGGAATCGACTATTTCGGCCTAACGAATCACGCTTTTCCGAGAACGTCGCTGTGCTGTTGCGATTTTCCAAAGACGAGATATGGGTAGATGCGGAATTGGTATCATAATTAGCATCTGACGAATCATCTGCAGACGACTTTGAACTACCGTTGATACTGTTGATGAGGTTGCTGACATTGTTTTGTCTCGGTTGTCGTTCTACTACGGGTGATGAACCTTCATCGCCTGGCACCTCCAAGCTCGCCCTCACGGCACCCCTCCGCGGTGGTACATCACCCACTATAGGGGCGCTTGTGTGGATTGGAAACCTCGTTGCTGGGGGATCGCTCGATCGGTCCCTCCGATGACTTCGCCCGTTAGCATGAGGAGCAGGACTGCTGTTCCGCGACTTCGAAGCTATCGCGCGGTTGCGTGCTTCCATGTTGGCCCGTCGGTTGCTTTCGTCTGTACTTATAGCTCTTATACGGGCAGCGTTGGAGGCTGCGCCACCACTGGGAGTATGCGAGAGTGTGGATGCGCGTTTCAATTCGCCAAAGATCTCTTCCTTGTGGTCGAAAAGATCGCGTAAAAGGCGGTACGAATGTCTTTCATGCATAGTCAGCGATGTGTCGGTTTTAGGACGAAGGATACACGGAGCCAAGTTGTTGGCAAGAGCAGATATATAAGGCTCGTCTGCGGAGGTGAGCTCAATAAGACGGGTGAAGTGAGTAGTTAGGGCATCTAGGGTGGCAATGTTTGCTAGCCGAAGTTGGCCGAGGGTGTTCTGGAGAACAGATATACGAGTCTGCACCGAGGTAGAAGAGTCGGGAGTAGAGTAGATGGTCCTGATGATTTCGTAGACTTGACAAGAGACAAGCGAGTCTAAAGTCCGAATTAGTAACGATTCTCATCAGTTGCAGCGGGTCAATTACGTACCGGGTAACTCGAGGAGGTACAATTTCAAAGCACTTGCAACGATAGGTATTTCATATCGCTCTAGAACTTCGCGAGGAATGGCTTTGCCAGTGTTTATCGCTTGACGAAGGTGATGTGTCGCTGCCAAGGGTACGTCGACTAACCAAATGCCGCGACGAGCCTCATCGCCTTCGAGGTCGGGATAATCTATATAGCTTGTGAGTCATTGATTGTTGACCCGAGTGGAGGAACACATACGGTTGTCCAGGAAAGTAAGGATGGTGGTAACTATTATTGGGACACGCTTTCGATCTGCTCGTGCCCTAGCCTCCAGGTCTACGCCAAAGGTTTGCTCTATGGCTCCGATTAGCGTTCTCTGGCTATTTATTGAAGGGCCTGAAAGCTGGAGACTTACCATCAACTGAGTTGTAATAATTGTCATAAGTTTGGACTTTGGGTACGAAGGATCCTGTACGATAATTCTCTAGCAGATATCGGAGATCTCCGATAGGCTGAACAGTCTCTTGATAGAGTAACATGTTATCTACAGTACTCTGCAGGCTTGGAATGGTGTTGCTGATGGCCCCAGAAAAGTCCAAAACTACCGCCTTGATGGCCTTCAGTCTGTCCAGTTCGCATCGTTCCATGAACTTTAAATGATCGATAATCTTCTCCTCCAATTGACAGCGCAGTTCATCGAGTCGGCGAACGCTGGCTTTATAACGGTCGTCCGCTTCGAGTGACTCTCTTCGGAGTCGTTCTGCAGGCGTCTCATTGGGATGTGCATTGTTTAGGGGGTTCCATGTCGACAAGATCTCTCCCATTGATCCAACGAGTGGAGAATCAACACCATCTTTTGTAGAACCAATTGATGATACTCGATCCAAAGGCTTCTTCTTCTCGGGAATACCTGTTAGCTGGAACACCTTCGGACGCCATTGGTAGTTCATTTTGGAGCTATTAGCAAAAGTGCTGCCAACATTTCCTATCAGTCTCAAGAACCCATTCGTGACAAGATCCTGGCCTACTCTCTCGGAATAGCTGACACTTGTTGCGCCCATATGCCGTTGTATGTAGTCTGTGATGTCGGATCCTGTCGAAACGTTTTGATATACACCTAATATTGGCACCTTTGCTTCGCGGACCTTGATCGTGCTCAGCATATGCGTTAGGATCTTCTTGACCTGCTCTGAATCATATGTCTCATCTCCGATCTCGATTGGCTCTTCCTCCTCGCTTTCTTGTGCCTCAGGTAGCTTGATAGAAGGCGTCGTCAGGTTTTTCGGGCTTGCTAGATCTTTCTCTGGGCTTTGGAAAGCTAACTTGTTTTCCTCCTCCATATCTTCGAGCTGGCGGCACTTGTTGAAATATGCACTCCTCAATTTCCTGACATATTCTCCTTGCTTATCGTGAGCTTTCATACGTGCTTGCAAATCGTCTTGGGAGTTCTGGACCCGTCCTTCGTGGGCTTCACACCAGCGGCTGAATGGCATGACCACCAATTCACTGATGTTAGAGGCGATCTTCTTGTGGTTCTTTGAAGCCTCCTCCATCTCGCCTCGAACCCCCTCGTAAGCTTTCCTTAAGCTGGCTCCATCATCTCTAGCGAATCCTCCAGTCATTTTGTCTGTTGTCGGCGCAATATCCCCCAGCTTTCGCCCATACATTTCTTCGGCATCGGCTCGCATCCTCGCTATCGTCAGGATCTGCTGGTTCTCCATTACCCCCTGCTGAAGCTTCCCGAACAGAACTCCCAAACCCCCGGCGTAGTCGGGGGACCAAAATGAATCGGCGAAGCCCGGCATCTTGGCTTGTCAAGTGATTAATTTACCACCAGGTAGGCATTCCCCGGATTAACTTGGTGGGAAGGAAGGGGAATCTGGTGGAGTTCTGCCCCTGTTACCTTGGGGAAGCACGATAACCTCGAGGGTTCGGTATGGTCGTACCAGGTTCTAGGTGAAGGGCATGAGAAGGAAATACGGACATTGAGGATCAATGTTACAGAGCAGGGTACACCGTTAGATTGTGAACAATGGTACCAAGGCCAAAGATGGTGGGAAATCTGCAGGTGTTGTGGTGTAGAGAGGAAGAAATCCAACCTAGTTGACTGTTATTGCATGCGCTGGCGAGAAGTCACAACCGCGACTAGTGCAGCCCTCCGGCTTGGCGTGATAAAAGTCAAACACCCCTTTTGACCCATGCATTAACCCTTCTTATCGATACTATCAACTACAGTCGGGTCGGGCTATAACGATATGGTTTTTGCGCAAGGTCATATCGTTATAAAGGGGATATCCTTATGACTAGGTATGACTAACCCAAATTTCTAGGTTTAATAGGGGGTTAGATACTAGGAATTATATGTACTAAGTATACGCTAGGCCTAATTAGGCTAGTAATCTAATATACTAATACTAGTACTCCTTACTAGGGTACTCGTGGGTACTAATAATAGGTAAAAAAAAATCTACTCTATAACAATACCCGCAAGATTTCTTCGGAATTATAACGATAATCGTTATAGAGCGAATATCGTTAATCCACATCAAAAATAAATAAATGCACGACTTTAAATCGTTATAAAGCGGATATCGTTATAACTAATATCGTTATAGCCCGACCTGACTGTATGAGGTTTCCTAACGAAGGAATGATTGGCGGACAAGTACATAGTGATAGCTAACGAGAATGACGGGGGCACGGAAGGGCGTTTAGAACGGGACGATTTGGAGCGAATCACACCGACAAGTCATAGAAGGGTTCACCCCCAAATGGTCCATACCCCCAAATGGTCCACGCTTATTCCTCCCGAACTATAGACTTTGATGGTTTGATTTCGCTTATAAACTTATAGTACTCCTTAAGTTAACTAATCTTTATCGCGAAATCTTCCTGAAATTCCGTCTCGTTGTTGAGTTATGGGAACTTAGTATATAGGCCCTAGAGCTCCCCAGAGCTTAACCACGGAGCTCGGAAGTACAAGCTCCGGGTCATAAGGCTGGACCATTTGGGGGTATGGACCATTTAGGGGTGAACCCTTCTAAAGCTATAACGTATTCTTCGAGCGCAATAGATTGTTTCTTCATTTGGATAATTCGCAGAGTAGCAAATAACATGTTTTGAAAGAGCGACAACAAGTTTGAAGCCTTTCAGCTACAAGGTGGCTAGGATGAGAGTCGACTAGTTCTACAGTGAGCACTCAGCAGCAATATGCTATTGATTATTCAACAGCGATGTATTCTCAGCTTTTTCAGTCTGGTCCAATCTCATCTACTTCATATATCTTCATGAGATAGTGAGTGATCTAAACAACTCGGGACAAAACTTATCCTCCCAAGCCCTTCTATTACTCACTACAAAGCTACTAGATCCACAAGTGTGAATCGATTGAGGCCCCTGCATCTACTATCAAAGTAGTTATCTTATCAACGGTCGCTAGCGGGCTTGGCGAGTATCCAGATCAACCGCACTGTTTACTTCAGCGACTCCTTCACTCGTTTGCGCGTCGACGCATTTTCTTTGAATCCAATTGCAGAGGTATCGCAACAATTGTACAGCATGCCTCGAGTCACGAATCCTCCGCGCCCAAAGCATGCGTCCGCCGCAACACCTCATAAACAAGGCCCGCTCCAGTCGCCGCTCAAGTAGGTATGCTCCATGCGTGTGAGCTATGGCGCATCTAATAAGAAACTTTAGAATTCCTCTCAATGACGACCGACAAGAGAAGGCTATACGCCTTCAGTCTCGACAAGCCCTCCATGATCTACAATTAAATTCTCTAAAGGCTGCGGCTTCTCCCGTGCGAAAGCTGAACAACTACAACCGTGCGGCTAGTGATAGTCCCAAGACTCCTCATAGTTATGCGGCGCGGGGCAAAGAAATCAATGAGGATGGGGGTCTCGCCGTCGTTGCTGCCAGCGCAATGACACCTCTGAAACGCGTTCCAATTCTGGCCAATTTCGAAGAGTGGATGAAAATGGCTACGGATAACAAGATCAATGCTACGAATTCTTGGAACTTTGCTTTGATCGATTATTTCCATGACATGTCACTCCTCAAGGAGGGCGACGGTGTGAATTTTCAAAAAGCGAGCTGTACCTTGGATGGCTGTGTGAAAATTTATACTAGCAGAGTTGACAGCGTTGCGACAGAAACAGGAAAGCTTCTTAGTGGGTTGGCAGATAGCGGAAATAAGAAGCCAAAGAGGGGAGAAGAGGGAGGAGACGAAGATGAGGTATCAGGAGAGGAGGACGGTATAAAGAAGAAGACACGGAAAAAAGTGGGCTTCTTCTTGAAGCCAATCCTTAAACCGTGCCACTAACGTTACCTAGATGCAACGGTCTTCAGAAGCCACCTTGGCACCTTCCTTTGCTTCGCTACAACTCAAAAAAATGGAACTCGAATTCTCTGTGGATCCGCTTTTCAAAAAGGCATCAGCGGACTTCGATGAAGGTGGTGCAAAGGGTCTCCTACTTAACCATCTAGCTACCGACTCAACGGGAAGGATCGTTTTCCATAGTAGTGACGAGGATGGAGATGCTAGCGCCAGAGAGGACACCGCCAGGAGAAAGAGTGGCGTTGCGCCAGGACAAGACGAAGAGGTGTCACCAGAGTACCCGGATCGGGAACCAAACGGTACATCCATACAGATTCAAACAGCAAACATCGATATAGGTTTATTGGGCTCCAAATTTCTCCCAAACTTGACTAGGCTAGATGAACAAGACATATGTCCCTCGCTGAAGAATTTTGACTTGGGAGATTCCGGTGGATCGCTGGATATACCATTTTTGAAAGCGCCAGAAGACTGGCGACAAGAGACCAATAGTCCGGTAAAAGGTAATCTCGGGGACCAGACGGGAATCTTTCTTGATGGGGATAATGTCGCTGGTTTCGAAGATGATGATGGGGTTCTGGGAGGCTTTGATCTTGAAGCAGACGCCGGTTTCGGGGAAGGAGGTGACGCATGGGCGAAAAACGCAGCCATTGAACCTCAAAATCTCATGCGCAACGTCGATTTTGAAGAAGGTGTAATTGACGAGGGCGAAAGAGTAGATGGCCTAGGAATTGGTGGTTTCGATCCTGACAGTACTCAGCATGCGGTATCTTTACATAACAAGGACTCCGAGGGAGGTCACGAAGATATTCTCTGCTATTTCGATAATGCCTTGCAAAAGAATTGGGCCGGACCTGAGCACTGGAAAATTCGGAGAATAAAGGACACCAACAAAGCCTCAGCACCAGCACCATCGAAACGGAAAGAGAAAGCACCCACGGAAATCGATTTTGCGTCTCCCCTGAACCCTGCCCTTGCAGAGATGATCTATACTCCTGCAGCATCCAACTCAGCCATCTCCCTACCGAAAACCCAATGGAAATCCAAGACGCGCCATCTTTTACCCGATGACAAGCATTTCAATTCTCGGCAGCTTCTCCGACTTTTCCTGAAGCCAAAAGCACGCATGGGCTCGCGAAGACAAGGATCTGGGGGCCAGCGGAAAATCGCAAGGCAGGAGGAGGTTCCCGAGAACGAGATGGACGAAGCTTTCTGGGCGCGGAAAGAGAATATCGCAGCTCATGTATCGCCGGACGAGGAAACACCAAGGGGAGACTACGATGCGAATTTCTTCCAAGATGATGGTCTCGATTTTAACAATGGTCCACCAGACGACGAGGAGACGTTCGCAGATGCAAGAGAAGTGATATCTCCGGATCTGGAAGGCGATCTTGCAGCTGGAAGTCAGGGCATCAATGGTGCCCTAGCTGATGTAGAAGGAACTCAAGAAGGGGCTTTTGGAACTCAACTTGTGACACAAAGTCGAAGATTGCGGCCCGAATACGTACAGTATGCCCGCGTAGCGAAAAAAGTGGATGTGCGAAGGTTGAAGGAGGAGATGTGGAGGGGAATTGGATTCAAAGAGGTTTGCCAAACCACCTCGATTACAGCTGTCCAGGCACTGACAGATCCTCAGGATATTGCTACTCCGGAAGCAATTGTAGCTTCGGAGCGTCCAGGGAAGAGCGAAGAGCCCCCACTAAAGTTCACATCTGTGATGAACAACCTGCAACAGGTCTATCCCAAGCAAGCCATGGCAGATATCTCGACGTCTTATTGCTTCATCTGCCTCCTGCATTTGGCCAACGAAAAGGGTCTTACACTTGGTAACGAGCCAGGGTTGGAGGAGCTGAGTATTCAGAGAGATTATACTGCCGAGGTCACCGAAGGCGATGCTTGAGGCATACTTCTTCTGCAATATGTAGCGACTGGCGTCTTGGGCCCTTCCTGATGGAATTTTCTTGATTCAGTGGCATGGATCTGATTAGGAGCGCCATTGGTTGGAGATGATACCATGCAACGAATTGACCTCGCCGTACATGTGAAGAACCCTATTGCATCAATCTAGATTAACCAGAACGGCAATTCGATAATGAAATATGCCAATTCCGTTATTGAGTCCCTGGGGAGATTGTCAATCCTTTCCTTTCCTTTCCACCGTGCCACAGTCCTTGTTGAATGTCGAATGCCAAGCGTTTGTGTCTTTTCAGTCCGAGACCTCAATTCCTCGTTTCGGGCTCCAGACAAAGTACACCATCGTCTCGTCTCGTTGAATACCGACGACCGAAGAGTATGGCAACATCACCGGTGATACCGCGGTTCTTGCTGACGAAGCTTTCGTGGAAGGCTGCAATCTCCCCATCCGCAGCTCGTCCGCTTGCACAACCTTGCACCAAACCCATTCTGCATCGATGTTTATCATCGCCAGCGCGAGCATGGCAAAGTGAAGGTCCTCCACATTCTCCTGTGCGCTCACGCCGCCATGAACACTCTACTGCACGCCCCGAATTCCCTCGCCGTGAACTAGCCAGAGGCTTCTCTACAACCCAATCTTTCCATCGTGATCATCATTTCGATACTCTGAAATTTGTACAACGCCTGAAACATGAAGGGTTCTCGGAAGAGCAGTCCAAGGCAATGATGCTCGTCCTTTCAGACGTGATCGAGGAGTCTATCCAAAACCTGACCCGTACAATGGTACTTCGAGAAGGTATCCTGCCGTTGCCGAATGATCCCCGTGCAATCATCACTCTTACTGACTCTTTGACAGATGCCGACAGGAGCACGTACACTCAGAAGGTAGATTTCACGAAGCTCCGCTCCGAGCTCCTTGCCCTCGACTCCAGCGATACCTCCGTGACCCTAGCTTCACATGAACGGCTGTCAAATGACTTGGCAAAGCTCAATTCCAGGCTTCGAGATGAAGTCAATCGCGCCCAGGCTAGCGTGAGATTAGATCTGAACCTCGAGAAAGGGCGAATACGGGAGGAGGCCAAGGGGCAGGAGTTGAAGATCAAAGAGACTGAGACGAGAATTGAGCAGGAGGTTGCAGGTCTACGGGAGAGGGTTGAGGGTGTCAAGTTCAGTACTTTGCAATGGCTGATGTACGTGAAAACATCCGTTCGTCACGTCCCAACCCTAAGTTTGCTTGCTAACCACGCTTCTAAGGGGTGTCTGCACAGGTACAGCTGCAATAATTTTGGGTGCTTGGCGCTTGTTAATGTGAGATACTCTGACTCTTTGCAAAATGTAAAAACCATCTATGCGTTGCCCCTTCTAGTTCATAATTCTTCGTTGAGCCACCAGCGACACCAGCGACACCCACTATACTTGCTTCTGCTACTCTTAGAACAAGAGCTCTGGTTCGTATGATTCATATGGCAATACATCGGGTTTTCTGCGTCAATTCACAGCTTGAACAGGTCCTTGAGAACTCTCATCGTGTCGTCTGGACTCTCCACACTGTGACCCGTTGTACGACTATCCTCATAAATTTCATTATCATTCCCACCCTTGTAGGTCTTGTCACCGAAAAAGTGGATAGTAGAGTATTCCACTCCACTGATAGACTTTTCGGCCTTGAGATGCTGTAAGCAGTAGGTCTTGTCCCAGCCAGCAGGAAAGACGTCGAAAGAGATTTGGCCGCCTATCGAGTATCTATAAGTATTGGTCAGTGGGGACATTCTGAAGGAGAGGCCAAACGTACGTGAGGCCGAAGTCGGGGAATTTCGCCTTAAGAGCTTCCACGAATGTGGCCCGGATCTTGTGTTGCAGGTCAAACTTCTCGTAGTCAATGCGTTCTTGGGTGCTAGCATTACGGCCGACGGGAGAGACATTGATCATGCCATTCCTTCACGGCGATATCGAGTAAGCATAGTTAATGCGTATCATAAGGAAATGCAATATCGCTTCCCTTATCGCCGGAGATCTGGAGAACTACGTATCTGTTGAGAGCGCAACGGAGACCACAACTTACCGGAATTCAACAAAAGTTCCTGTCTTGATTGGGATATCCAAGTCCGCGATGTATCTCAAGCAGAAGTTGACCAGCTGCTTGTACTTTTCCTGCCCCAACCAACCGATGAAGCTAGTGCTCGCCATCTGCTCCCCGAGTCTGTATGCTGTCAAGCCATTCTCGGAGAAGCAAAAGTCAAATAGACCAGTTACAGGTATTGAGGGCGTGCCGAGCTGTTCTTGCTGCTTGACGAGGTCGGAGCCGCCGACGAAGCCGATGGCGCATCTGTGACGGAGGGCGGACAGGAGCTGAAGCATTTCGGGGGCAACATTCTATCGAGGTCATTAGGAGGCTGAAGGATTGGTGGGTAGATTAAGGAAAGAAATACACGGCGAGCGGGCGTGAGGGTGCCATCGACGTCGAACAGGCAGATTGTGTTCTTGACGGAACGCGCTTCGAGGGGTGGATAAATGCTGGCTGCTTCGGCGTGTGCCATATCGGTGGAGCTCTGCAGACCTAGAGGTGTATGCGGGTGGATCTGATCGAGTGTGTGGAAATCTATTCATGGGGCCTGCCGCTTTTGCTGGGAATGCACCCTGACGATGAAGATATATGGAGCCGCGCCCTAACGCAGCAGAATTATATTCTTTCATAATACTATGCCATTCAACTATGAGTAGCCAGTTTACCCTTCATTCAATAGTACAGCGTATGACTCAAGATGTTTCGCGTTTGTGATTATGGCAAATGTGCTCTATTATATATGTCTATGGAAGAAGTAGAGTACACCAACCAATTGAAATGCTGAGATGATACGTGCTTCCCAAACGGCATGGAAAGAGTTGGGACGACACAAGTATAGACCCCAGGGGAATACCGCTAATGTGAGCAGACCACCATTCATTGCTCTTCGCCTGGCAACGCCGCAAATTGCAAACCTGATGAGCTCGGATTTATGCAGCAACAGCTTCAAGCTTCTTGCCTTTCACTGACTTCCACTCCATGCCGACCGATCCAATAATGGAGAAGGATGCCATTGCAACAGACACATAAAAAGCATGCATGAGTGCGTCATTGTACGCAGACAAGACCCCACCAATATTTTCGGGCCGGACTGCCGTTCTGAGACTTGTAGCTCCGATTTTGAGGACAATAGATGGATCAAGCGAGGGTACGCTGCTGGCGAGGTTGGTAAGGAGGCGATTTGTGAAGATGTTCTGAGCGACCGAGATAAACAGGGCGCCCCCTAGAGTGAGTGTGAAATTGACCAAGGCTGTCGCCGTTGGAACATCTGCAAGAGCGCACACGGTCTGTGCCGCGATGAGGGGTTGTTGCATGCCAAAGCCAACGCCGAAGCCATCTGTACGAGAGTGTAAGATTAGCATCGATATCAGTAAAAGTTGCCCAGTGAAGATTTAAGCATCTTAGGGTGGTGCGCTGGGAGGGGTTCTTTCGAACATCAAGCGAAATCCGAGTAGTGGTAGTCAACAATTTCGGCACTGTGATGACCTGCAAGTTTTGCGGCTTGGCTTAGGAAAAAGAGGTCTGGAAACTTGGACGCCATCCCCATAATTGATAGCGAATACTGAACAATTTCAGAAAGAAAGGCTCCGAGCAACGTACATATAGCTTGATATCCAATCCACATAGCATGACCTGTCGAAACTTTGAACGTCGAAAGGAGGCCGACTCCAATGGCCATGAATACGGACGACTAGCACAGGTAAGTAAAAAGTGGCTTGAAAGGAGGGGATTCCTCCAAGATGTGGAACTGTGTCTTACAAGAATCATGAAGGGGGTGTAGTAACCGATGAGAGTGATTCCGATGCCAGAGACAATCGAGATGACGACCAATCCCATAATCATTGGTAAGTTCCTGATCCCAGATTCTACAGCAGATGTCCCTTTGATGGCCTGGAACCAGATAGGAATATAATAGATGAGGACAAAGAATGAGCCCCCTAAGCATAAGGCGAACCAAGACCCAAAGGCTATACTCCGTTTCTTCAGAATCCGAGGTGGCACCGTCGCATTATCCTGCTTCCAAAATTGGACTGCACCAAATGCTATGGCTAGTAGGCCGAATACAACGAAGAGCGCGATGATCTTGCCTGTGAAAGAGAGATCAGCTTCCACGATCCTTCGAATATCTGAAAGAAAGTGCGAGTGCGTACCATCGCTCCACGGGTACCTTGTCCCTCCCCACTGAAGCGCGAGGAGTAGACAGATGATGCAAGGAATGAAGAGGACGGTTCCAACGGGATCGAATTGCTTAGAACGTTCCCAAAATCCGATAGAGTTCTCGCTCGTACGAGGTGGTGACTTGAAGAACACCGCAATCCCGAGGATGGTGATCGCACCTATCGGTAAGTTGATGTAGAAGCACCAGCGCCATGACACTTTGTCGGTGAAAGCCCCACCCATGAGAGGGCCGGCGACAGCTGATGATGATTCCAAAGTCAGCGAACGCTAGTTCGAGGAAGTTTAAGGAGTCTGAAGACATGTTTGAGGAGCAGATACTCCATAGCCATGTCTCGGGGCTCAAACTTTGGTACAAGAGAAAATCTTGGGCTTGAGAGCACCTACAGGCAAGACCGTACATTCCACCAATCTGCACAAATCTAGACGTCAGCGCTGTTTTACTCAAGAATCCGGTAGAAATTGTGAAATATGGTTGTTGATCAGTGTTGTTAGCTCCCCATAATCTTTCTCGCGACTATAAGTCAAAGGCAAGTGAGAGGTATTGAAAGGAAATGTGCCTTACAATGCCAGTGAATATTGGCCTTTTGACCAGAGGAACAGCATAAGCGATGATGACAAGTGCACCTGAAAAGATACCAGCCGATCCGACGCCAGCAATCGCACGACCAATGATGAGAGCTACGGAGGTTGGAGCTGCCCCACAGACGACCGAGCCAATTTCGAAGATGAATATCGCTGACAGGTAAACCCATTTGATGCTGAAGAAAGTATAGAGCTTGCCAAACAACAATTGAAAGGCACAAGTGGTGAGTAGGTAGGCTGAGGTACGGTCAGTCGGCTCGCAACTGGAGACATAACTCGATCGATTTACCTGATCCATACCTATATGATTTCGCAGTTAGCCTTGGACTCGGTTGCGTGAATAGGGTGCATTTTAGAGACGAGTGCCAGGGTTGAACGTCTTGAGACATGTCTCGAGACAGTTGAGCATCTCCGGATTAGGGAAGAAGTGAACAGAGAAGGTAACGAACCAGCCAACATCGTCCAACGCCTTGAAATGATCTGTGATTTTGGGAATGGCTGTTGCAATGATGGTGTTGTCCAGAGCCATCAGGAATACGGAGAGACACAATGACGCAATAATTATGCCCAGCTTTGCTCCAGTGGGATAGTCTGGCTCATCTGATAGCTTATCCAGAGCTTCCATCTCTTTGACCGGAGTAGATTCAACAACGTCTTTCTCTCCGAGACCTTGAGAAGCCCTGCTTTTCGTCGACGGCGTGCGTGAGGGTATGATGGGTGCTTCTTTCTCCATCTCTGTCGAGGAGGTGTTTTGACTTGACCGCAAGCCCGCAGGGGTGGAGGGAGCTCCATGGGCGTTGCTTGCAGGCTTGGAACGTGAGAGGGTAGGGAACTTCATGGTGGGCGTATGAAGAGGTGTTCGCAACGAAAGCTTGGGAGTGTGTGGATTCTAGCCCTCTGTCAGTCGGGGGAAAGGTGGGTTCGGCCAGAGTTTGGTGAGAGACGGTGGGGCGAATCTGATTATGTATATTGGACCTTTGGTGGGAATCATGTTACCCATCTATCATCCCGGTTAGGGGCTTCCTATGATCCCGAATACGCGGACATTAGCCAAACGTCCGGATAAGTAATGAGTCAACGTCGTCGAGATGTCGGACTAAGCCTATCAGATGCTAGCTGCAGGATCTCGCTTTTCTGGAGAGTCCGTCGGAAGAGATCGAGCCCGCCGATCCGGCCGCAGAAACAAAGACCGTCCGAACGGTCCCGAATCTTTCGATCATCAGAGTTTACACTGCACTAAATCCTACACAGTATGTACCCCTCAACAAAGTGTGTCCAGCATATGCGTATCGTTCAAGAAACTGCGAGGTTCGACTTGACGAGTAACAGCTATCAACAAGCCTATCAGCACATTGTTGTGTCAAGCCAATGAAGACACAACGGTACACATGGACCTCTCGCATTCAATATGAGCACACCTACTGGTTGTGTTCGCTCACAACTACCAGTATTGTTCTGTTCCGGAAGGGTTTGCACACCAAGTTCTCCTCATAGCGGTCCTATTCGACTTCCATCACATGGAATTTGCTTCCTCTGCAAGTAATATTCAATGAGAAGAAGAAGAAGAAGAAGGCGCGGTCACTTTGAAGCTCGATCGATGCGGTGGCCTTCCAGAGACTCGAGAGTGATGCTGTTCGCGTACCATCACCCGTGCAGTCCAGCCAATTCAACGCTATGCAATGGTTTCTCCCCCAAAAGGCTACAAAGCTGACCACTCCAGGTTTCGACTTACAGGATTTACAGTTGCGGGCGGCAAGAGCAACAATACGTTGGTGAGTACAGTAGACCTTTCTCTAAAACTTGACATATTGAGGGGCTTCTACAGCGGAAAGATAAGGGTCTTGTAAACCGGAGTAGAACATTGCCATTACTTCTTGCTACCAGATGCAGATATTTGCCTCTGATCACCTTGCTTCGACCATGGAATATGATAATGACATTTTCGCATATGATTGCTTCAGGCATATTGAGAATTGCAGAGCCGTTACATCACATATGATCAATAGCACCAGCTCGGTCGTTGTAGATATCCTGATCTTTCTTCACATTTTGAGCGACTCCTAGATTGAATCATTGAACGGCCAAGCTGACTTGGTATTGGATAATTTTGGTGGGCTGACCATTGAGATTTGAGGCCCAAAGTATGCTTAATTGCTTATGTCAGCTTTTCTTAGTGCCGCACACCTACAAAGCTCGCAGCCAATGAAGCCGTTCCCTTCTCCAGCCTTTGACGCCCACGCACAAGCACACTGCATGAAGACGATGATCATCAAGTTTCACACCAATCATCACGACCCGCATGTCTCCCACGGCCACCGCACACTGCAAGGGGTCGACTCATGAGTGCTGTCCATAATAGTAGTCAGGCCGAGCTTGCGCTACCCCCGTCGTTCTTCCCTAGGGTACCAGACCAAAGGTCTCTACTGGACACATCCTCGAAGGCTCCGAACATGGTCACCCTTGGCGTGCACGTGGACAGGATGCGATTCTGCATGCTGCCGGTGTGGACTGGAGGTGAATCTGCATGACACTGTCCCGGGCGTTTAGTGGTATGCCTGGCTCATCCAGGCCAAGTGCTCCAACCTATCACGAGCCCCGCCTGCTCCCAGCCGCCCATGCCATGGATATTGCCCTGCTTCCCCATCTTCCTATGATATCCTCGACCTTGACGCCGTTGCTTGCACCTGAATGTCTAATTATATACCCACCACCCCTAGGCGTGAGGCTTGAACAAAAGGTCCCCCACCCACACAGGCTATCCACCCTGCGTGAGGTAGTCTCATTTTATCTTACAACTTGCTCCCACTCCGCCTGCGCCATCCCCAGGATATTCGAATGTTCAGACATTGTCAATCAAATCGATCGACCTGATTGACTGCTATCAGGACGTCGTCCAAGCCTGGGTTCGGGCATCTCAGGCTATCTCACGTCAGCCGCAGGTCGCTTAGATAGCATGTCGAACAACCGTTCAGACGAAAAGATCCAGATTACCCAAGTGCTGGTACGCGCGAGGACCTCCTCAAGTTCCTCATCCGGCCTTACCCTTCAAACCCCGAGGACAGCGCGCTTTGCTGAAGCAACCTCTGTGAATTCGCCGATCGGGCCCAGCACCACTGGGCGCAATCCTTTCCTTGACCCTCCCATTACC
>JAABUL010003171.1_pt1 | contig 25033 bp, 25 predicted proteins | sample 5559151 | NCBI WGS metagenome assembly JAABUL01 (sample SAMN10711876, study PRJNA513368) | rock metagenome | isolation source: Antarctica rocks | place: Antarctica: Victoria Land, Pudding Butte sud | reverse complement strand
CCCGAGGTGGTGCTGGGTCCCGTGCCGGTGGTCTATCCCTTCATCGTCAGCGACCCCGGCGAGGCCGCCCAGGCGAAGCGTCGCATCGCGGCCGTCACGGTCGGCCATCTGACGCCGCCGCTGGTCGCGGCCGGCCATCACGGCGCCACCGCGGAACTCGAAGCCCTGTTCGACGAATATGCCGAAAGCCAGGGACTCGACGCCCGGCGGGCGCGCCTCCTCGGCTCGGCCATCCTGGACCGGGCTCGCGACACGGGCCTGGCCGAGGATTGCGGCATCCGGGCCGATGCCGACCAGGAGGCCGCGCTGGCGCGGCTCGACAGCTGGCTCTGCGACATCAAGGAGGCTCGCATCGGCGACGGGCTGCACGTGTTCGGTGGCGGCGACGATCGCGGGACCGCCTTCGCGGCCTGCGGGGCGGCCGAGGTCGCGGGTCTTCTCAGGGCGCTCGACGGACGCTTCGTCAGGCCCGGCCCCGCCGGATCGCCGGGGGCAGGGCGGCTCGACGTCCTGCCGACCGGCCGCAACCTCTACAGCGTCGATCCTCGCGCCGTGCCGACCCGCACGGCCTACGAGATCGGCACCCGGGCCGCGGCCGCCTTCATGACCCGCTACGCCCAGGACCATGGCGAATGGCCGCGCTGCCTCGTGCTCGATCTCTGGGGCAGCGCCACCATGCGGACCGGCGGCGACGACCTCGCGCAGGCCTTTGCACTCATCGGCGTCCGCCCGCGCTGGCACCATGGCTCGACCCGCGTCGACGGCTTCGAGGTCCTCCCCCAGGCTCGGCTCGATCGCCCGCGGCTCGATGTGACGTTGCGCGTCTCCGGCCTGTTCCGGGATGTGTTCCCCGAGCAGATCGCGCTGTTCGATGCCGCCGTGCGGGCCGTGGCGTCGCTCGACGAAGAGGACGAGTTCAATCCGCTCGCCGCCACCCGGCGACTGGCGCATGCCGGTCCCGAACGGCTCGCCCGCGTCTTCGGCGGAGCGCCCAGTCGTTACGGCCTGGGCCTCGCCAGGACGGTCGCGGCGGGCGACTGGGTCGACCGGGCCGAACTCGGCGAGAGCTACCTCGCCGGCACGTCGCACGCTTACGGTGGCGCCGACGCTTCCGGGCAGGCCGATGCGGGTTTCCGCGACCGCGTGCGCGCCGCCGACGCCTACCTCCATGTCGCCGATCTGCCGGAGGTCGACCTCCTGACCTCCGACACGTTCGCCGAGCACGAGGGCGGCTTCTCGGCTGCCGCCGCGGCGCTCGGCAGCGCGCCGGCCCTCTACCATGCCGACGCCACGGTGCCGAGCACCCACAAGGTTCGGACCTTGTCCGAGGAGGTGGCCCGCGTCGTACGAGCCCGGGCCTCGAACCCGCGCTGGGTCGCCGGCCAGATGCGGCACGGTTTTCGCGGCGCCGCCGAGATCGCCGAGACCGTGGATGCGCTCTTCTGTTTCGCCGCCACGACGGCTGCCGTGCCGAGCCGCCATTTCGACCTCCTGTTCGACGCCACGCTGGGCGACGCCGCGGTGCGGGCTTTTCTGACCGGGAGCAATCCGCTGGCAGCCCGCGCGATGGCCGACCGTTTCGCAGATGCGGCCGATCGCGGCTTCTGGTTGTCGCGACGCAACTCCCCGGCGGCGATTCTCGCCGAGATGCGACCGGCGGCATGAGCCCCGTCGACATGCGGGTCGGCTGGTGTCCGGGTGCCCTGCGGCCCATGCCGAGCGGCGACGGCCTGGTCGTGAGGGTGAAGCCGCGCGGAGGCACGCTTGCGCCGGAGATCGCGGCGGGGATCGCCGAGGCCGCGGCGCGCCACGGCAACGGCGCCCTCGACCTCACGGGCCGCGCCAATCTGCAGATCCGCGGCGTAGAGGACGGCTCGCTCGCCGGGCTGACCCGGACCCTCGACGCGCTCCGGCTGCTCGACACGGACGCGGAAGCGGAGGCACGGCGCAATGTCGTCGCGAGCCCGTTGGCCGGGCTCGACCCCTCGGCGCTCTTCGACGTCCGCCCGGCCGTGGCGGTGTTGGAGGATAGGCTGGTGGCCGAGGACGGTCTCGTCGATCTGCCCGGCAAGTTCGGCTTCGCGGTGTCGGACGGGGGAAGTCTCTCGCTCGATGGTGTCGCGGCCGACGTGCGTTTCGACGCCGTCTTGGCCCCGGACGGCACGGAGCGGTTCGCGGTTCGGCCCGATGGTGGCGGGAGTGTCGCCGCCCTATGCGATGCGAAGGACATGGCCGATGTCGGCGTCCGATTGGGGAGCGTCTTCATCGCGGCCCGGGCTCGTGATCCCGCGCTCCGCCGCATGCGGGACCTCGTGGCCGAGGTGGGCGCCGTAGCGGTGCTGACCGAGGCCGGGCTGATAGCCGAAACCACGCCGGCCGTCGCTCGGGGGAGAACCGCGACCGTCGTCGGTCTGAGAACTCTCGCGCCAGGGATCCCCCATGCCGAGCCGGCGACGGCGCAGCCGTGCCGGGGCACGGACGCTGGCGGAAATCTCGTCTCGGAGCCGAGCTACGTCCTCGGCGTCGCGGCCGCCTTCGGGCGGCTCGACGCTGCCGGGCTCGACGCCCTCGCCCGCGGGGCACTCCGGATTGGCGCGCGCGAGATCCGGATGACGCCCTGGCGTGCGGTCCTGGTGCCCGGCCTCGCCATCTCCGAGGCCCAGCGCCTCGCGTCCGACTGCGCCGCGGCCGGGTTGATCGTGGACCCCGGCGACCCGCGCCTGCGCGTCGCCGCCTGCGTGGGAGCGCCCGGGTGCCGGCGCGGCACCACAGCGGTGCTCGACCACGCGGTCCGCTGGGCGGCATTGCTGGGTCCCGGTCACGCCGCGGGCGGCATCGCCCTCCACGTCTCGGGCTGCGCCAAGGGCTGTGCCCACCCCGGACCGGCGCCGCTGACGCTGGTGGCCGAGGAGGGACGCTACGGCGTCGTGGCCGACGGCAGCGCGGCCGACGTTGCCAGCGCCGTGGGGCTCGACGCCGACGAGGTGCGCCGCCTCCTCAGGACCGCCATGGGATGGGACCGCCTGCCGTGAGCTACGATTACATCCGCGACGGCGCTGCCATCTACGCCCAATCCTTCCGCATGATCCGTGCCGAGGCCGACCTCACGGGCTTCGACCCGGACGAGGAGCCCGTGGCCGTGCGGATCATCCACGCCTGCGGCATGGTCGAGGCGGCGTCCGATCTCCGCTTCACACCCGGTGCCGTCGCGGCCGCCAAGGCGGCGCTCCGGGCCGGCGCCCCCGTGCTCTGCGACGCCCGCATGGTGGCCGATGGCGTCACGCAGCGACGCCTGCCGGCCGGCAACGCTGTGGTCTGTACGCTGACGGACCCGTCCGTGCCGGCCCTGGCGGCGCAGCTCGGCACGACCCGTACGGCGGCGGCCGTCGAACTCTGGGGGGACCAGCTCGCCGGCGCGGTCGTGGCCATCGGCAACGCGCCGACCGCATTGTTCCACCTGCTCGAACTCCTGGGCAGCGGTGCCCCCATGCCGGCCGCTGTGATCGGCATGCCGGTCGGCTTCGTGGGCGCCGCGGAGTCGAAAGAGGCGCTGCTCGCCTTCGGGCGCGTGCCGGCCCTCGTGGTGCGGGGCCGCAAGGGCGGCAGCGCCATGACGGCCGCGGCCGTCAATGCGCTGGCGAGCGACGCGGAATGAGCGCCGTATCCGGCTCGGGCCGCCTGATCGGCGTCGGCCTCGGCCCGGGCGACCCCGAACTCCTCACCGTCAAGGCCGTGCGGGTGCTGGAGCGGGCCCCGGTGGTCAGCTATTTCGCCAAGCGCGGGCACCGGGGCGTCGCCCGCAGCATCGCGGACCGCTGGATCCCGGCCGGGACCGAGGAACTGCCGCTGCATTACCCGGTCACGACCGAGATTCCTTTCGACGATCCCATCTACGTGGCGCAACTGTCGGCCTTCTACGTCGAGGCTGCAGACCTGCTCGGAGCCAGGCTGGCCGAGGGGCGGGACGTCGCGCTATTATGCGAGGGTGACCCGTTGTTCTTCGGCTCCTTCATGCATCTCTACGTCCGTCTGCGCGAACGCTTCGCCTGCGTGATCGTGCCGGGCGTCACCGGCATGTCGGGCTGCTGGACCGCGGCGGGCGAACCCATGACCTGGGGCGACGACGTCCTCACAATCATGCCCGGAACCCTCGAAGCCGAGGCGCTGCTCGACCGCCTCGGCCGGGCCGACGCGGCGGTGGTCATGAAGCTCGGCCGCAACCTGCCGAAGGTCCGGGCCGCGCTCGCGGCGGCCGGTCTGCTGGAACGGGCCATCTACGTGGAGCGCGGCACCATGGCGGCCGAGGTGGTGATGCCGCTGCGTGACAAGTCCGACGACGCGGCGCCCTATTTCAGCATCGTGCTGGTGCCCGGCCACGGGCGGCGGCCGTGATGGTGCTCGAACCCGCTGCCACCATGGCGCCAACCGTCGGGGAGGTCGCAGTCGTCGGCCTCGGCCCGGGGCCGGCCGGCTGGCTCGTCCCCGAGGCGGCGGAGGCGCTGCAAGGCGCCACCGACCTCGTCGGCTACATTGGCTATGTGGCGCGCGTTCCCGAGCGGCCGGCGCTTCTGCGTCACGCCTCCGACAACCGCGTCGAGATCGACCGGGCGCGCCACGCTTTCCGTCTCGCCCTGGAGGGCCGGCGGGTGGCCGTGGTGTCGGGCGGCGACCCCGGCATCTTCGCCATGGCGGCGGCCGTGTTCGAGGCGCTGGAATCCGATCCCGCTTGCCTCGCGGTGCCGGTCCGCGTGATCCCAGGCCTTTCCGCCATGCAGGCCGCGGCGGCCCGGCTCGGCGCCCCGCTCGGGCACGACTTCTGCGCGATCTCGCTCAGCCCCAACCTGAAGCCCTGGGCCATCGTGCTGCGCCGGCTCAGGGCGGCGGCCGAGGGTGACTTCGTGATGGCGCTCTACAATCCCGCCTCCCGGGCCCGACCGCTGCAGATCGGCCAGGCCTTCGATCATCTCCGCAACTTCAAATCTCTCGCCACGCCGATCGCCTTCGCCCGCGCGGTGGGCCGGCCCGACGAGCACCTGCATCTGACGACGCTCGGCGAGGCCGATCCGGCGCTGGTCGACATGGCGACCCTGGTGATCGTGGGATCGAGCGAGACGCGCCTCGTCGCAGGGCAGGGCGGTCGACGCTGGATGCTGACGCCCCGGCGCTACGGCGTGCTTCCGTCGGCGGAGCCGGCCGGCCGCGAAGGCGCGCCGCGGTGAGTCTCGATCCAGCCCATCACCTCGTCGAGAGCGAGGAACTCTTGCCTGCGCTCCTGCAAGACCGGCCGCTCCACCAGCACGACCGCCGCGCCGAGCATACGCGCGGCCTCGAGCTTGGCGGCCGCGGCCGTGCCGCCGCTGTTCTTGGTCACCAGCACGTCGATCCTTTCGCGCTGCATCAGCGCCTCCTCGCCCGCGAGCTCGAAGGGGCCTCGGGCGAGGATCATCACGTGATCCGGCGGAAGCTCGGCCGGATCGGGTGGATCGATGGTGCGGATCAGGTAGCGGTGCTGCGGCGCCCGGAGGAAGGGAGCGAGACCGAGCCGGCCGACGGTCAGCAACACGCGCCTCGGCGCTTCGCCGAGGGCTGCAGCGGCGGCGTCGAGGTCGGGCACCACGGTCCAGCGGTCGCCGTCTTGCGGGCGCCAAGGCGGCCGGGTGAAGGCCACGAGCGGCACGCGCAGCCGCGCGCAGGCCGTGGCCGCATGGGCCGAGATCCGGGCCGCGAACGGATGGGTGGCGTCCACCACGGCCGATATGCCCTCGCGCCTCAGGTAGTCCGCGAGCCCGTCGGGGCCGCCGAAGCCGCCGATGCGGTGCGGTATGGCGGGCAGGGTGGGACGCAGCGTCCGGCCCGCCATCGACAGAATCGGCGCGAGGTCGTCCTGCCCGGCCAGGGCACGGCAGAGCGCACTGGCTTCGGTGGTGCCGCCGAGGATCAGCACACGCATGGGCCGAGGTGGTCCTCGTGATGAGCGCTTCGCCCGCGAGCGCACCGCCCTGGCTGACGCTGGTCGGCATCGGCGAGGACGGGCGCGCGGGCCTGTCTCATGCGGCTCTCGAGGCGATCGCGCAAGCCTCGCTCGTGGTCGGTGGGCGGCGTCATCTGGCGCTGCTCGGCACCGTCGAGGCCGATTCTCTGACCTGGGCAACACCCATGGAGGACACGTATCCCGCCATCCTGAGGCGGCGACCATCGTCCGTCTGCGTCCTGGCGAGCGGCGATCCATTCTGCTTCGGGGTCGGCTCGGTCCTGGCCCGCCAGGTGCCGGCCGAGGAGATGCGGTGCGTCCCGCAGCCCTCGGCCTTCAGCCTGGCGGCGGCGCGGCTCGGCTGGGCACAGCAGGATTGCGCCACCCTCTCGCTCTGCGGCCGGCCGCTCGAAACGCTGGTCCCGGCCCTGCACCCCGGGGTGCAGCTGCTCGCCTTGAGCGCCAACGCGGCGACGCCGACCCATGTCGCGGAACTGTTGCGCCGGCGGGGCTTCGGCACGTCGTCCATCACGGTGCTGGAGGCCATGGGAGGTCCGCGCGAGCGCATCAGGACGGCGCCGGCCAGAGGGTTCGACCTCGACGGCATCGATCCCCTGAACACGCTGGCCATCGTGGTCGACGGGACCGGGCCGACGCTGCCGCTGGTGCCCGGCCGCCCCGACGCGCTCTTCGACCACGACGGTCAGATCACCAAGTCGGACGTCCGGGCCGTCACGCTGGCACGACTCGCGCCGCGGCGCGGCGAGGTGCTCTGGGACGTTGGGGCAGGCTCCGGATCGGTCGGGATCGAGTGGATGCTGGTGCATCCCGCGAACCGCGCTCATGCGGTGGAACGCGATGCGACGCGCGCGGCGCGGATCCGCTGCAACGCCGCGGCGCTCGGCGTGCCCGACCTCGCGGTCGTCGAGGGTCTGGCGCCCGAGGCCTTCTCCGGGCTGCCATTGCCCGATGCGGTCTTCGTCGGCGGCGGCGCCACGGCGCCGGGCCTGCTGGACGCCGGCCTGCAGGCGTTGAAGCGAGGTGGACGTCTCGTGGTCAACGCCGTGACCATCGAGAGCCAGGCGGCGCTGATCGCGTGCTTTCGGCAGCATGGCGGCCATCTGTCGACGATCGCACTGGCGCGGGCCGACCCGGTCGGCGGCTTCCACGGCTGGCGAACCGCCATGCCGGTCACGCAATGGACCTGGGTGAAGCCGTGAGCGTTCCGATCATCGACCTCGCATTTCGGCAGCCGTCCGGAGAGAGCGCTGGGCGGCTTCGCCCTTCTCCCGCTCGCGGGAGAAGGTGGCCCGGCGTAGCCGGGTCGGATGAGGGCGCAGCCACGGTGGCGCTTCCACCCTCATCCGCCTTCGCTGCGCTCAGGCACCTTCTCCCGCCCCGGGAGAAGGGCGAACCGCCCGGCATCGACATGTGTGAATACGGTTGCCGGGACGGGGAGGGTGGCGCGACGCGCCGGGTGGGGTCCCGGCCGGCCGGCCAGCCGGCCTACGTCGTCCAACCACAGGGAGCCCCACCCGCCACGCCTGTCGGCATGCCACCCTCCCCTTGCCGGGGAGGAATGGATCCGCGCGGTCGCGACATCCTCGCGATCGGGGTCGGTTTTCGGAAGCGCTGCGCGCCCGACACCTTGACGGCGCTGGTGCGCCAGGCCCGTGACAGACTCACGCAGGCCCATCCGGCCCTCGCCGGCGCACCCGCCGTGCTCGCCACCATCGCCGAAAAGGACCGGCCGGCGCTGCGCGAGGCTGCAGCCACGCTCGGGCTCGCGGTCCTGGTGCTGCCGAAAGGGGCGCTGCTCGGCACGGAGGATCGCATCACGGTGGCGTCTCCGGCGGCCCGCGCCTGTTTCGGGGTCCCATCGGTGGCGGAAGCCGCGGCATTGGCCGCGGCTGGCCCGGGAGCGCGGCTGCTGTTGAGCCGGATCAGCGTCGCGGACGCCACCTGTGCGATCGCAAGCACCGCGACCTCGGCTTCGGAGGCGCCATGACGGTGCATTTCATCGGCGCCGGTCCCGGCGCGCCCGATCTCATCACGCTGCGCGGGCGCGACCTCCTCGCCCGCTGCCCCGTGTGCCTCTACGCTGGCTCGCTGGTGCCCCGTGCGTTGCTCGACCATTGCCCGCCCGGCGCCCGGATCGTCGACACGGCCCCACTCGATCTCGACGACATCATGGCCGAATGCAGCACGGCGCACGAGGCCGGCCTCGACGTGGCCCGGCTGCATTCGGGCGACGTATCGATCTGGAGTGCCATGGGCGAGCAGTTGCGCCGGCTCGGCGCGCTCGGCATCCCGGCCACGATCACGCCCGGCGTGCCGTCCTTCGCGGCCGCGGCGGCGGCGCTCGGCACCGAACTGACCTTGCCCGAGGTGGCCCAGACATTGGTGCTGACCCGCACGTCCGGGCGGGCCTCGGCCATGCCGCCGGGCGAGACGCTGGCGGCTCTCGCGGCGACCGGCGCCACGCTGGCCGTGCATCTGTCGATCCATGCTCTCGGCCGCGTCGTGGCCGAACTCACGCCGGTCTACGGCCCCGACGGTCCCGTCGCGGTCGTGGTCCGGGCCTCCTGGCCCGACCAGCGTATCGTGCGTGGCACGCTCGGCACGATCAAGGGGCAGATGGCGCGCGAGCCTGCGGAGCGGACCGCCCTGATCCTGGTGGGCCGGGTGCTCGACCCGGGCGCATTCCGGGACAGCGCTCTCTACGACGCCGACTACCGCCGCCGTTATCGCGGGACCGCGGCGCCATGATCCATCCGGTCCCAGGGCGCGCGCCCCACCAGCCCGCCGGCGCGGTCGAACAGGAGCACCTCCAGGCCGTCCTGGCGGCCGAGCGTCCTGGCCGCCGTCCGCCGCGCATCCTCGGCGATCGAACGCCCGAGGTCGACGTTGTTTTCCTGCGCCAGCTCAAAGGCCTGTGCGGCTGTATTGCAGTGATGGATCGCTTCGACCAGCGGGCCGCGGCCTCCCGCCTGCTTGGCCTGGCCGGCGAGCCAGGCGAAGTCGACCTCGCCGCGCTTCGAATGCAGGTCGGTCAGCCCTTGCGCCAGCTTGGTCATCTTGGCGACCCCGCCCGCTACCGTGACACGCGCGACAGGGTGGCGGCGCAGGTACTTCAGCATGCCGCCGACGAAATCGCCCATGTCGATCAGGGCCGGATCCCCCAAACCGTACAAAGACTTGACGGCGCTTTCGGAGGTGCTACCCGTGGCTCCGGCAACATGCGTCAGGCCGAGCGCCCGGGCCACGTCGATGCCGCGGTGGATCGTGTCGATCCAGGCCGCGCAGGAGTAGGGCACGACGATGCCCGTGGTGCCGAGGATCGACAGCCCGCCCACGATGCCGAGCCGGCCGTTCAGCGTCCGCTCCGCGAGCTTCGCCCCGCCGGGGATCGCGATCTCGACCTCGGCGTCGGGCGAGAGGCCGAGGCGGCTCGCGGCCTCGCCGATCGCGGCCCGTATCATGCTGCGCGGCACCGGGTTGATGGCGGGTTCGCCGGGCGGAAGCGCGAGCCCGGGACGCGTGATCGTGCCGATGCCCTCGCCGGCCCGGAACAGGACGCCCGCGCCGGCCGCGGCCCGGCGGACGGTCGCGAGCACGAGGGCTCCATGCGTGACATCCGGATCGTCGCCCGCGTCCTTGACGACACCGGCCCTCGCGAAATCCGGCCCGCGCTCGGTCAGGGCCAAAGCGAAACTCGGCCGTGCGCCGCCCGGCAGGGCGATCGCGACAGGGTCGGGGAACGATCCCGTATGCAGCGCCTCGAACCCGGCCCGCGCCGCCGCGCAGGCGCAGGCGCCGGTCGTCCAACCGCGGCGAAGGGGAGCGGAAACAGGCGGTTCGGTCATGTCGCGATGATGTATGGTTCGGCCTTGGTGATCCACAGGGGCGAGGACGATTGGCCGTGACCGATCCGCTCGACGCCTTGGCGGAGGCCGGCAGATTGCCGGTGTTCGAGACCGGCACCGTGTGGCTCTGCGGCGCTGGACCCGGCGACCCGGGTCTCCTGACCCTGCACGCCGTCCACGCGCTGCGGAGTGCCGACGTGATCGTCTACGACGCGCTCGTCAGCGACGCCATAATGAGCTTCGCAGGGCAGGGCGCGTCCCGCGAGTTTGCCGGCAAGCGCGGCGGCAAGCTGTCGCCGAAGCAGGGCGACATCACTGGGCGGCTGGTCGAACTGGCGCGCGACGGGCGGTGCGTGCTGCGGCTCAAGGGCGGCGATCCCTTCGTGTTCGGTCGGGGCGGGGAGGAAGCGCTCGACCTCGCGTTGGCGGGCGTGCCGTTCCGCATCATCCCGGGCATCACGGCCGGCCTCGGCGGCCTCGCCTATGCGGCGATCCCGGCCACCACCCGCGACACCAACGATGCCGTGATCCTGGCCACCGGCCATCTCGCCAAGGGCGAGGTACGGCGCGACTGGACCGCCATGGCCCGCACCGGCTTGCCCATCATCCTCTACATGGGCATGACCCACTTGGAATCGATCGCGGCCGGGTTGATCGCGGGCGGCATGGCGCCGGAGACGCCGGTCGCTATCGTGGCGGACGCCACCACGCCAGCACAGCGCGTGCTGGAAACGACGCTCGCCACCGCCCGGGCCGATGCGGACCGGAACGGCTTCGCGTCGCCCTCCATCATCGCGGTGGGCTCGATCGTGGCGCTGCGGCGGCACCTCGCGGCCGGGCTCATCGAGGCCTGGCGATGACGGGATCGGCCGGGTCCGCAGTGCCGGGGCTGCTCATCGCCGCGACCCGCTCGGGCAGCGGCAAGACGATCGTCGCGCTCGGGCTGATGCGGGCGCTCGGTCGCCGGGGCCTGCGCGTGGTGGGCCGCAAAAACGGCCCCGATTACATCGATCCCGCGTTCCACGCCGCCGCCACGGGCCGGCCCAGCTACAACCTCGACAGTTGGTGCATGCCGGCCGGGCTGCTCCGCACCCTCGCGGCCCCCGATGCCGACACGACAGATCTCATCATCTGCGAAGGCTCGATGGGGCTCTTCGACGGCGTTCCGGCCGCCCCGGGGGCGAGCGGATCTTCCGCCGATCTCGCGGCGCTGACGGGCTGGCCCGTCCTCATGGTGCACGATTGTTCGGGTCAGTCGCAATCGGCCGCGGCGCTGCTTGCGGGTTGCGCCGACTACGACCCGCGCATCCGTATCGCCGGCGTCATCCTCAACCGCGTCGCCAGCGAGCGGCACCGCCGCCTCGTGGCGGATGCCCTCCGGGGCAAGGGCCTCGCGGTGCTTGGCGCGATCCCGCGCAGCGACCGCCTGGTGCTGCCCGAGCGCCACCTCGGCCTCGTGCAGGCCGGCGAGACCGCCGACCTCGACGCCAGGATCGATGCCGCGGCCGACATCGTGGCCCAATATGTCGATCTCGACGCCCTGCTGGCAATGGCGGGCTGTGTCCTTCTCCCCTCGAGGGTGGATGGTGCGCGGAGCGCGGAGGAGGGGGAAGGCTCGACGGTGCGGGATGACCTCCCCTCATCCGGCCCTTCGGGCCACCTCCTCCCCGGAAGGGAGAAGGCCGTTTCCTACGACGCGCCGCTGCGCCCCCTCGGCCAGCACATCGCTGTGGCGCGCGACGACGCGTTCTCGTTCCTCTATCCCCACGTGCTGGAGGGCTGGCGACGGGCCGGTGCCGAGGTGTCGTTCTTCTCGCCTCTGGCCGACGAGGCGCCCGACCCCGGCTGCGACGCCTGCTGGTTGCCGGGCGGCTATCCCGAACTCTATGCGGGACGTCTCGCGGCAGCATCGCGCTTCCTGGAAGGCCTGCGCGGCATGGCCCGCGACCGGCCGGTTCACGGCGAGTGCGGTGGCTACATGGTGCTGGGCCGCAGCCTCGTCGACGCGGCCGGCACCGTCCACGCCATGGCGGGACTGCTCGGCGTGGAGACGAGCTTCGCCCGGCGCAGATTGAACCTCGGTTATCGCGATGCGCTTCTGCTCGCCGACACGGGGCTGGGCCCGGCCGGCACGCGGCTCCGGGGGCACGAATTCCATTACGCGACGGTGCTGTCCCAGGGTGGGGACCAAGCCCTCGCCGAGGTCGAGGACGCCTATGGCGCGGTCGCGCCCCAGGCGGGAAGCCGTCGCGGAACCGTTACGGGAAGCTTCTTTCACGCCCTCTCGGAGGGCAGAAACTTCCGGCATGTTTAAGCGCCTGTTAATTCGGAGAGCGCGATTCTGGCGAGACGAACCGTCGATCGTCTCGCCGAGAGGTCATTCTCATGTGCCGTTGGATCGCCTACCAGGGTGAACCCACCTTCCTGGATGCTCTGGTGGCCGAGCCGGCCCATTCTCTGATCGCCCAGTCATTGTGCGCGTCCGAGGCCAAGGTGGTGACCAACGGCGATGGCTTCGGGATCGGCTGGTACGGCGACCGCGACCGCCCGGGCGTCTACCGCGAGGTGCGGCCCGCCTGGTCGGACGAGAACCTCCGCAACCTGTGCCACCAGGTCCGCGCGTCGCTGTTCTTCGCCCATGTGCGCGCTTCGACTGGCCCGGCCATCGCGCGCGCCAACTGCCACCCCTTCACGGTCGGGCGGATGATGTTCATGCACAACGGCCAGATCGGCCAGTTCTGCGCCATCAAGCGTCGGGTCGAGGCCATGATCCCGGACGACCTCTACCACCATCGCTCCGGCACGACCGACTCCGAAGCCCTGTTCCTGGCGTCATTCGCCCACGGGCTCGAAGCCGACCCCATCGCCGGTATGGCCGCGACCTTGCAGGCCGTGCACGGCCTGATGCTGAAGGCGGGCCTGCGCGAAGCCCTGCGTTTCACTGCGGCTCTCACGGACGGCAAGGACCTCTACGCCTTTCGTTGGGCCAGCGATGGACATGCGCCCACCCTCTACTGGCGGCAGACCGGCAGCAACCTCGTCATCGTCTCGGAGCCGCTCGACGGCGACAAGACGCAGTGGCGCGAGGTGCCGCAAGGTTGCGTTCTCGTGGCCCGTAACGGCCGCCCGGCCGTGCTGCACGGCCTCGACGAGGCGATCGCCAAGGCGGCGTGAGACGAGCCGAGTTGCGAGGCATAAGGCCTTTCGTCCGACCGGAGTAGAAAAGGAAACACTCTCCGCACGCCCGCATCGGGGTGCCGCGCCCGCCATGTTCCGCCTGGCGTCGCTCTGTTTGCCGGTCCGAGCCACGCGGCTCGAACACGAAGAGGGGCGCGCGCCACTTGCGACGACGTCCGGGCCGCACAATCTAGCGGACGCGCGCCAATGGGGTGCGCCGCCCGTCACGGGCGTAACGACCGAGGACACTGACATGCGTGGACTGATCGTTTCGGCATTGTGCGCCGGCGCACTGCTGGCGGCCCCCGCCGCCGCCGAGGCCCGAGGTTGTATCAAGGGCGCCCTGGTGGGCGGGCTCGCCGGCCACGCCGTCGGGCATGGTGTGCTGGGAGCCGTCGGCGGCTGCGTGGCGGGCAGCGCCATCTCCCGTCACCGGACCGTGCCTAGCGCCGCTGCCCCGATGGCGCCGGTCGTGGCGCCCGTCTATCGTTGACAGCGGAACCTTGCGCTGCCGGCCCTTGAGAGAACGGTGGCGTTCTCTCGATGTGAGCCTCGAAGCTCGGACCGGGTCACATCCGGCCCGCGCTTTGTTGACTTCGCGAAGCCGCGACCTTTATATGCGGCTCGCATTTCGAGCCCGTTAGCGGAACGCTACCAGGGGCCTTCGGGGCGTCTATCGCAACGGGCGTGGATCGAGGGTGCCGGCCGGAATCGGTACGGATGATCGAGGTCGCCGTTCCACGCCGTCGGGCGCGGGGCGTCCCCGGGTGGCAACGGAGCAGACAGTGAAGCGGACCTATCAACCCAGCAAGCTCGTGCGCAAGCGCCGCCACGGCTTCCGGGCCAGAATGGCGACCGTCGGTGGTCGCAGGGTCATCGCGGCCCGCCGCGCGCGTGGCCGCAAGCGCCTTTCGGCCTGAGCCGAACACACGTGTCGGGTGCTGCTGCCGGCACGCCGGACGGGCCCGAGACGCGCCAGGTGGCGGAGCCGGGCCTGGCTTCGCGGCTAGCCGCGCGGCTTTCGCGGCCACCCGCGCGGCTGAAGACGCGACCGGATTTCGTGCGGGCGTCGCGCGGTGGACGCGTCCACAGCCGCTCTTTCAGCCTGCAGGTGTTTCGTCGCGAGCCCGTCGGCGACCCCGTCGCGGGTTGCCGCATTGGCCTCACCGTCACCAAGAAGGTCGGCTGCGCGGTCGAGCGCAACCGCATCAAGCGGCGGTTGCGTGAGGCCCTGCGTGCGCCCGATCTGGCGGCGCTCCCCGACCATGATTATGTGATCGTCGCACGGCGCGACGCTCTGACGGTGGGTTTTGCAGGCCTGGTCGGCGAGCTGCGGCGATGCTTTTCCAATGCCAAGACAGGACTGTCCAGGAAAAACGGTGCGCGCCGGACCGGACCTGTCGGAACCGCCACCGCGCCATGAACAGATTCCGCCAAAGGCCGTCGCCCGATCGGGTGCGGAGTTCGTCCGGACCGAGGCACCAGCGTGACGCACCATGAAAGATGACAACAGGAACGTTTATCTTGCGATCGCGCTGTCGATCCTGGTGATCATCGGTTGGAACTTCTTCTACGGCTGGCCGCAGATGGAGAAGCAGCGCCAGATTCAGCAGCAGGCCAAGTCGACGTCACAGACGACCGGACCTCAGACCGCGGTGACCCCGTCCGATACTGTGGCCAGCAAGGAACTGGCGCAGCAATCGCCGGCCTCCCCGCCCCAGGGCGCTGCGTCCCAACCCTCGGCCGGCATGGCGCCCACCGAGGTCCTTCAGACTCGGCAGGCCGTGATCGCCGCGAGTCCGCGCATCACCATCGACACGCGGGCCATTGCAGGCTCGATCGGCCTCAAGGGCGGCCGTATCGACGACGTGTCGCTCAAGAACTATCACGAGACCACCGATCGCCAGAGCCCGATCATCGAACTGTTCTCGCCCTCGGGTGCCCCGCATCCCTATTATTCCGAGACGGGCTTCATCCCCGAGGCGGGCCAGAAGACCGTGCTGCCGGGCCGTGACACCCTTTGGACCGCCGAAGGCGACAAGCTGACGGCCGACAAGCCGTTGACCCTGACCTGGGACAACGGCCAGGGGCTCGTGTTCCACCGCACCATTTCGGTGGACGACCAGTACATGTTCACGGTCAAGGACAGCGTCGACAACAAGGGCACGGAGCCCGTGACGCTCTACCCCTACGCACTGATCTCGCGTCACGGCCAGCCCGTGACGTCGAATTATTCGGTGCTGCACGAGGGCTTGGTCGGGGAGATCGGAAACAACAACGAGACCCAGATCACTTACGTCAACATGGACAAGGAGGCGGGCGGCAGCCGTACGCTCGACGGCACGGGCGGATGGCTCGGCATTACCGACAAATACTGGGCCGCGGTGGTGGCGCCCGAACAGGACCTTGCCTACAAGGGTCGTTTCTCATCTTTCCCGAGCGGAAACACCAAGGATTACCAGACCGACGCGCTCCTCGACGCCCGCTCGATCCCGCCCGGAGCCACCAGCGAGGTCACCAACTTCATCTTCGCGGGCGCTAAAGAGACCAATACGCTGAACAAATACGAGAAGGACTACGGGATCAGAAATTTCGGCAACCTCATCGATTGGGGTTGGTTCTATTTCATCACCAAGCCGTTGTTCCAGGTGCTCGACTGGTTCTACAAGCTCACCGGCAATTTCGGCGTGGCCATTCTGATCGTCACGGTGCTGATCAAGGGCATCTTCTTCCCGCTGGCCAACAAGTCCTATATGTCGATGGCCAAGATGAAGAAGCTGCAGCCGCAACTGGCCGCCCTGAAGGAGCGCTTTCCCGACGACAAGGCGAAGCAGCAGGAAGCCACGATGAAACTCTATCGTGAGCAGAAGGTGAACCCGGTCGCGGGCTGCCTTCCCATGCTGATCCAGGTGCCGGTGTTCTTTGCGCTCTACAAGGTCATCTTCATCACGATCGAGATGCGGCATGCGCCGTTCTTCGGCTGGATCCACGACCTGTCGGCGCCCGACCCCACCTCGATCTTCACGCTGTTCGGCCTGCTGCCGATCCACCAGTACCTGCCGAGCTTCCTCCTGATCGGCATCTGGCCGGTCATCATGGGGTTCTCGATGTTCCTGCAAATGAAGATGAATCCGGAGCCGCCGGATCCCGTTCAGAAGACCATGTTCGCCTGGATGCCGGTGATCTTCACTTTCATGCTGGGCTCGTTCCCCTCGGGCCTCGTGATCTATTGGACCTGGAACAACACGCTCTCGGTGCTCCAGCAGTATCTGATCGCCAAGAAGGCCGGCGCCAAGGTGGAACTGTGGGGCAACCTGTCCAACATGATCCGCAAGCCGCAGCGACCCTGAGGTGGCCCGTGCGATGACGGCGCTCGTGCAGGAGCAGCAGGACCTCGCCGAAGCCGGGCGGCTCCTGTTCGCGCGGGAATGCATTTTCGTGGCCGGCGCCGCGACCGTCGAGGCGCTGCCGCCGATCGGGTTGCCCGAGATTGCATTCGCGGGCCGGTCCAATGTCGGAAAATCTTCGTTGGTCAACGCCCTGACGGGCCGCAAGACCCTGGCCCGCGTTTCGAATACGCCGGGCCGGACCCAACAGCTCAACTTCTTCGATCTCGGCGGCCACCTCGGCCTGGTCGATATGCCGGGCTACGGCTACGCCGCCGTCAGCAAGTCGAAGATCGCCGATTGGACAAAGCTGGTCGAGAGCTATCTCCGGGGCCGCGCCTCGCTGCAGCGGATCTATCTTCTGGTCGACAGCCGTCACGGCTTCAAGGATGTCGACCACGAGCAGATGACCGCCTTCGATCGGGCGGCCGCCTCATACGCGGTCGTGCTGACCAAGGGTGACGAGATCAAGATGAAGGACCGCGAGGCCCGCGTGGCCGAGACCGAGGCGGCGCTCGTCAGGCACCCGGCCGCTTATCCGACCGTGATCCTCACCTCCGCCGAGACAGGGGCCGGCATCGGGGAGCTTCGCGGGAGTGTGGCGCGGCTTCTGGCCGACCGCGGATCGCTCCCGGTTCGGCCTTGAGCCTCGCATCGAACCCTGGCAGCCGCGCCCCGTGCGCATCGGGACTCACCCACTCAGCCGACGGACCCCACGAGCATGACGGAAGCGGTAAAGGGCAGCCCCGCGGAACGCGCCGAGATCCTGACCCAGGCCCTGCCCCATATGCTGCGCTACGACGACGCGATCGTGGTGGTGAAATACGGCGGCCATGCCATGGGCGACGAGGCCACGGCCCGCAGCTTCGCGCGTGACATGGTGATGCTGGAGCAGTCCGGCGTGAACCCGGTCGTGGTGCACGGCGGCGGCCCGCAGATCGGCGCCATGCTGGAGAAGCTCGGCATCCGGTCGCAGTTCTCGCATGGGCTTCGGGTGACCGACAAGACCACCATCGAGATCGTCGAGATGGTGCTGTGCGGCTCCATCAACAAGCAGATCGTCGGCTTCATCAATGCCGAGGGCGGCCGGGCCATCGGGCTCTGCGGCAAGGACGGCAATATGGTTACGGCCACCAAACTCGAGCAGACCAGCGACCGAGCCGACGCGGATCACGGCGTCGATCTCGGTTTCGTGGGCGAGCCCTCGCGGGTCGACACCACGGTGCTCGACCAGGTGCTCGGCCGCGAACTGATCCCGGTCCTGGCGCCTGTCGCGCAAGGCGGCGACGGTGCCACCTACAACGTCAACGCCGACACCTTCGCGGGCGCCATCGCGGGCGCCCTCAAGGCCAAGCGCCTGCTGTTGCTGACCGATGTTCCGGGCGTGCTCGACAAGAACAAGCAGCTGATCAAGGAATTGAGCGTCGACGCCATCAAGGAACTTGTCGCCGACGGTACGGTCACGGGCGGCATGATCCCCAAGGTGCAGACGTGTATCTACGCGCTCGAGCAGGGTGTGGAGGGCGTGGTGATCCTGGACGGCAAGGTGCCGCATTCGGTGCTGCTCGAATTGCTGACCGACCATGGCGCCGGGACGCTCATCACCCGGTGACGGCGCTCGCCTCCGATGACGACCCTGTGCAGGACGTCGTGGCGCGCGCCGCAGCCGCGACGCGGGCGCTGGCGCCCCGGACATTATCGCCTGGCGAGGTCCGGGCTCGGTTCGCGACCGTCGACACCTGGGTGTTCGACCTCGACAACACGCTCTACCCGGCCGGCAGCACGGTCTGGCCGATGATCGACGAGCGCATCACCCGGTACCTGGCGGATCTCATGGGCATCGACGGCATGTCGGCCCGCGGGCTGCAGAAGTATTATTACAAGCGCTACGGCACCACGCTGAAGGGGTTGATCGAGGACCATGCGATTACGCCCGGCGCCTTCCTGGATTTCGTGCACGACATCGATCGGACGTCGCTGGCGCCGAATCCGGCCCTGGTCCAGGCCATCGCGAGCCTGCCGGGACGCAAGCTGATCCTCACCAACGGTTCGCGCGACCACGCGTTGCGCACCACCGAACAACTCGGTTTTGCGGACGCGTTCGAGGCGGTGTTCGACATCGTGGCGGCCGACCTCGTGCCCAAGCCCGAGGCCGCCACCTATGAACGCTTCTTCGCGACCCACGGCGTCGACCCGAGCCGCAGCGCCATGTTCGAGGATCTGGCCAAGAACCTGCAGGTGCCGCATGCCCGCGGCATGGCGACCGTGCTGGTCGTGCCGTCCACCACGGTGGAGGACAACCGCGAGCCCTGGGAAAGCCTGGGGAGCGCCGAGCCTTTTGTCGACGTCGTCACCGACGACCTCGCGGGCTTCCTGGCGGGGCTCGCGTTCGGTCAGGCGCGGGAAGGATAGCCCTTCTCCCGCTCGTGGGAGAAGGGCGGACCTCTCTCAATCCTTGGCGCGCTCGACGTAGGAGCCGTCCTCGGTCTGGATCACGATCCGGGTGCCGGGCTGGATATGGGGCGGCACCATGGCGCGGGCGCCGTTGGAGAGCTTGGCCGGCTTGTAGGACGAGGAGGCCGTCTGGCCCTTCATGGCGGGCTCCGTCTCGACCACTTCGAAGGTGACGCGCTGCGGCAATTGCGCCGCGACCGCCGTCTCGTTGAAGATCGACAGCAGGACCTTCATGCTCTCCTGCAGATACTGGGCCTGGGTGCCCAGCACGTCGTCCGGCACCACGATCTGCTCGTAGTTCTGGGCGTTCATGAAAGTGTAGCCGTCGGCATCCTTGTAGAGATAGTTGAACTCCATATCCTCGACATGGGCGCGCTCCACCTGCTCGGTAGTCTTGTAGCGATCCGACACTTTCACGCCGTCGCTGATCCGGCGCATGTCGATCTGGGTCGTGGGGGTCCCCTTGCCGGGGTGAAAGCTTTCGGCGCTGAGCACGGCGTAGAGTTGGCCGTCCCTCTCGATGATGTTGCCCTTGCGAACCGAGCTGGCGATGACTCTCACGGGAGATTTACCTTCACGACATTGCTATGACGCCAAGACACGAGCCGCCCGGCATCGACGAGATCGGGCGGACCATAGCGATTTCCCTTCGTTTGGCCAGAGTTTCGAGTTCAGCCGCTTGTTCATGAACGCCCCTTCCTCTCCGCCGTCATCGCCCGCCTGGCACTCCGACGTCTTCGCCGACCGGCGCCCCTTCCTGCTGGCCCGCAACCGGATCGCGGCCGCGGCGCGGCGCTGGTTCAGGGCCCAAGATTTCATCGAAGCCGAGACCCCGATCCTGCAGCTGTCGCCCGGCAACGAGGCCCATCTCGAGGCCTTCCGGACCGAGTTGATAGAGGCCGACGCCGCCTCCCTCGTGCTGTATCTCCATGCGTCTCCCGAATTCGCCATGAAGAAGCTGCTGGCGGCCGGCGAGCCTCGGCTCTTCACGCTCGCGCGCGTGTTCCGTAACCGGGAGCGGAGCGCCACCCATCATCCGGAGTTCACGATGCTCGAATGGTATCGCGCCCGCGAACCCTACCGGCAGGTGATGGACGACGCGGTGGCGCTGCTGCGCGTCGCGGCCGAGGCCGCGGGCTCCAGCTTGTGGCGTCGTCATGGGCGCGAGGCCGATCCGTTTGCCGAGCCCGAACGCCTGAGCGTGGCGGACGCTTTCGCGCGCCATGCCGGCATCGACCTTCTGGCCACGTTTCGAGGTGGCGAACCCGACCGCTCGCGCTTCGTCGCGGCCGCCGAGGCGGCCGGAATCGGGACGGCACCCGACGACGGCTGGTCCGACGTGTTCAGCCGCGTGCTGTCGGCGCGTGTCGAACCGCATCTCGGCATCGGCCGCCCGACGATCCTCGACCGCTATCCCGCGCCCGAAGCCGCCTTGGCCCGGCCGTGCCAGGACGACCCTCGCTTTGCCGAGCGCTTCGAGCTCTACTGCTGCGGGGTCGAACTCGCCAACGGCTTCGGTGAGCTGACCGATGCCGTCGAGCAGCGCAGGCGCTTCGAGGTCGCCATGGCGGGGCGCCGGGCGCGCGGACAGGAGCCTTACCCGATCGACGAGGACTTCCTCGACGCTCTGAGCGCCATGCCGGAGGCGAGCGGCATCGCGCTCGGCTTCGACCGCCTGGTCATGCTGGCGGCCGGCGCCGAACGGATCGAGCAGGTTCTGTGGTTGCCGGTGGCCGGAGTAGGGCGTTGAGTGCGACGCTGCGCAGCCCCGAGGACCTCGCGGGCGCGGGCCTGATTGCGCCCGAGCGCGTGCCGGTGCTGGCGGCCGTGGCCCGCCGCTATGCCGTCGCGGTCTCGCCCGCCATGGCGGCGCTGATCGATCCCGCCGACCCGGCCGACCCGATCGCCCGTCAGTTCGTTCCGACCCCGGCGGAACTCGACCATCGACCCGGGGACCTCGCGGACCCGATTGGCGATGCCACCCACAGCCCCGTGCCGGGCATCGTGCACCGCTATCCCGACCGCGTGCTGCTGACGCTGCTCCTCGTCTGCCCGGTCTATTGCCGGTTCTGCTTTCGCCGCGAGCGCGTCGGCCCCGGCGCCGACGCCGTCCTGCCCGAGCGCGCCGTGGACGCGGCGCTCGCCTATATAGCGGCCCGCCCCAGCATCTGGGAGGTGGTCCTCACGGGAGGCGATCCGCTGATGCTGTCGCCCCGGCGCCTCGACGGCGTCATGCGCCGGATCGCCGCCATGGATCACGTGAGCATCGTGCGGTATCACACGCGCGTGCCCGTCGTGGCTCCCGACCTCGTGACGCCGGAACTCCTTGCGGCACTCCGCGCGTCGGGCAAGACCACCTATGTGGGGCTGCACTGCAACCATCCCCGGGAACTTACGCCCGCGGCACGGGCCGCCTGCAGCCGGCTGATCGATGCCGGCGTCGCGCTCGTCAGCCAGACGGTGCTGCTCCGGGGCGTCAACGACGATGCCGAGACACTGGCGGCGTTGATGCGAAGCTTCGTGGACCTGCGGATACGGCCCTACTACCTGCACCATGGCGACCTCGCGCCCGGCACCGGCCATCTCCGCGTCGGCCTCCGAGAGGGCCGCCAGCTGATGCGTGCCTTGCGGGGCCGGGTGTCGGGCCTGTGCCAGCCCACCTACGTGCTCGACATCCCGGGCGGCTACGGCAAGGTGCCGGTCGGCCCCGACTACGTCGACGAGGGCACGGTCGAGGATCCGTGGGGCGTGCGGCACGATTACAGGGCGTAGGGCGCGGGCCGTCGCCCGCAGCCGGAGGATGTCACCGCCCCTTGTCGTTGCCCGGCAGATAGCGGGCGTAAACTTCTTCGCGCCTGACCCGCTCTTCGATCAGTTCGGCATAGGCCTTCTTGGCCTCGGCCGAGAGCGTGACGTGCTTGCCTTTGGGCGTCTTGCGCCGCGGATTGCGTTTGAACTGGTCGGTCGGCTCCGGCATGCGCGGTCCCTCGATGGCGGTTCAGACATAGAGCACGACGAGGTTGGGGAGAAGCGCTCGGATCGTCGACCGCTCGGCCGGTCCCTGTTGCGCGTGCGTTGCGGGATGATACGCTTGCGGCGTGGTTGGAACGTGGAGCTGAGCCATGCCCCGTCTGTTCACGGGACTCGAAATCCCCGCCGACCTCACCACCGAGCTGGCCTTGATGCGGGGCGGCCTCACGGGCGCCCGCTGGATCGACGTGGAGAACTATCACCTCACGCTGCGGTTCATCGGCGACATCGACGAGCCGACCGCCGACGCGGTCGACGAGGTCATGGCGCAGATCAGGCGCAAGCCCTTCACGGTGACGCTGGAAGGGCTAGACTACTTCGGACGCGACAAGCCGCGTGCCATCGTGGCGAAGGCGCAGGCCTCCCAGCAACTCATCGAGTTGCAGGCCGAACAGGAGCGGCTGCTGCGCCGCATCGGCATTCCGCCGGAGTCGCGGCGCTTCGTCCCGCACGTCACCCTGGCCCGCATGCGGAGCGCCTCGCATGAGGCGGTGGCCCGCTATCTCGGCACGCGAGGATTTCTGTCCCGAAGGTTCGAGGCGGACAACTTCCTCCTCTACTCGGCGCGCGCTTCGGTCGGCGGCGGCCCCTACGTGGTCGAGGCGGCCTATCCCCTCGGCTAGGACGGGTCGCGTTCGAGGCCGGGAGCCCGCCGGCAGGCATAGTCCACAACTAGCAGGCTGCTGAAAAACGCTTCGGTGAGCCGCTTCGTGCCTTTACAAAGGGCGAACAGAACAGAATCAAAGACCGAACGGATCAGGCAAAAATGAGTTTTTCAGCAGCCTGCTAGAGCCGTCAGAGGCTAACACACGCTGGTGGACGAACCGCAGTGCCAACGGGTCGTTGACTCAGCCGAATAGTTCCGAGTGGGTGCCGGTACGGACGAATACTACGCTGCCATCGTCCTTCAACTCGTAGGCGAGTAGGAAATCCCCGCCGACGTGGCACTCACGGCAGCCCTTCCACTCCTTCCCGCTCAAGTCATGGTCACTCCACTCCACACCGAGGGGCGCATCGTTCGCAGTTATCAGCGCCATGACCTCCTTCAGGCGGTGCATGTCGACCTTGCCGGCCTTGTTCAGCCGATCCCAGTCCTTAGTGAAGGATTTGGCGTAATCACTCTTTCGCGGAAGGTTAGCCCTCCTCTCCCCTGAGGTCTTTTTCGATGGCATTAATTAAATCTCCTACCTTGGTAAACCTTGGGCTCGTTATACCTCCAGCTTCCTCAATAGCTGCGCGTGTCTCCTTATTCGGAACCTTCAGACTGATCGGGAAACCCTGTTCAACAACAACCCGCTTGAGAAAAAGCCGAACCGCTTCCGACACAGACATTCCGAGCGCGTCAAGCGTCTGCGCTGCTTGAGCCTTCGTCTCTTCGTCGACACGGATGTGCATCATCGTAGTCGCGCCCATAATCAAAACCCCTAACGCAAAAAGTGCGCTCCTGTATCTCAAACGAGATACGATGTCAAGATTGCCGGCGCTACAGAATCGGCATGGGAGCATCTTCGCTGCTGCGGTCGTAGTAGTTGACCGCCTCGCGCAACTCCGGTTCGGCAGTGGTGGAGCGACCTCAGGCCAGTGCCGAAGGAAATTTAGGGCGCGGACGAGGTAGGGCAGTTCTTCGCCGAGAGCGCGGCACTCGCAATCTTATCGGCCGTGATCGCGTCCTTCCCCACCTTGTAGGCGTGGTCGCGCCGTCCAGCAGCTCCGGCCTGGACCGGAAGAACTCAAGCCTATCCTGTTCGCTCTGCGAATCGGCAAACTCGGGCTGCCTTGCGACAGGTCACCCCGGCGATTCCAGAAAATCGCACGGCCCGAAACATGTCCTGCGGCGTCGGCGCGTCCCAAGCTCCGGGTCTTTCGCTAGCGCGACGATATCGCGCTTCGCTTCGCCCGGAATGCCAACGAGAGGCGATCTAGGGCAAACGGAACTATTCGAAGTGGTACGCGGCGCCGATGCGGAAGAAGTCGCCTTCGATCGTCTGCTTCGACAGGCTGTTGTTCAGGTTGACGATCTTGTTGTTGTAGCCGAACTCGTGGAGGTACTCGCCGCGCAGCGAGACGCGCTCGGTGATGCGATAGTCGAGACCGGCTCCGACTTCGATCGCTTCGTTGTTGACCCGCCCGAGTTGCGACCGGGTGACGGTGTCGATCTGCTCGCTGCGGCCGTAAGCGAGACCGGCCGAAGCGAAGGGCAGGTAGTTGCCGAAGGCGTAACCAGCGCGGGCCCGGAGGTCGGCATTGATGTAGTTTCGGAAACGGGCCGGACCCGACGGCTCGCGACCGTTGCCCTGGATGTCGGTATAGGCCGTCGACCCTTCGACGCCCAGCATGTAGTGGTCGTAGAAGATGAAGTTGGTGCCGGTGAAGAGGCCGCCTTGGGCACCCGAGGTGTTGAACTTGGTGCTGCTGCCCGTGATCAGGTTCTTCGACGTGGGCGTGATGAAGCCGCCACCGCCGAAGACGCCGCCATACCCGCCCGCCCAGTTCACGTCGCCGCGGTTGTCCACGTAGGGACGCGGTGGGTTGTCGCCGAAGCGCTGGATGATGGCGGCGCGGATGATGTCGCTGTCCGAGTGGGTCCTGTAGCTTCGGCCATCGAACGCGTAGGTCGAGTTCGGGAGGCTGTCGTGCAGATATTCCACACGGAGGACCAGCGGGCCGAGCAGGCTCGCGAAGAAGCCGTTGTTCAAACCCAGGTAGGCGGCGGGATTGACCTTCACGTCCATGCCGGCGCCGATCGTGTAGCCGACCGATTGTCGATTCGCGCCGAAATAGTTGTTGGGCGCCAGGGTGGACTGGTAGCTCTCGTTGATCACCGCGCCGCCGGCGACGAAGGGCATGAACATGCCAAACGCATAGCCGAGGCGGCCCCGCAGGCGGATGTCGTAGAGGCTGTCCAGATGGGTCGGATTGGCGAGGCCCGTGGTGCGCTCGTTGCCCCGGACGAGGTTGAGGTCGATCCCGCCTTCGGCGCCCACTACGATGTTGCCGAACTGGTAGTTGTAGCCGACGAAGCCGCCGCCGCTCTGGCCCGACTTCGACAGGCTACGCGACGCTCCGGTGCCCTCGCGGGTCCGGAAATGGGTGAAATCGTATCCGTAAGTCGAGCCCGCGTAGAAGCCTGCCCAGTTGCTCAGCACGGG
>JAABUL010003169.1_pt1 | contig 25044 bp, 23 predicted proteins | sample 5559151 | NCBI WGS metagenome assembly JAABUL01 (sample SAMN10711876, study PRJNA513368) | rock metagenome | isolation source: Antarctica rocks | place: Antarctica: Victoria Land, Pudding Butte sud | reverse complement strand
CCGTTCACGCTCTTCGTATCTCTAAGCGCAGGGGAAAACGTGTTGCCGAGTATGGGTAGCGAATATGCTACGGGGGATCCGAACGCAGTGGGGGGAGTGGGTATGGGGGCTGGTGGCTTGGGGGGAGGTGATGGGAGGGGGAGGAGGAAGAGGGGGTTGGTGAGAGCGGGGATGGATTGGGTTGGGGGGTTGTTTGGGGGTTTTGGGGAGGGGGTGGGTTGGAGGGGGGATAAGAGGAGTTTTTGAGGGGGAGTTTTGTTTGGGAATGAAAATGAAAATGTTGATATATCGTCATGAACTTCAGGTCCTTGCACTTGGCATTTCGTTGCTAAGGGACACTGAACCATTCATTATACCTGCGTGATTTTACCTCGTGACCTCCCTGGCTTTAATTACGGGTGAATGTACCACTCCACTAATCATCAATATAAGAGCGTCGACTTCACGAAGACACGAGATTATCCCACGGAAATGATTAGACACAGTCTTATGCATTCCTTTTCTTAGTGACCTATCTCGAATCCCAAATCCCTTCACTTGCCCGAACCGAAATCCAGACTTCCCGTTTGCTATGCTGAGCTGAAATTCCGAACCCCCCCGCTATGCAAGTCATTGTGATCATACAAATTAGTCTTCACGTTCCAGTCCTCCAGTCTTACGGCCTTTTAATTAACAAGCCCCTTACTCAACAACAATCCTCCTCTCCGCTCTCACAAGCTTCGGCACCACCACGCTCAAAATCCCATTCTTCAAGCTCGCCTTCACAGCCTCCTGGTCTACCGTCCCGGGGAACTGGAACGTCCGCGTAAACTCCCCCGCAGACCGCTCGCTGACCCAGTACTTGTAGTCGGGCTCGGCGTTATTGGTGACAGTGTTCTCTGGTGCGGGCGCGACTTCTGTGGCGGTGGATGAGGTCGGGGTGGCGGATGAGGAGGAAGAGGCGGCGCCGGCGTCGACGTAGTCGTCTTCGACAGTGGCTTTGTGGTATGATGGAGAGGATTGCGGCGCGTTCTCGTTACTGGTTGAAGCAGCAGCAGCGTTCTCCGAACCGGCGGCTTCCGGCGATTGCTTGGTGAATTCCCTTTCCGTTCTCCCTTTGATAACGAGTGTATGCGGGTCCACAAATTGGATGTCCAGATCCTCCTGTTTTATGCCTGGTAGCTCGCCATGCAGCTCGTACGAGTTTGCGGCTTCGCGAACGTCGAATCTGGGGTGGAAGACTCGAGCAGCGTTGCGCTGTGAGGAGGCGCCCGTTTGCAGGCGCAGCGAGTCATCGAGGACACGCCAAAGGGGAGCGAAGTCGGAGGAGAGGAACTGAGGGAAATGAGTTGAGATTGTGCGGATCGGGGTAGAGACGAGAGGCCGGCAGGCGCGGGGGAGGCTGGTGGTTATGCGGCAGGATTGCATTGTTGTCGTTGGTGATAGTTGAGGTTGATATTGAAGTATTCTTGTGATGTTTGGGAATATGTAAGGGAAGAGAGGATTTGTTTGTTCTTAGAAATGAAATGAGCAATGTTAGCGATCTGCAAAATACTTATACTCGAGTTCCGAGGGCTTGTGGAAGGCTCCCGAAGAAATCGTAAGCAGGCGATTTGTTGCCACATCTGGTTGGTTCTAGGGCTTTCTCGCCTAAGCGAGAAAGGTGTCGAAGCTTCGCAAACTATCTTCTGGACTACCGTATTCGTTACGGCAACCAATAAAACAGAGTTTGTTCAAGAAAACAAAGCGTACAATGAAGAGTTCAGGGCCTTTGCAGGTACAATATAATGGATGAGAGATTTTTCAATGGCACCGTAACCATGATTAGGTATGGAAAAAGAACATAAAGATCCCTTTTTTTTTTGGAATAGCCCTGTTTAAAAAGAGGCCAACAGTAGTACGTAAAGAAATGGCAGTGAACACAACTTTGTACCACATATAGGGCCTCAGGAAGAGCTAAGAGATTGATAGCATAGCTCCAAATGTCTGATGTAAAAGACACACTTCGATGGTCCGCTCTGCGCAAAGACCTTCTGATAGAGGATTCCGACAAATCGACGACCCAACGGATGAACGGCATCCACGATAAGCTCATTTAGAATGAAAAGTGATAATAGTGGTGGCCAGACTGTCTTGTTAAAGAAAAGCAGTCATCAGGGGGGCCACCAATAGGCAGCAGAAAGTGTATGCATCCACTGGACATTTTGGTAAATATCAGTCGAGCAAGCTATTGGCCAAATGTCAAAGACACTCTTCAGATCAAGAGGCTGTCTATTATTTCACGGATTTCAGTGTCTCAGCTTTTAAGTGTAAACAACTGTGTTATCTGTTCTGTTATTAGGACATGTACCTTTCTGTTAATACTCCGTGTTAATGCCGGAGATTGTTAGGTAGGAGGATCGGAGGAGAACAAAGGCTAGTAGAGAACTGCGGTGATCTTAACTTTAGACTTTCTTTTCTGCTTGCGACAAAAACTCATAACAGTGCTTCGGAGAATGGTGAGGGATCAATAGGGGTTGAAGGTTTGAAGTCCAGACGGCAGCATCGAGCTCGAGTTTCATCGGGGATGATCGTCCATATATAGCCTGCGGCGAAGGATAAAGGTGCAGTAGATAGGCGTAAAGAGGCACTGCAGACTGCAGTACCTTAGGGCCACCTGTCTTTGCATCCTTTTTGCTGTTGGTGTTGGAGCGTTCTGTGAGAAGAACGTGGTAGGCAACGCTTCGGTACACGTCCGTGATTGTCTACCTTCCCGAAAGCGTTTCCGATTACGGCATGTGTTTTAGCACAGTTTGCCGCCCAGTGTTCCTGCAGAAGTGCAGAAGACACACTAGAATATCAAATTGCCTGCATCAAGCTTTCACCAATCACATTGCGTGCAAGTGCCCCCTCCACCATCGAAACCTTGGAGTACTCACCGCCTGAAGATCTCGAGACTCGTGATTGACTTCTACCGGTAAGCTTCTGCGCTTTCTGCCAACAACCTACTCTACTACAGTACTCCCGTACGTACCTCTATAGCGATAGTACAGCTAGAGCATTCGATATGCCTGGTAGTCTGACAAACGATGGTTCCATGGTACGAGCAGTCACAATTGATCATGGGGCGTTCAATCGACAGCATGAGAGCCGTAGCACTCTGCATATGTACGTTACTTGGCAAAGGACGTGCACAGCCATGGCGGACTGAAACGACGCAAACGACACAGACTGTTGTCTGTTGAATGCTTTGGGGAGCCGCCCCGCAACGCTCCTACAGAAACTGTTAATCTCCATCATCCGGTCATCCAACAGATTTTGCAAGTTGGTTGCCCATAAAGCGCCTAGCAGAGAGCCTAGATACCTTCACAGTTAGGGACCTTTACTACCTTGCTCGAGAGTACCCTTACTGGTACATTCAGTAATCAAATTGTTTTGGTGACTCCGGCTTGTCCTTCCTCATTCCTTCCATACCCCTGCCCGCCTCCCAGGGTTCCGTCATCCTTAGTTTCCCCCGTGCATCTTCCCCCATACTAAGGTAGGTAGGTAAGGTAACTGTGCACTAAGGTACTTACTTACTGTACTATCACTAGGGCTTGGAATTCGTATGTTCGTGTGGAGAACGAGCGCACCTGTACCCAACCTACCTTGTTCACTACTTCGCAATTCTGCATCTGCTTCACTGCCCTCCGTGAAGGCTTTCCAGCTCACAGATGGCGCCTGAGGGGGTGTCGCTGACTGTCTGACTCCACTTTCCTGCATCTACAAAGGGCTCCCTGTGAAGAAAACCCAACAGCGCAGCGCTCGAGCTGCTATCTGACGCGCAAGACGACCTTGACCATCCTGAATCTTCAACAACGCTGCCATTAGTCGAAAAAGACCTCGTTGTTGCCGACGTTCTTCGACCTTTATAGACTCGGACACTTCACCGGGATCGCCGGATCGATCCAGGAAGGTCTACATATTGATGTCTGCAACAGCACATGGACCACATAGGGATTCAGGAGCGGAGCGCAATACAAGAGCCACCATGTCCGAGGCCCAGCGGCAGAACAACAACAACCCACAACGTGATCTGCTTGGACATTGGTCAAGCCCACAATTCCCTCGCCCTGGGGATGGCCGCATCGCTCCACGCAGGCAGGCACCGAGTCCTTTGCAACTCAGTGAGACCTCAGCCATGATGGGAGAGAAGAACATGCAGGGCAGTCCCAACCCAAGGTCGCCTACCATCACGAGAGCTGCAAGCGGCTCTCAATACTCCCCGAGGTCCCCACGCTTCAACCAAGCGGCTGATCAGGATCAGCCCAGGTCCCCTCGGGAACGCCTGGACGAGCTACTTGCTACGGAAAGTCCTTCAACAGCTGAGACTAGAAATCGTCCCAACGGGAATGGTGCTTTTTTGGGGCCTACACCGACTACCCCTAAAGCAAATTCCTACAGCCAGCTTCGGAATGTCTCATCACCCTTTCCACAGTCAAAGCCTACAACCACTTCTCCTCCACAATCTCCTCCATTAACAGCCTCTCCGCCGTTCAACCCCTCGAATACTCGCCCAGAACAGCGACCAATGCCACGCACATCATCAATCGATTCTGCAATTTCCACCATTTCCACCGCAACATCACACTCACAGAACTCATCGCCGGACACTTTGACCTCTAACAATGCAGACATTGCGCATCTCATAAACACAGCAGGTTCGGCAGAGACTGTGATACAGCACTTGTTGAAGGAAAAGCAACATTCAGCTGCCCAGAATACTCAGCTTTGGAAACTTGTTGACAAGCAACGGGCTTTACTTCTCGGACTAAACCAAGATTTGGAGCGAGCTCTTAAAGACAAAGAGCGATACCGCAGAAAGCTGAAAGAGCATCTAGCCCAGACACCGCCTGTCCGCAACGCAACTACTCAGGCCCACACAACTACTCTTAGGCCAGCCAGCGCGTCCCCTGCCCCTAGCGAATCGCAGGATGAGCTACCGATACAAGGTAGCAGCATGCAAGACCCTAGATCGCGTACTTTGCGGGAACGAAAGGTTGGTCTTAAGAATGAGGTTGATGTTCACCATAATACTGTGCTTGAAACGCCTCCTGAGGGCTCCTCAGTAATATCACAAGACGGCCCAAACGGCATAAGGCATCAAATACCGAGCATGAACTCTGAGGCTGTAAGAGAGCCCACCTCAGGGAACGATAATGTTGGCCCAGCTACTGTCAAACCAAAGCATTCCGTGGCCCCCATCACAACAACTGGTCTATCAGGATCAAGTCAAAGCGGCCCCCAGAACAATCTTTCGCAAATTTCACGAGCTTCAAGCACCGTCGTTCCTCCGAGTAGTTTCACAGCCAAGCGCTCGCAGCCGCTTGTACAAAAGCCATCCGAAGGTCCTTTTTTGGAGTTGAGCGAACCGACTCCTCCAGACAAAGTTTTTGAGAGGACGTTGCCCGCTTCTCGAAAACTTCCTCCTGCTCCGTTGAATCTTCATCAGCCTAGGAGAGAGCCGGCACAAGCATCAGACCTCGGGCCCGATGACCATTCTGGATCTGAGTATGATGACGATCTGGAGGTCGACGAAATACCGGCTTTCGAGAGAGGGAGAAAGAAAACAAGAGCAGACGATGACAAGGAAAGGGAAATCGCGGTCCTGAAGGAACAGGAAGGACGCAGTAGATCATCTAAAAAGGGAAAGGGCTCAAAGCCTCCAGCGGAAAATGCAGCCGGGAACGCCGCCAAAATCAATACTTCACAGCAGATGCCAATGCCTCCTACCATTAAGGCCCTCTCGCCAGAACCAACCTCTCTAGGGGGTTCAAGCTATCTGTCAGCGCCAACCTCATTAGCAAGTGTCCTCAACCCACCAAGTGACCCACCCGAGTCCAATGATACGACAAACGCCATGCAGACACGATCTCTGAGTCTCAGTCTTCCACTAAGTCCTGGGCTTCCACTAAGCCCTCGTCCAGGCGACCGGCCTATGAATCCGCCAACTCCAAGATTTCCACGAGATGTCGGTGGTAAACCCATCGCGTCGCCTCCGTTATCGCCTCGGGGTGGTTTTGTTGGTTTACCGCTTTCTCCCAGAGCACCCAGGCAGACTATTCCATTTCCCCCAAATACACCCATGTCGATTTCTTCACCGTTTCCTCTTGCCGTTGGCCAACACCCCGAGCCTGTTGAACCAATACAAAAACCTCTAAGTCCCATCAAAGTGCCAGCGCAGCCATCGAGTTCCGTACGGGAGTCGGAGCCGGGGTCTCCCAGAAAGCAGACCGTGGAGTTGCCAAGGCCTAGAGGCGTGTATCGAGGGTTCATCTCTGAGGAACGCCCGGATCTTCTGATACCTCCAAACGCTCTTCCTTCCATCATCATCAATGTCATCTCGTCTCGCCTCAAGCCATCTCGCCACAGCTACTTAGCTCCCAAGGGATCTGAGGAAGAGCCCGTATTTACTCTTGGAGTGTCGGCTAGGTCGGATCGCCAGGAGCTATGGCAAGTCGAAAAGCCTTTGCTGTCGTTGCCAACTTTAGATAAGCAACTTCAATCGTCTAATTCTGGGGCAAAACTTCCAGAGCGTAACCTATTCAGCGGACATGCGCCTGCTAAGATTGATGCCAGAAGAATAGCTCTGGAGAGATATTTTGAGACAGTGTTGGACGCACCAATGGACGAAAAGGCAGCACTTGCTTTGTGTCAGTACCTCTCCACACATGTTCTTGAGCCGAGTGGGGATGAAGCCTCTGGAAACATTAGCGTCTCTCAGGCCGGGTCTCCGGTTACCTTGGGCCCTAATGGTAGGCCAATAAAGGAGGGCTATCTTACAAAACGAGGTAAAAATTTTGGTGGGTGGAAGGCAAGATTCTTCGTTCTCGACGAACCAATTTTGCGCTACTATGAGTCGCCCGGTGGCTCTCTGCTTGGTACGATCAAGCTACAGCATGCTCAAATCGGCAAGCAGTCGGCACAGCATCCGCCTCACTCGCCTTCACGAGGGGGCGAAGATAGTGACAATCAGTACCGGCACGCCTTCCTCATCCTCGAACCCAAACGCAAAGATTCGAGCAGTCTTGTGCGGCACGTTCTATGTGCTGAGAGTGATGCCGAGCGGGATGTTTGGGTGGAGACGCTCTTGTACTATGTTGATAGCTCCCAAGGGGGCGAAAGGCCCAGACTTCCACCATCAAACAATGATTCTAGCTCAAGTAGAGTACTGAAGAAGCAGCAGCCCGGCAAGAAGGACGCTGTTAATACTGATAGCCCAGATTCGGAAACCTTTGATGGACTGCAGTGTGTCAGCTACGAAAACACTGTTGCTGCTCAGGCACCACTCGTCCAGATCATACCCGACCAACGCACTACAGACTCTCCATCTCCTCCAAATCCCGTTACGCAACCAGCTGGTAGGTTGCCAGTCTCGCAAGCACCAAAAACTATTTCTGGGCCCTCCAATGGAACGAAGATACAGGACGAGAGAGCATGGGGAAATAAGCCCAAGCCTGTGCAGCAGACAAAAGAGAAAGAGCACAAGAAAAGGAGCATCTGGGGTTTCCGCGACAGGAATCAAGCTGACCTTGCTACTAACCACTCCAACGAATCCAGCGTCAGCTTAACCCAGCAACAGTATCAAGACCAAATAGCCAACGTCAGACCGGCATTCGGTGCACCACTCGCTCAAGCTGTCGAGTTCTGCCCGCCACGTGCAATTGATGTTGGTCTACCAGCGGTAGTATATCGATGTCTTGAGTATCTGGAAGCCAAAGATGCGGCCAGTGAAGAAGGCATCTTCCGCTTAAGTGGGTCGAGTGTTGTGATCAAGGGTCTAAAAGATCGCTTCAACATCGAAGGAGACTTCGACTTCTTTGCCGACGAGCAATTTTATGACGTCCATGCCGTGGCCTCTTTGCTGAAATTGTATTTGCGTGAGCTGCCGACAACTGTATTGACACGCGAGCTGCACATCAACTTCATTGAAGTTCTCGGTGAGTCTTGATCTTTTCTTTGATCATGTTGGCTATCATGGCTAACAGTCACCAGATCTTCAAGAGAAGTCAGATAAGGTGGCCGCCTACAATGCGCTTGTGCACAAGCTTCCTAAAGTGAACTGGTTCTTGATCCGGGCACTCTCCGCTTTCCTTATCGGCATCGTCAACAACTCCGACGTCAATAAGATGAGTGTCCGCAATGTCGGTATTGTCTTCTCTCCAACGCTCAACATCCCTGCTCCAGTCTTTTCCATGTTCTTGACCGATTTCGACGCCATCTTTGGCGAAGAGCCCGAGGCAACGCCGACGCCGCCACCCGAGGTCTCTGTGACTGAGCCATTGACACCCGAAGACATCCGCTCTCCTCGTCGCCAGATATTCTCCGAAATTCCCACTCCATCTTACAATCAGGATACCTTCCCTTCACAAGGGCCTTCTTACGAACAGGTCCTTCGCGAATCCCACCAGGAGTATGACACTGGCTTCATCCCGCTTCAACCATCCTACGAGCCTCCGTCCAACCATTTTCTCAACCCAACGCAGTCCGGTTCTGTCACGATGCCTGGTCCCGAGTACGGGCAGGCTGAGTATGGGGTTATCAATCGCGCACGAACGCCCCAAAGCGCTGCAAAGTCCCGTCGACGGGAGAGCTCAATGTTACTAGTGGGCAACGGCCAACGGAAAAACTCCATGCCTACTCTGAGCGGAGACTCAGGTTCGTAGAGCCTTTCTAGACCCGACATGTGAATTGACGTGCTAAATCAAAGGCAGATACAATGCACGAGAGCACCTATAATTGAGCATCCGTCGTTCCGATAGAGAGGCCCAACCCTCTGCGAGGCAATGGCTACCAGAAAACCCACCACACTAATATCATGAGCTACAGAACGCTATATTATTCAGCAATAGTGTAAATATAATGTCTTTATTTCTCTGAGCGCCCTGTCCTTGCTTTCTGATTGCGATACATCAGCATGGCGTTTTTGGGGCGATTGACGATGATTCCCCCAGGCAATAAGGCCTACGACGCTGCTTTTATACTCTATTCTTACCCCAATCTGTTATTTGGGGGCACTCGGTGTCAATTGAGATCTGCTACGGCGGTCTTTTGTTTGCTTTCTATAGCCAATCATTTCACTCTGCAGGGTTTGGGAGGCAGAGCGATGAGCGAAATGAGCTGTACAGAAAGACTCGAGTTTCTCGAGCCAAGGTTTATATAGCTTTAGTTCTATCCAGTCCATGAGCGGATGGTAATCTTAATGTCTTAGTCACACAGCTGGGATACTCCAAGTGTCGAATATCCCCTTGGAATTCTATCCAGAAAATCAAGAAACCACGAAATTTACTTCATGCCGAATAAAAACCCTCCGCTGCCTAATCCCATTACGCCCCATTCCACTCTGACCCCCTCCCCTTCCCCTGTGCTTTCCTCTCCCTCCCCGTCTTCTTCCCCCCCCCCGCCGGCGGGCCTATACAACCCAACCCCCCCTTCCCCTCCGCGCCCATCACCTCCCGCGAATCCTCACTCATTCATCCACCCACACGCCCCGGGCACCGAAAAATATCTCAGCAGGGAGGTGGCAGTGTCGCGATCGAAATCGAAAATTGGAGGGGGATGTCGGGAAGGGGTTATTTGGGGAAAGGGTGGTTGACGGAAGAGGAAGAAGAAGGGGGAGGAGGGGTGGGGTTTCGATTTCCGTAAGTTGATTTCACCCCCGGGGTAGAAAACGGTCAAAAGGAATGGCATTCAAGCGATCATGCATCTATTTGCCTTCAAGTACAGAAGAACTATGTGGGTTATCTACCTTATTTATGTAACTTGCAAAACTCGGCTGTGTACAGCACAAACATAAAACACATGTACTGAATGTAACGGACCCGTGATATCGACCGAGAACTTAATCATCATATTAGCTATCCGAAAAGCTCGTGCTGGAATTCCCCACACCCCCGTCACCTCGACTCGCCAGAACCAAACCCCGTGTCGTCCTCACCTTTTTGGCGCAACAAAAATCGGCACATCGCTCAGATCAACCCCATACCCCTGGCTGAACCCGATACTCTTCCGACTCGCCCCCGTCTTCACACTCCTTGTTCCCGCGCTGCCGCCAATACCAACGCCAGGCTCGTAGCCATACGAGAGACCGCCTTCGTAGCGGCCGGCTAGGCGTTCGATGGAGGGGTTTGTGCTGGGAGGGGCGGAGGTGGAGGCTGTCTCTGTCGAGGGTGGTGGTGGTGGGGTTCTAGTTGGCGTATCCTGGAGGATGTTGAGAGGTTTGTGGAAGGGCCTTGGTGCGGGCTTGGATGGTGAGGGAGTTCGTGATCTAGCAGACAGGGCGCTAGTAGGGGATAGATAATCGGTGGCTATGGTGCGCGTCGTGGTTGGTCCGGAAGCATCCCAAAGGCCAGCTGTTTGATTCGTCTGGAGAAGGGCCTCGCCTGCTGACTTTCGGCGTTCGGCCCATGCCTGCTGGTGAGCCTCCCAGCTGTTCTGAGATCTAGACGGCGTAGTATTCTCCTCAACCAGCGCGGCGCTCGCCCAGATATCTTTCTTGGGTGATTCGGGAATTATCTTCACTTTGCGTGGCCCTATCAAGGTCATGGATCTCTCTGAGCTGGACCTGGAGATCTGAGCCTCTTTCTGCTCGACTTGCTCCATAGTAGGTAAAGCTGGTACAGGGGGAATATCGAGGAACGTGCTCCTTGGTCGGATGTTTCGGCCTGGTGCTCCGCCGCGATCGTTGAAACTTTCGCGACGTTCTTGCTTCTCTATAAGAACATATGCTGGTCTTGCTGGTGCTTCGATAATCATGCTTCGAGGACGAGTCAACGGTACTGGAGTCTCGCCGCGATTGCTGAAAATCTGGCTATGCATTGGCAGGTCTACTGCTGCAAAAGCTGGTGTAGGTTGCACATCGTTAAGCATGCTCCGCGGTCGAGCTCTTACTGGAAGTCTATCATACTTGCTGATCATCTCAGGCTTCTCGAGCTCCTCCAGTGGAGAGATATCAGGTATAGGTGGTGTTTCACGGAATGTGCTCTGGGCTCGGGTGTGGATAGGTCCGTCGCGACGGCCGCTGGAAGCCTCGTTTTGCTCGTAGTGATTGGGGAAAATAGGCACCGGGGGAGCGTCTGCGTACATGCTCTGCGGACGAACCATTTGTCTAGGCACCGCAGCACGATCGTCGAGAGATCTTCGTATTGGTATTTCCGATCGGGATGAGCTGTGACTCCTTTGCCGACTACGTAATCGTGCAAACTCTGCAGCAAATTCTTCGTCCATGCCGATCGTACTCTTGGCTCTTGGCATAGCAGTACTCATCTGATGAGGATGTGAAGGGTTAGTGTTTTCGGCGGCCCGAGATTGATCTGTGAAGGCGATTCTCGCAATGTTATACGGACTGCCACCAAGAGATTCTACGACAGTACCAAAGTCCGCAATCGTCGGTTCGGCATTAGGCTGGCTCGGCCGGCGCTCCTTCTTCGTTATAGTACTGGAGCGGTTGCGCGTCAGTATGCTTCTTTTCTTCGGTTCGTCTCTCTTTGGGCTCTTCTCAGGCTCTTTCTTTCCCGATTCTAGATTCTTCTTTTGCTTTTTCTTTCCTCCAAAGGTAGACCAGCTTGGGGACCTGCATATTTCAGAGATCGGCAATCCTTCTCCATCAAACTCGGTGTCGTCCTTTCCTCCTTCCATCTTTTTGGACTTGGCGGCCTTCTCTTTTTCTAATCGTTTCTTTTCTCTTCCCCTCCTTCCGAAGTCAGACCAACTTGGAGATCTTACTAGATCGGAAGCGCTAAATTCGTCTTCCTCCGCGGGTGCGCTCTCTCTTTTGTCCTTCAGAGGGGTTGCGGCTGGCTCTCTTGTGCTGTACTGTGATAGACGTGTTGTGATAGAGATGTCCTTGGAAGGGTGTTCCTCTTCCACCGCATTGGCTGGCGACGGAAAGCGGATTGGCACATACACGGGCTTTTCGATGGACAGGGTGTCGCTTAGTTGGGTGTGTTGCAAGGATGGAAATGTATGTTCAAGCGAGGGAAATTCGCGAAGTCTATCCGCATGCTTCAGAGACACATGTGACGGCACTGGTGGAATGTCCGCTTGGCTCAGCGAAAGGTTTCTTTGTATAGCAATAAGGTCTACCGGAAGAGGCTGCGATAGCGGCCTTGGTTTACGTAGCTTGTGTGCTTTCGTTGGGCTTGGCTCGAGAGGACGACTTTGTTGAACCGAGGTTTCCCTTGGAATGGGATCATTTCGAGTGGCTGGACCATTCAGAGCGACAGGAGTGTGTAGGTAGCTTACTGTCACAGTCGTAGTGGTTGAAGTATGAGACGTTTGTACTCTAGGAGCTATGGCTGACATTGCTTCGGGGGTAACCATGGTCGAAGGGCGAACAGGAGCTGGAAGTTCAGGTTGTTTCGCACTGTCAATTTTCTCCCAACTTGAAGTAGGTTGCAACGTCTCGCAAGGGCCAGAAAGAGATCGAGAAAGCCTTTGAGATGACATAGGTGAAAGTCTGGAGGGCTGTTCCAAGCTGCTGCTCACAGCTGCACTGCTCAACGTCTGCAAGGATTCATTCGAATTGTACCCGCTGTCGGCCTTCCTGAAAGACTTGCTTCCAGCGGACCCAAGAAGCGTGCCTGCAGAACCACGATGTTTCCAATTTGGAGGTGACACAGACCGGGAAGCCGTATCCGAGACTGACGCTGCGTTGGCAGTGAGTATGCGGAATGCATCTTCTCTGGTTTCACTGTTGGCGTGTCGTACTTCTGCATCATTGATGAAGAGCCTCCACAGTTCGGCAGAGGAATTTTGTGACTTTGACACGTCGACACCCTCATCATCAAGAACACCGTCTTCGATGGTGTGCATGGCTGGCTTAAACCCTGGTTCTAATATTCCAAGATTGGATGTCTCAGTTTTTGAGAAAGGACTGCCCAGAAGCTCTGACATGTAATCCTGAGCCATGACAGAAGCGCGATCAGGCGATCTGGATGAGTGTTCGGTAGCTGCCACACTTCCTCGTGTCGAAAAAGTCTTTAAGCAAGAATGGCATATTGTGTTGTCTTGTATGTTGGCAAATTTCTCTGTGCCCTCATCTTTTTGTGTCATAGTATTTGAGGTTTCAGCATAGCCTTCCAAGGACTTTAATCCACCGCTGTTACCATTCACCACGGCTTTTGGATCACCCGCTCGGGTCAGCACGTGGCTTGCCGTGTGAATGCCTTCATGGTCATACGGAACATCTTTTGGTGTCATGTCGGACATAGCTTTTACCGGCACGTGAGCATCGGGTGCTGGAGACGCTGCTCCTCCATTTGTGACTCGCAGGGTTCCAAGCTTAAGCCCTCCAAGATGAGAATAGTCAAGATCTGACGGGGTAGATCGCCCGTCGCGTGTTCTGCTAAGAGCAACCAGCTGTGACAGCGGTGAAGTTTCAGGCGAGATAGGATTGTAATAATGGACTAGATCGACTTGAGTTTGAGACCCGTTAATTGGAGGCGGTTTCCGGAGGATATCATTTGGATCTCGCGTAGCAATGCCGGGTGTGTAGAGAGATCGTCGACGAATAGGAGCCATGACCGAATCTGGATGCTTATCTTCATCTACAGGTAAGGAAACGTGGTTCTGCGCTGCGACACTATCTGCATAGGCCTTTTCCTTTATGTTTTCTGCGATTCGCTCTGATTCTTCAAGGTCGATTGAGTGTTCCGAGGAAAGAAGTAGACGTGAGCCCGATAAGTTTGTCAGATAGAGTGATGACGATTTAGCGCTTGGAAGCTGCGTAAATGAGGATCCACTCCTAGAGAGGCGCTTTTTTAGGCCGAGACCAACTTTCGAAAACCGTTTCGGTCCATCATCTTCATCTTCGGATGATGGCGTTTGAGCTTCTTTGTTCGGTGCATAGAGATATTCTCGAAGCTTTGACCGCGCATCTTGTCGACTTCTAACTTCTCCAGTTGGTGAAGTCACAACGGTAACGTTTTCGCCGAAGCCATGTGTGTCTGTAGGTGTTGGAGGTGAGGACGACTCATTCTTCTGGTGCGTGAGTTTCAGGAGGTTTGATGATGAAGAGGTACTGGTTCGAGGTTTTGATAACCGCTGAGGACGTATCTCAGAATCCAACTGGAAGTTGGCACCCATTGCGAGTTCTGATATCTAGGTAAAATGGCTCGGTGGGCGATTTGGTGAGCTCGTACGACCACGGTGACATTGGGGCAAGCAATCAAGTCTTGTACTGAAAAGGTCTATTGTACTAATGCTGTACATCGATACCAAGAAATCCTTGATTCGAATCGCATGGCAGGTGGAAATGTCTGAGTAACGAGGATCGAAGTTCAGATATGCGAATAATATGCCGAGCAGTAGGGAATCGTAGTAGAAAAGTATGATATGCAGGATTTCCGCGGTTGCATCGAGGTTGCAGTGAGGCTGCCAGGCCTTCAGGACGGCCTCGTTTCAGGATAATTTGCCTCGACTACGGCTAAGTTTCTCCATAAACGATTGAAAAGTAAGAAGATGCGCGCAGTCACTACTGAGAAAATGAAAGATGAAAAACGTGATGCAGAGGAAATTGACCGGTTTTTACTCTGTCAATGGTTTGGCCAACTAACGGTCGTTACGGAACATTTTAGTTGCTCGCACACGTAAACAAAACTGACGCCACATGATCGGCAGGACTCTCTCTCTTATGGTTAGGTGGATCCCGAAAACAGGCTAGCATCTACAGCACAGCCACAATTTCGCTTGAGACATCAACCATGGAAAAGACTGAGCGATTGTTCCCGGGTCCAGTTGAACGTTGCTTGACAGTCGTGCTTGGTAGTCACGTATGCTTGGTCCGAGGGGTCAACGTTGAGAAGATGTTCTTATTGCTCTAGCCATCGAATTTGATTTTCTGAGAAGCGGAGAGACCTCCGTCGGCGGGAAAAGATCGGAAGTTTGCCATGACAACACCGGATCCTGTAAGGCTGCCTACCGAGGGTACACTGGTCAGGGAACGAATCTATTTCTGTTGGTGCGGATCTTGCCCTGTCGCAAAACACTCCAATGATCGTGAGGACGGCTACTTGATGACGACGTCTGATTGCGGAAGTGCAATGCGCTGACAACTGACATCCTTTTTATGATTGGGCTTCTTGGTGCCTTGCACTTATGAACAACGAACGGGGTTCAGGAGACATTGCGCATACCGGTTACATGTCAAAGGAGGCATACTACCAAGCTTGTTACTCATTGGTCGAACACAGTCAAAATAATGATGCTAAGGGCGTGAGGTTCGAGTTTCATGGTGAGGTATGAGGTTTCGCATATCGGCGAAGAGTCGCCATCTCTATTGTAAATTCTCTAGAACTTACCCAGAGATCTTTTATGCAGGGGGAAAGTAGATATCTCATCATCGCACGTCTGGTGCTCTCAGAGTCTCTATTACCAAACGTAGAAAGGGCGTTGGAGAATGGTGCGGCTCATGACAACGAGGAGCAAGTGGCTATCTTTGAAGACGAAGACGAAGTGAGTGCTGTCTCGTATGCACACGGCCGTGCCATCTGATACCAGCAGGCAGCCGTTCACCACGTCTCCGCCCCAGCTCCAGCAGTAGAGTATAACGTCCTACTTTCTCCAACCTACAGTGTCCCAGTGCTCTACTTCTTTCTCCGCAATATTCCTCCCTCAAGTCCGCAAGGTATAGAAGCCATCTATTCCTTCCTCGTACCAAAGCAATACAGGCCAGGCCTTCGAAATGTTGGAGTCATGGGTGGTATCAGTATGGGTGTAAGTCTTCAATGATTGTCAAGATTGAGTATCAGTTGACGGCTTGCGAGCTAGAACCATCCGATTACTGATGCTCCAGTATTCTTTATCCACCCATGCAATACTGCCGAGGCATTGGCAGAGATTTTTGGAAATAGAGAGGTGACTGCGGTGCAGTATCTGCAAATATGGTTGGGTTTGGTAGGTGGTTATGTGGGACTTCATCTGCCAAAGAGTTTCGTTCTAGATAAGCCGGATAAATGTGAAGGACTCGTCGGTCTTGGTCGATGAAACATGGCTGATGATTCGGACCCTCTCAATTCTCTTGGAGGAACGGCTGGCTTGAATCCACAGTTGCTTGGGACGCCCAACCGATGCTCTGATAAATAACGAAAATTGGTTGCCATGAACGGACAATGTATTAAGAACAATCAATCTTCATCTGACGAGGAGGCGTCCATAGGCGCATCACTGTCGCCCTCTTCCATCGGCGCCCCTTCGTCATCGCTTTCTTCATCCCTCCCTCTCTTGACACCCTTCGGACCGTCTGTGTCTTCTTCCATACCATTCGTGGCTGCCTGCGGAGCTTTCGAGGTCAAAGCCGCTGCAGGCGTGGCAGCTGCGGCTGAGGATGGTGGTGCGTTGAATATGGACTGCTGAAGCTCCGTGGTAGCGACCTTATTTTCCGTGGCATTGGGCATTCGGTATGTACCGTCTAACTTCGCAATGATGTCCGATTTTCCCTTGGCATATTGAATTTTCTATGCCGTTATCAATGTTAACATGTATCTGCAACTAAGTGAAAGGGGCTTACCATCTCCTTTCCAAAGAATTCAAATCCCTGCAGACCTCTCATAGCTTGGGTACTCGCCTGAATATCGCGAAAAACAACATGAGCCTGGCCACGAAGCTTCGAACTTCTCATTGCGACGACATCAAGCACTGGGCCATAGGTCGAGAACAGGGTGTATAGTGAAAATCGTAAATCGTCTTTCCGCAACTTATCGGGCAGATTTGTGCAGTAAAGTCTAAAGTCAGTAATCAGTTTAGCGGGTATAACATGAACCTTTAACGGGGGGTTCGGTTTATTGCGTACGTCTGATTTGGAGATCCAGTCGAACCATTCGTTTTCTGCGGAGGTCCATTGTGGGTGGCAAGCGATCGAGATGCCATGTTAGATATGTCCTATGTGGTTATGATGTCGTTGAATTACCATGGAGTATGACCTCGAGGTTGTATGTACTTCTCGAAGCTGTTTTGGCAACGTCGAGAGAATCAATATATTGAAAGTTCACAACCTTTGTGCAATCCTGCTTTAGCGCTTGGCCGCCATAGCCGACATGTATCCCGGTAGCTATCAACGCGTGGACCTTCGAAGCTTCAAACATTTCACGTCGAGCTACATGAAGACAAAGTGACCTGATCCAGTACCACCATCTCTCCAAATCCCGTTTCTAAACTTGAATCGCCCATCAAGCCACTTTTATACGTCGGGAAAGCTCTTGGTCATGGTATGAAGCTGCGACCATCTCTTTAGATGGCCAAGTTGTACTGACCTTGCAATAGGCTTCCCCTTTCAGCTTAAGTAGGTCCTCAGCTTTGATCTCCGCTACTTCGCTGCTCCAGCTTCCAGCTGGTAACTAACACCCTCCAGATGGCGGCGCCTGCGTTGCTATGGTAGGCAAGGACTGCGTTGCAATAGCCTGTGACCTTCGACTTGGCCTCTCATCTCTTACTGTCTCAAACAACTTCCCCAAGATCTTCCCATACGGCGACGTATATCTCGGTCTTACCGGCCTGGCCACAGATGTCACCACCGTCTCTGACCTATTCCGCTATAAAGTCAACATGTACCGACTACGTGAGGAACGCCAAATATCTCCCCAGACCATGGCGAACTTAGTGTCGAGCAGCTTATACGAGAAGAGATTCGGGCCATTTTTTGTTAGCCCAGTGATTGCAGGAATAAATCACAAAACGGGGAAGCCTTTTATATGCGGATTCGATAGCATTGGGTGCATAGATTTTGCGAAGGATTTTATTGTATCCGGGACGGCAAGTGATCAGTTGTTCGGTACTTGTGAGGGACTGTGGGAGCCAGATCTTGTACGTGAAAGCTCCTCTGCGTGCTTTACATCAAGCTTTGGTTCTGTATTGAATCGGCTGACATTGATTATAGGAGCCGGAGGATCTTTTCGAAACAATATCACAAGCTCTGCTCAATGCTGTGGATCGAGATGCGTTATCAGGTTGGGGTGCACATGTGTACATTATCGAGAAGGACAAAGTTACGAAGAGGTTACTGAAAGGCAGACAAGATTAGATTATTGCATCTTGGCGAATGGCGATGGTGAGCCTGGTACTAGAAGCAAATCACAATGCTCTCAGAGGGATTGATTACTCCGCTTCTTACCTGTGATAAGCTACATTCTCCGCAGCTACAAACCTTTGACGCTGTGCCGTGATCTATCAGTCTGCGACTGCCGGCTCCAACAGCAGATCAAAAGCTCACCAACCATACGAGGCCGTCAAACTTACTGCACGAGTCTGATATGAGCTCCTTAGAAAAGGTATCATGGCTCCTATCCCCCTCCTGATGAATGGTGGCGCTGCATTGAGCACTTGTACCTTGTCGCCGGGCGCGAGCAGCGGATGTCGACGCTCCTGTTCCAAGAGTCAGAACTTTAGGTATCGAAATAGCTGTCAAAGTAGCTGATCGTTCTTATTGATACTTTATAAAATGAACCCTTCAATTCCGTATTCGAATCTGAAACCCATCTTCGGCTCCTCGGGCGCTAAAATTCCCCAGATTTGAGGTCTTGGCATTCGCCATACGGGCACCCCCCAGTAACGTGAGTGCGTGGTACAGTACCGTCTGCTGAGGGCAGTCGTGCGACGACAACATGCCATTCACATTATGATCATTGACCACAACGATTCCACGAACATCTTTGTCCACATGCTATTCACGAATGATAGACGACCATGATCGAGTCGACCGCCCAAATCTCGAAAACACGACAAATATAACACCCATCAATACCTGCTCTCCGCTGGTTCCCATCCATGCTGCTATAACCCTCTGAACCGTGTTCCCCAGACCATATTGAGCCTGCCCATAGCCTACTCCAACCCTGTGGCTATAAGCTTCACTTTCTCGCGCAACGACACCTCTCGGTCAAGACCTCAAACAACTGCTTCGAACATTGATCTCCTCCTGTCCTGGAGATGGGGAACGTAAGCAGTCGGCTAGAGGATGGAGTTGCGCTCGTGCTTCGAGACCAAAACCGCTGTAAAACCCTCTTAATGAAGCTTTGCGAGGGATAATGCTAACAGGCCTCTCCATAGTATCTATTGCATGTCTCTCGGTCACTAATTCTCGCGGAAAAGTGCTACTCAACATCGTACCAAACGTCTTTCCCGCCACGAGGATAATTGCAAAGAAAGTTACCGGCGACGAGAGTCTAGTAGATTATATACAGGTAAGGAACGCATAATCAAATGAGAACTTATCTGATAGAACATATCAGGACCCTGAATCTTCACCAACTTCGCCTCTACCATCCTTCATACTGCGCCTGAGTAACGAAGAAGAACTTATCTTTAATTTCACCTTCGTCGTTCGCCAAGGGCAATGCAGTCAACCAGGAGTTACTGCGCCCGTGGATACTTTAATTAACGGCCTCACCTTTGCTTTTGCGTCGAATAGCAAGGACCTAGAAAATCTAGTCACCAGAGAATTTCACGCCGATCCGAATCTACATAAAAACTCCAACGTTGAACTTGTGGGGGATTACTCGACCGGTGGGAGTTCATCGGTACGGTTTGACTGGTCCTGGAAATGGAAGCCTCCAAGGATGACAGAGGATAGGGGTGGGGGCTGGCGTAATACGTGTGGTTTTTTGGAATACGATCAGCGAGCCCATAGGCTTGAACCACTTGCAACGTTCAGCTTTTGGGTTCAGAACACACCAAAAGCCCTACTGAGTCCTCAAATGCCGTCCCCATCATACGACATGAGTATTCCGCCTCGATTGAGGCTTCCTTCAACGCAGTCGGTTCAGTCTGGAGTGAGCGATATAGAACACTATGATTATCTTGGGCCTCCTTCGCCCAGTGAGCCAGCCGAGAACGGTCTAGGTCTAGTACCGGCTTATACTAAAGACAGTGTCAAAATTGATGTTTCTTGTCGAAGGCCAGGAGAGGACTTGAGCGCAGTCGAAGATGGGCCCCTTTTCCGTGCGACGATGAAGGCTCTTGAACAAAAGACAGGAAATATGAGAATGAGGATGAAGAAAGTCTTACGGAAGGCCGAAGCCGCTCAGGCAGCGCAGGTCGAATGTAATAATGCTGTCTCGGCTTTTATGGAAGCACTTCGAGAATCGAATGCAGATGCCGTACAGCCAGCTTTAGAGCATTACTTTGAGAAGATTGCAAAGCAGATCTTGCGGTACGAGCAGCAAAATACCATTCATCTTCAGAAACTCATCATTGACCCTGTCTCGCGGCTATATAATATCGATATCAAGCAGGCAGAAGCCAAGAAGAAGGACTTTGAGGATGAGAGTAGGGACTACTATGCTTATGTTAGCCGATATCTCGGCCAACGCCAAGACTCTTTGAAGGAGAAAAAGCGCAACGAGAGTGACTCGAAATACCAACACAAACGGCGGAACTTTGAGCTCAAACGGTTTGATTATTCTTCGTTCATGCAAGACTTGCATGGGGGCAGGAAGGAGCAAGAAGTGTTATCTCACCTGACGAAGTACGCAGATACACAGGCGAAGAGTTATCTAGCGACTGCGAAAAAGGTCGAAGAGATGACTCCACAGCTTGAGGCATTGATCCACGAAGTCAATGAGGCTGACAAGGAATTTAAGTTCCAGCGGACCGAGAGGGAAGAGAAGCGGAGGACTTTGGAGAAGAGCACAAAGACCTACATTGAGCCTGAGGCCACCACATCGATAATGACTGCGACAGCTGGAAATCCAATTCCCAATGGAACCTCTGTCCCCGGTTCCGATCTATCTCGAGCAGACAGCGTTAGCGGCAATGGACTCCACTACAGCTCATCAACGGCATCGCAATATGGTTCTTCTCTCTCTGCACCCTCTACCACCGGATATCCTACTACACCCAACAGTCGACCAACTAGTGGGATTCAAGTAATTAGCCCTGACAAGTTCAAGGGCATTCGAGATCTTGAAGAAAAAGATCACAACGGTCCCAGCATGTCCGACAAAGTACAACAGAAAAAGGAAGGATTGCTCTGGGCCTTGAGCCGGCCAGACTCTCATGTTGACATGAAGGGTCTGAATAAGCAGGCGTGGCACAAGTATGTCATCGACCTTTTTTTCTAGGTATAAGCTGACAAGTTCAGGTTCTGGATTGTACTCGATCAGGGGAAGCTGTCAGAGTATAGTAACTGGAAACAAAAGCTTGACCTGCACATGGATCCTATCGATTTGCGTATGGCATCAGTTCGAGAAGCCCGGAACGCCGATCGAAGGTTCTGTTTCGAGGTCATCACACCCCAGTACAAGCGTGTATATCAAGCACCCTCTGAAGATGATCTGCACAATTGGATGAATGCCATCAACAACGCCTTACAAAGCGCCGTTGAGGGGCGAGGCCAACCTCAAACTTTTACACCCTCCACGTCTAGCGACAAATCCACGCACAGAGACATTGGCTCTGTCCTGACGGGCAAAAGCTCCTCCTTGTCTGGCCATCACCACAATCGCCACTCACCCACCCATACCCCCGGTTCTATCACCAACAACGTATACAGACGAACCACCGTAGGAGCCCGCCCAACCTATGTCCGCACCGACAGCGGCAGCTTCCAAAGTAACCCCTCCAAACTGCTCCAAATCGTCCGCGACACCGACCAAGGCAACTGTTGGTGCGCCGACTGCGGCTCTGGCATCAAAACCGAATGGGTCTCCATCAACCTCGGCATAATCCTTTGCATCGAATGCAGCGGCATCCATCGCTCCCTCGGCACCCACATCTCCAAAGTCCGCTCCCTAACCCTCGACACCCACTCCTTCACCACCGACATCGTCGAGCTGCTCCTCCAAATTGGCAACCGCGTCAGTAATATGATCTGGGAAGCCAAGCTCGACCCTTCCCTTTATCTCAAACCCTCTCCACAAGCAACCCGCGACCAACGCCTCAAATTCATTACCGCCAAATACGTCGACCGCGCCTACATCACCCCCTTATCCCCCACCCTCTCGCACTACCCCACCGCCGACGAAACCCTCCTCGCCTCCATCAAGAAAAACAACCTCCAAGCCGTCCTCTACGCCCTCGCCCTCCGCGCAAACCCAAACGCCACCGACCGCTCCCGCAACACCCACGCCGTCTTCCTCGCTCTCGCCGCCGCCGACCCTGCCTCCCCATCCTCCTCCAACACCCCCTCCCCGCGCAGCACCGCCACCACAACCCTCACCCCCAGCCCTAGCCAGGCGAAAATCATCGCCTTCCCTGTCGCGGAGCTGCTGGTGCAGAACGGCGCGCAGATCCCGGCTACGATGCCCGCGTTCCCGCTGTCGGAGAATGCGAGATTGTATGTCGAGCAAAAGGGCGCGAGGGATACGGTGGGGGAGCTGCCGGTAATTCGGAGCCAGGGGGGTGGGAATAGCCCGATGGGGGCGGATAAGGAGAGGGAGGCGGGGAAGCTGCAGAAAAGGGGGAGTCAGGGGGGGAGGCTGGTTGTTCGGTGACCTGATTGCGGAGGCGAGGGTGGTGTGGAAGGGGGGGTTAATGGAATTGCTATCATCGGGAGTGAAGTGGAGGGGGTGGGTTTTTTTGGGTTTTTTTTTTCCAAGATGTACCAGGCAATTGCCGTAAAGACATGGGTTTTCGAGGCGTTTTGGCAGGCTAGAGCCGGCTCTGGATACTCGCTAGTTCGGCATGCATGTGGTAATGTGGGTTTTCAATTTCCTAATCAAGCAACCGAAGGGGGGCAGACAGAGAGAGAGAGGGATACCACGCATGGGGGTTCTTGGGTGGTTTGATGGAGGGGTTGGTTTCTATTCTAGGGTTTTATATAGGGAGGGCCCTGTGGGGTTTTGGGGGATGGTGATTTCCTGTTCCATGGTTTGTGGGAAATAATGTTGAGGATGCGTTTTATCCACATGGGTAGTGGATATGATGAGAGTGGGCATGTAGACACCCGTCACCCCAGGACTTCATGGCGGATAGTAGAAATGACAATGTAGAAAAACCAAAAGACCCGTCGTCTAAACCCAATTCCCCATCTCTTCCATTCGCCTGGCCTCGGAAGACTCCCGTCTATCCTTCCCATTCCCCCATTCCATTCCGTACCATCATAACAAAAACATCCACGCCCTTTACGCCCCCACCACTGATCATCCCGTCACCCCTCCTCCTCCTTCCCCGCCCGTATCAAGCCCTCTCCATCCCCCATTTTGACCTGGACTTCCTCCTCCGCTTTCCCGGTGTTTGTCAACAAGGGCGCGGGATCCTGGACGTCGACGCTGGCGAGGAGGTCGTCGATTTTGCGCTCGAGGGAGGTGAGGTGGGTTTCCATTGCTGTGGCGGTGGATTCGCCTCTGCCAGGGAGGTTAGGTGGGGTTGTGGGTGAAGGGAAAGGGAGAGAGAGAAGAGGGTAGGGTTGCGGTGCGTGGTGAGCAGTGAGTGGGTAAGGAGAGGTGAAGTCAGGTGATGGAGGGTCCATGGGTCGGCTTCTAACCAAGCTCCTGATGGGAAAGGTACGAAGAAAAACGTTCAGGGGAAGAAGATGGTTGAGGAGCGGAGTGGAGGTGTGAGATAGGGTGGAATGGCAGCGGGGGGGTCACAGCTGTGGTGGCACAAGGATGGAATTATCGGGCAGATGCATCGAAGCAATGTCCGGTACACGTACTTTGCGAGCTCGTGAAACGCCTGATCACACGGGCACAGAAGTGGGTTAGCGTTCAGAGCACGAGGATGTAACACGTAAGCAGCAGCCTGGATAGGGGGGTTTGAGCTTCACTCACCTGGGCGAGTTCCGGGTCCGCGGCGGGGGGGGTTGGTCGTTCTGGCGCCATGGCGATGGGAAAATAAAGAAGGTAGCTTACTAAGGCACAGGAATGAGGCTAATGGAAGGGTCGATAGAAGAAGCAGGAACAGGAACAGGGGAATTGCGTAGACTGGGGCAAAAGGGAGAATAATGGAACGATGGTGGGGGTGGACGGAGCATGCTACCGTATTGTTCAGGGAATAGACGATGAGGTACCTTACCTTAGCTTAGGTACTCGTACGGAACACACGTGTGAGACAGTAAGACATACTCCGTACGGAGGTTGGTTTGCCAAAAAGGGCATTGTTGGTTCATAAGATACGGTACCTTACCTAGTTAGTTCCTGTCTGTCGGATTCGTCGGTGAATCTTGATTACATAATGGTTTGCCCCGCACCCTCGGCAGTTCTCGGCGTCGTTTGTCTTTCTCAGGGTCCAAAAGCTTTTCAGGGTCCAGAAGGTCCATCCCTGCCACGTGCCACCCATTCACCGATAAGAACGATCCGTAGTGAGTAGACAAAGACGCACAACGCATATTCTCCCACTCAAGGGAGACAAAGCCTTCAGAATCAGGGCAAACCATCTCGTCGACGGTGATCACATGTGTGTATGTATTCGGTGAAAAGTGTCTATGGTCGTTTCATTTTCGAAATAAGGTCGGTAGATGATGTTCAGTGACGTTGTGGGTTAGAGATCGCCGACTATGGGTGGGGAAAGGAAATCGAGGTTTAAGTTGAGCATCGTGGATTTAAGATTCCGTGGACCGTTGGATCTTTGGTCGATCGTCATTTGTTCAGATTGCCCCCCCTCCTGGACCCTGGTTGAGTTCTACCTACGGAATACAGTAGTCTTCCCCAAGTGCCCTGGAATTCAAACTATGAAGGTATCGGCGTATGTATACCTTCAGAGATGCTTCCAACTGGTCATCTGCAGCGTTCCCACTTAGCCATAAGATACCTTGTATTCTATTACTTTAGGGGGCTGTTGGGCGCAAGGTACGGAATACAAGAATGAGGTTTTAAAACCCATACATAGATCTCGGTCCGAACGCTGGTTAGTCATCGAAGAATAGGTGGAAAATCTGCTCATATTAGGTACTTTCTATTGAACCTAAGCTAGATTCAAGAGCCTCTGTATACTGTATTGTAACAGTATAAGACTGCAGTCTTATATACCTTGTGTATCTAAGCCGCCCGCGGGTGACGGGACAAACGTGGATGGATGCCCGCAGCCAACCACAAAACTCCCCTGGTCTCGATCGAGATCTCCGATGAATGTAATTTTTCACTATTCGCCTCAAATAATACCAATAATACGGATCCC
>JAABUL010003167.1_pt1 | contig 25053 bp, 21 predicted proteins | sample 5559151 | NCBI WGS metagenome assembly JAABUL01 (sample SAMN10711876, study PRJNA513368) | rock metagenome | isolation source: Antarctica rocks | place: Antarctica: Victoria Land, Pudding Butte sud | reverse complement strand
GAATGGAGAAAAGCGAGAATCGCTCAATAGGCCCACATGGAAGCAGGTGGTCTAGGTAGTGCTGATGGTCAACCGTAGCTGGTACAATTTAAGGCTTGGCGGCCGCTCACACTAGCGAGACTAGCACGCGGCTCTCAGTCAGAAAGATTTGCAGACGACGCTCTGTCTCTTTGTAACTCTCGATGACCAGATCTAGTCATTGCTTGAACCTGAGACTGATCGTTGTTTCCGGGACTAGAGCGTCTTCCAAGACTCTTCTGATATCATACGCTCTACATCTGGTGGTATAATCCGTATCTAGGATAGGATACGCATATGTTTCAGCAGTCCACTATTGACGTTCAACTGCTTATGGACCCCGACTCAAGGATTGAGGCAGTTTAATATGTGTTCGCCAATGAAGACGCGCAGTTTCCTGGCCAAATACTTGTTCTTAAGTACTCCTGGAAAGCAGTCTGTTCGCCATACTTATGATTTTCTATCAGGTGCACTTCCATCTGTCTAACGGACCAACCGTATGGCGAATGTAGACTCGATCGCTTCATCGCATGTCCAAGTTTCTGTAGAGCTGAACAGATGTGGCAGAGTCTAAGCATAATCATATACACAGCGCCATCCATGGAGGTCTGACTGTTGCTCGATTCGCACTCATCACCGAGACCAAAACCGGCGTTTGCTCTTCCCTCGTCGTACCATTTGCGCTATGCACCAATGTCTTCGCAGCACCATCTCCCGTTGTTGGGACGTTACTGCAGCTCAGCCAGCCATGCGAGCTTCCCTCCAGCCAACTTTACGATGTCCCAAATTTGAACCTCACGCTCCGATTCACAAGTCAGGCGAAGCCGTTGACTCATGACCCACAACCATGACACGAGTCATAACCGTCGCAGTCGTCTGTGTCCGCCATATCCATCCGAAGGCAGCGATGCCCGGAATCAGATTCAATTGGGAAGCCATGGGTGTTTGAAATGACGCGGGCGCTCAAGGGTCCATGGGTGCTGACATAGGACTAGTGAAGCGGGTTGTTGCGCGGCCTGAAGATTCTACCCTCTGGAGCAAGGCTTTCTGATTCAGGATGTCCACGAGAGCGCCTGAGTTATCACGTTTTGAGACGCCAAATATCTAACAACCTTCGTTCTCCGGGCGTTATATCCTATCCTGATCTCTCCAGCTTTGATATCGTGAAGACTCTTCCCGCGCTGAAGTTGAGATCGCTTCGTGATTAAAGAGCAAGAAGTGATCAGCAAGTATGAACGGGGCTCATATCTTGGCAAACCACCCGTTGAGGGTTTCTGCTAAGGCCTGGCTACCTCGAAATCATCCGCTCACACCTGTATCGATCTTGCTCTAGAAGTTTTCGTAATATAAGAGTATGTAAACTAACCTCTATAGCTTTCGGGCTTTGTTGATACCCTAACAACCAAGTAAAATTCGTCTTTCAGCACCTCACCCTTCCAATCAGCTACGACATACTGTCTGATGTCCCTCCCTTACTACTAGATCTCCGGCAGATAAGGATCCTCATCATCTCTAAGATATGCGGCTATCCATCTAGCTAATCTGACTGGTCTTTCTTTGAGAAAGCGGATCCATTCTGTCACAGATGAGGATTAGATATGGTTTGCTGAATTTATATGTTTACTTCTGAGATGGGATCTTTGGGGAGGGTTTGAGTGTTGGTTGCAGCTTGGTAGGCCTCTTCTTGATGCTCAAACTCAACTCTTCTTGCACCTGCCAGATATCCGGTCTGCATTTCCTCATCTCTGCGACCCTTTCATCACAGTCCATGCATACCCAATAGTCGATGATGCCCTTCCAAACACTTTCCGCTGGTCGTGAGAGGTTGATGAATACCACCTTCCCTTTTCCACCGGGTCTCGCGTGGACAGCCTTGGCGAATTCACGCACCAAAGTCTTTAGACCATGGACATGCAAGGACGTTCCGAGTATCAGAAGAAATTCAGGAGACATAGTGAGGTCGTTGGAGGTTATGTCACCGATTGCGTCTGCCGACCGGTGCTCTTCGCCGTATAGAATGATGTTGGGCGGCAAGGTTCCAACTTTCGTTCCTCGTTTTCCCTGAGCTTGCCGTATACTATCTGTCAACACACATTGCTGACATATTGGTGACTCGCCAGCCATTAGCAAAGAATTGTGGGCAAGGAAGTCCCATTCGCAGAGCTGGTGGCACAGGGTGCACCTGAGAGTCTTCACGTTGCCATGTAGCTGGACCACCTGGCAGCCAGCATCCATTTTTCCATATGGTGTTAATGGAGAAGAGCCTACCGGTTGCATCATGGCCTTCTTGGAGAGCCTAGATCTGCTACCTTTGCCCCTATCCAAGTCGGTGGACATACTCTCCCTCTCTTCCAGTCCATCGATGTTCTATGTATAACACCTGACGAGCTTGCAGCGGTCACGAAGGGTACGTATGAAACGGTGAGTAGCTGTCGCTCTTTTGACATCATCATGAATTGCCTGGCGGAGTGAGGCGATGAAGCGATAGAAGGTAGATGTGCTGGTTGGGTCTTCCATATCATTAAGTTGAAGAGGTCTTTGCCTTTAGTGTTCGTCGGTAATAGCAAGCTTGCTGGTCCTTCACGTCCCCCTAGGGTCTTGCTAGACCTTGTGCTTGAAGGAACACCGTCATGTTGGGCTTGTATCAACGAGTACAATCCGGAGCGAAAGTCCTAGACGAAATGAGCAAAGCGCTGGATGAACGATACAGGCGAACCTTACCGGTATGCCACGGTTCGTAGAGATTCCGGCTCTAGTGAAGACAACGATTCTTTTAGCTGAAGCAATTATATTTGGAATGCTTTGCAGCTGTCGAGGCTCCGTTTCATTGACTTTGATGATAGCCATGGTGCACGGGTAAGGGTGCTGTCGAGATGGCTATGGAAGCATGGTATAGATTTTCTAAGGATTTCCAAACAATGGTAATATGAAATGCCCGACAGCATGCTGTTAATGCTCTTCCGAGAGTGCATGCAGCCTCATAGTACAAAGGAGACGCGAGGGAGACGCGTCCTTATCTTAGCGTAGCTCTTATCTCAATCGGCTCTTGGCTTAGAGAACATCGAGTTTCGAGGAAGCCACATCGCTTCATCACAAGGCGCCATCTAAATAACGACTAATGCCACCACCACCACCACCCCAACAACAGCAGCAACCTCGCAGTCACACCCTCCCTCACCATCACAGCCGCCCCCAACCTCGCCTCGACCCACCGGCCTCGTACCCTCTCCCTCATCCCAACCAATCGCCCGCGCAGCAACGACAGGCGCAATTGAGGGCGTACCACGCACGCAATCACGGCAAATTCCACGAACGGAATAGAGGGAGTAAGAAGGCCGGGTTCGCGGGGATGTGGCAGCTTGTCTGCAAGCTGATGGGTTGCGGCAGTGATGTCGGTGGAGCGGTGTCGTGAGCAAGAAGAAGAAGAAGAAGAAGAAGAAGAAGAAGTGAAAGCGTTGTTGGCGTCAAGCACTCACTGCCTTCTTACCCTCATCTATACCGCTTCCCAGCTTATCCATTGCGGCTTGGAACGCTCCGAAGTCAACATCTCGAACTCGCCCCCATGACAGTGTTCTGTCTCTTCTCGAGCTCCCACCATCGCGCTCCGGAATAGGCTGTGGATATATAGAGCGCTAAACATCGACGGGAACTTCGGTTGGGTGACTAGAGAAGGAGATGTGGTTGAGGCTACAGAGGCAGACTGATGCTGTCGTCACGATTCAATTAAAGCACAAATGATTGTGGATGGAAGACCCTTCGTGATGCTTGAAACGGGTTGGGGAAGTGTTGGGATTGAATCAGTACATTCCAGAGGTATCCATGCTTGTATGCCTTCTCAGAAGAAACGTGCACGTTTACATTCCAACCGTCGGAACCCTAACGGTATTGCACTCGCATTCGCATCACAAACCAAAACCCCCAGCCCCTTCTTTATCTCGCACCGCTCCCTTCTAACGACACCAAGGCTATAAAGCCCAATCTGCGTGTTTGCGAATGATGTTTGCAGTACACTGAGAAATGTCAAAGGCCAGGGCGGTCGAGGATCAGCGATCTAATTGGAATCAAAACGATGTGTTTTCCTAGTTGAGACACGCAAGCTTTTCAGGCGTTGTGAAGACTGCGTTCGCTGAGGATGTGGCTCATTCGCGTGTGTGTGCGGCACTTTATCGTCGTGAGATGGTGCATGCTGTTCTAGACAGAGGACACCGCTCGACTACTCACATACATGAGAGGCTTCGACGTAAAAGCCGGCAGAATATTCAGCCGACGGTAGAGCGACCTGACCAATGTTGTGTGGATTTTCACGTGCTGGAAGAGCGTGGAAGGGGCGGGGAGTGGTAGGATTTCTGGATTTTGGTGGGGGAATCGTATAGTGGAGATAATCGCATCGCTCGAAAGGATAATGTTTCAGCGAAATATATGCTGAGATTATATGTGGCTTGCCTATTTGGATTGAAATGAATATAATTCGTACTCGAGGAAATGAACAGTCACTGTGACAATGAGTTTAAGATAGCCCATCCCATCAGTCAGGCTTGGATATCTCGCTTGGTCGCTCACTGAAAGTGTAGTTTCAGTATTCGTGCACAGCAAAGTGCATCCCACCGCCTCCAACATCGAACACGGCAACCACGTTATGCAAGAACGCAGCGCCAATAGCGTAGAACCCCTCCTCGTATGTGGATCCAACCTCGAATCCATTGGTGAAGCTCGTGGCGCACGTCTCACCAAGGGAGACGGGGAGAAACATGTCGTTAGGATGCATCGTGAAGCTTTTACCGCCAATGTCGAGACTGAAGGTAGGTGGCGTGGCATTGCAGGGTACCGCATACAGCGACAACGTCTTGTTGTAGATGGCGGGAGGGTTGCTGTGTGGAGGGAGTGGTCTGAGTATTGTGGTGCGTCGAAGGGCTGGGGGCAGGGAGTACTTACAAAGCTGCATTGACCTGATCGGCAAGGTCTTGAGGCAGACGCAAAGCGTATGTGCCGCTGTCGACAATAGCCCTGTAGCTGGTTGCTTGCTTCACACCATCGAGTTCGAATCCTCGTGGCTGGATTGGGTAGTATCGTTCAGGTCTTTCACGGCCGAGGTATTTGAGACCCTGGAACGGAGTGAAGACGAAGTCTTCCGCAGACATCTCAATGGGTGGGAGTCCGCCAAACGCAATGTACCCTCCCTCAACACCACGCTCCAGCGCCAGCGAAAAGAACGGCGCGACAGAATGCTGATTCCCAATCGCATGGTCGCTATACATGCTCTCAAATACAGTTTTGTAGGGTGTAGCAGTCCCATTCGGGGGAGTGGTGCTTGCATTCTCGTTCTCATAGAGGGCGCCAACTGCTGCAGGGGCCAGGCCAAAGACGCCACTGCGGACTTGATCGCCAAGCGCGTATCCACGGTTTACGAGCGCGACCTTCTGGTTCTGGACTGAGCGGCCGGCAACGGTGACATTCGCGTATCCGAAGGTACCGTCGAATGTCTCGGCTGTTCCATAGAGTTGGTAGTATGTATCGTTTCCGATTTGTGGGATCTGGGGACCATTATAAGGATCTCCGAGAAGGCATGCGGAGGTCGGAACAGGAGAGCCAGCTGCGTCTAGGCATTGGAAGTCGGATGCAATCATCCAAGTGTCGGCGCTACCAGTGTCGACGAGGAGATAGCGAGGAATCTCATTGAAGTGAACTTCAATGCAGTATTGGACATTCTGGTTCGTGGGGCGGATGACAGCATTGTAGGATGGTCCTGCCAGGGAGCTAATCTGGCTGGAGTCATTGCGCTTTGTCAATCTCGTATAATCAGAAGAATGCGTCAATCTAATGGCTGCCGAGTCCAAATGACGATAATCCGTGAAGGGAATTGCGAGGGTGGCAATAATGAGACAGAAGAAAATGTGAAGCATAACGAAGAGGGCGCCAATAGCTGTATGTTCAATGGGAAGAAATCAAGAGCATGGGTAGCTTGAAGGAGCACTCGTCTGAGGAAGGTGCTTGCCTTTATGTACGGTGACTCGCAATATTCAGCTGAGGCTGAACTGGGAGGACACTTCATTTATCGAGATCAGTATGCTTAGCATCGTGGTGCTGGCGTTCTTGCCCGGTGAGGAGTTAACATTCTCATCCACTTTCAGAGAAGGGCCGCGCTCGGGTCGAGGTGCATGCGTGATTACTGTACTGAGCGCTGCATTGAGCCCATTTGGGTTAGCGTGCAGGCGGTCAGCCTTGCTTTTCTAACCGCTCCACGGCTTGCAAGACTGCCGAGCATGGATCTTCAAGTTGCATTCAGGTTCGGTTGTGATCAGTCTCGATCTCAATGGTCAGTATTCTGGATTGGCCATCAATATTCGGAATTTAGTGCTGCGGCGGTCTTGGCGTCCAATAATGGAAATTTCAGATAGAACTATCATAGATTTCATCATACGCGCGCCTCTCCCTAAGAAGGAAGCGTTCTTTAAGCCACGTCATCTCGGTTGTGAGAGGCTTCGTCTTTGGTCCAGAGAAGTCCGTTCGATAATCTTCCAGCCATTTCACGGATGAAGCTTGAATCGTAATGTTGTCGGTCGCCATGTGAGCTGCGGACAAGGAAAGGATAAGGTACATTGATCCCAGTGGACGGTATCGTCCCGAGGATTCCGCCACCTTGATGATTTCTTGTGCGAGGTAGTGCAGTTGTTCCTTGTGTTTTTGTCTTTCCAAATCGAGACTCTCAGCAACGCGATATACAATGATGCTCACCGTCAGAGCCCAACCATAGGATCGCAAGCGAAAGGCGTGAGTCGCTAACAACCCGTATGAGGGACCATGATGGATGGAGAGTAAAGAGAGATCATTCTCGTGTAGGTATGCCCGAGTCTTCCCAAGGAAAGGCAGAACGTTGTCACAGAGCCCTTTCGCCTCCTCCATCAACTGCGCGAGTGTTGTGTAATTAATGGTCTTGCTTTTCATGACACTTCGGGCACGCTGCATCAAGTCTGGCACTTGTGCCAGGATGCGGAGCAGTTGACCATCAAGGCTTTGAGTATCAAGTTGATTCGTGACAAGCTCGGTCCATTGGCGCTTGGTAAGTGTGACCTTATCGTTCGTCAAAGCCTCGACAACCTATCCAGAGGTTTAAATTTCTTCATCGAATTGTGGGAGATAGTCGTACCACGGAGCCTCGCTGCGCTAGCAGGATGACCTCTTCGAAAGTGTTGCGTGGGCCAGCAAAGCCTCTGCTCTTCAGAATCTGAGCGACGCCGGTTGAATGGCTCACGCACGACGTTGTGCCAAGAAAGGACTGTGGAAATCGTAAGTCTGAGGCTGACACTCTAGCTAGATTGAATTACAGACCTGATAGATCATGATCAGCTGTATAGCACACAAAGTCTCGGGCGCTTGAGCCGTGGTCCGCTCTTCTAGACAGCTCCGCAAAGCTTTCAATGCCTTCCCATGCAATCTAAGAACCTTCGTATCGGGTTCTCTCCTGCCACTTCTGAAGCCCGTGAAAGAGGCCACGAAGGCATCCGAGGTTGCATCAAGGGCTGCGTTGCTTCCAAGTCTGCGGGGAATGTCTATGATAAAGCCGCCAAAATTGAACAGCAAATTCACTTCGATGCCAACAGAAGGGTCAAGAAGGCCGATGAGCGCGGACGTAAGATGGGACTTTTCATTTGAAGGTGCACTGGAGGGCGTAGCTCGGGCGACCCTCGGAACAATAGCTGTCTGGCTGCCTTGGACAAACTTGAATCTAATGGACAAAGTGTAGTCAGCATTGATAAGCCCGTCGACACAGTGCGCTTTGGCAGGCATGGGGAACCTCGTAGGAGCCTTGACAGTGCACTTCATGCTTCATGAATCAAGGTTTGAAGGATGTCACAGAGCAGAGACAGCATTGCAAGCAACATCACAACACTCCCATTGCGTCACATATGTCCTGTGGAAGCGACCAAGGCGGGAAGACGCAACAGATCGCGATAATCGACCTACCTTTGCTGTCCAAGACCGACACACTGAAGTCGCAAACGGGCGCACCGTTGGCAACGCGCAGAAGCTGCTACACACTAACCTATGATTAGCGGGGCAGTGGGACAAGCTTGAGAATTCACAGTACTTTCTTTTTCTGCTTCCTGCACTGCTCACATCCACGACCAGAAGGCACGCCAGGCATCAGAAGGATTGTCCGGTGGCCAGCTAGTAGACCCGTGTGCTAAAGCCTCGTAACACCTCCAGCGCACAGTACATCCTGATCTGGACATCAGTGGAACAGGCTCATCAAACGATTGCAACGACTTCCGCGTCAGCAGCATCGGCTCCATTACGTACTCAGCTAGTCTCATCGGAAGGGCCCGGGAATTTGCTAGCGAGCGCTTACGTCAACGGCACTTGGCGGCTGTGCTCTGCATATCGCGCTAGGCCTCGGCAGTGGAAGCACTAGTCCCAAAACGGTCATATGCAGCGCTCCGAGGCTCCACCAATCTTTCACAACGCCCCCTAACAGTCATCCTTTCACCGCTCGAGCGGGGACCTTTCATGGGTAGCAGATGAGACGCGATGATCTTACAAAGCCTACGATCAGTTGCAATTATTAAGGCTTGGCTTATCAGCCTGAGCGATAGGTCTGACACAGCATGGCAGTGCAGCAGATGCATATCATTGCTTTGGAGCTATGTAAACCCTACCAAACCACGCCTTTTCTTCAACCTCCTTGACTTTTAAAGAAGGACAAGATCATCTCTCGGACCTTTATGCTAGGACGCATCAAGTCTCAAATACGCATGATTTTAGCCTAACAGTCTTCTCCTGCTTGGCCTACCATATCATTCAATCATCTCAATTGCCAATCCAACATGTTCGAAGAACAAAACAAGCAAGCGACACCAGAAACGGCAGCGACAGGCCGGAGCGACCATATCTCTCCTCCCAACGAAATACGCACCCTCCACGTCAAATTCGACAATTGGAAATGGCGCAAGGCCTCCATCTTCGACAGCGATCAACAAATCGAGCTCTACCGTCTCGAATGCCACACACGAAAGCCCCAGATAATCATGCTGCCTCCCTCTTCCACTTCTTCCCAACAGCCAACTCCCGCCCCGATCGGCGAAGCAAGCTTTCACTCCCTCACCTCACGCATCGACACAACCCTGCACAACCGGAACCACACCATCGCCCTCACCTCCCGCGGCGCACTCAAAGACGGCTTCACCTACGACTCTCCAGCACACAATTGGGCGAAACTGACGTGGCAGAGCCAGACTAAGTGGGATTACTTCAAGATGGTGCTGCTGGACGAGACGGCGATGCCGGTGGCGAGGATCGCGCATTCTTCCTGGTCCATGACTAAGGCTGCAACCATTGAGTTATTGCGGGAGAAGGCAGGGCATGAGTGTGACGGAGAATTGATGGACGAGATTGTGCTGACGGGGTTGGCGGTGCTGACTAAACGTTTGATCAACTATAGTGCTGCTTGACCGTGATCGAGGTTGGAAAGATCGTCGCCGGGAAAGAAGCGGTGAGGTAGGTGCGCGAGACGGTAAAGAATGCCACTGCTTGCAAGGGACTATTCTCAATCTTATTACCTGAGAGCATATCGCGTTTCAAGCCTCGATTTGCAATTCTCACTCTTGTGACACTTCACCCTTCATCCTTTCCCAATACTCAAAAGTCAATTTCGCCCCTTTCTCCTTTCGCGCTTGCCATTCTCGACTCACATGCACCGAGCGCGCTTTCTTTCCACTCCCTCACTACCAGACTCGCTCGCCCGTCCCATCCACAGCCGACGCTGTACAATCCCACGTCCTACAATTCCACCTCGCCATCAACCAGGATAAAATCATCATCTTCTTCGGCCGTGTCGTAGGCGCGTCGCTTCAGCCAGAAGTGGTCTGTGAGTAACTCCACACATAGCCACGACCAGTTCCATCATCGAGCCTGCTGGTCCAGCATAGCGCTCGCAGGATAAAATCCCACGATGCACGTCACCTCCAGCAGCGGTCGCAATGTTCGTCCGGTCTGCTGTTCCGGCGCCCGTAGTCGTCTGAATGCAGCACCATCATGGTTATCAGATGGGCCTGCGGTTGGCCCTGCGCGTCCGGACTCGGCTTTGGGGGATGAGCTACGCAGGGTCGAGGTCGATGATTGAGACTCAGAGCTCCATGGCTGGGTATCAATGACACTGTCTTCGTCCGTGTCGCGAGAGGTTGTGGAGGGTTGGGAAGGCGCGGAACAGCATCTTCGGCAATGAAATGAGTTTGGGGGCTTGGGATGTAGAGCGAGGGCACAGGTGCACGCGCATAATCGCTCTCGGCTTTCGATAGTCGAGGGCTGCCTGTAGCACCATCTTGATCCTGGCTTCGAAAGTTGGTCCTAGGTCCGTCGGTCATGGCACGGGAATGGCTCTCGAGTGCATGGGCTCGACCTGGTGCAACATTCTCTTGATCTCGACCATCAACTCCTGCGAAAGGGTTTTCGGCCATGGCGGTACCATTAGCTGCGGTCACCCTTAAGTTCTCCGGTCCGCTATCGATCTCATCAATATCGAAGATAGATGCGCCCCGTACACGACGACCACACTCTCCACGAATCCGATACTGAGGAGGCCAGCGGCCCGTTTTGGCAGCAACAAGATCATCTCCCACATATCTACTGTTCTCTACTCACTCTCCATGCGTTGCATGGCCACATTTCTCATCTCGTGCATAGCTTCGCCGGCCGCCACCCCGAATCAGTGGCGGCAGGTGGATATTTTCGAGAGAGCCATCATCGTTACCGCTGGAGCTATCGCCCTCGGTCGCAGTGCTGTCGAGTGTATCCGCATTGGGTGACTGATAATGAAATCTTCCCCGATCGTGGAAGGCATGGCCATACATTGCACGACCCTCCCTAGCGCCGTGACTTAAGGCATTGCGATTACTACGAGACCGTGTTGTTCCCAAATCACGATGATATGCCGATAGCGAATTGGTTCTGCCATGCTAGTAGGGAAGTAGGCTCGGTTGCCGGTAGCGCCGTACGTTGCCATACCGCTCCAGCCTCACGCGAGCCTCGGTTGATGCCCTCCTGGCGATCCTGAAGATTTCCTATCGGCAAGCGTGCGTTCCCATTGCTATCCCTCACGTAGTGACGCTCTCCGCCACGGTGACGATGTCCGAGTTCGGCTTGAGCCGATACCCACAGTACGACCTCGAAAACGCTTCTCTTGTCACGTCGATTGGAGCGATCCCCGGTGCCAAAAGCGGACGAGACGGCTGCCTCGGGTTTGACACCGTCACGTTTGCAGTGACACTCTTCAGGGTTATCGCAGATATCCTCGTCATTGCGGCGCCAATGCTGATCATCGAGGGATGTACTGATGACAGCTTCTTCAATACCGTGGAAACGCAGAATCGTCTCGTCGTTTCGCTCTACGTTCAGGTCGTGGACGGACGGATCGCCAACACGATCGGAAAGTGATAGTCGGTGGATAAGGGGTGGTAGTGTCAGATGTGTCCACCTTATTCTACGTTGAATTCTAGACAAAAAGGCATAACAATAAAGAGCGACCACAACCCATTTAACAAGCGTCAGTGCGGCCAGGGTTTGAAGCGCATCAACTGCTTCCGAATACAGTACCGGCTGCAACGACGCTTCTTCCCGATGCAAGTATGCTGTACCTGCGTCGGCGCAAGTCGGGTATGCAAGCCCATACAATGCATGTTAAAGTAGGGTCCAGAGATCCGTAGGCGCATCGTCAATAACGAGTATCATCCACACGTGTAGAGGTCTTCGCGAAAGTGGATCTAGCGCTTTGGAGATGTGCTGTTACTTGCCAATGAAGGTGGAGATATGGGTAGGCTTCCGAGAATCAAATCGCGACGGTTTGGAAGATGGAGGTTTTCTACTTCATCCTTTAAGATTTATTTTCTATTGACCGTGCAAACACTCCTTTCCCTACATCTGTCTTCCTTCATCTTCGCTACCGCGAGCCTGGCAACGGTCCTCACATTTTCGAACCCCATTTCCGCACAGCGAGCTATCCAAATCTGGATCTTGGACGGTGCTTTATATTCATGCTGTATCCCACTCGACCCTAACGTCGTAATGTTGGCAAAGGCTACGGTTGGTTCCGGCCTAAACAAGTTTCTTTCAGCGAGCCTGGCATCACAATGGCTGTATTTTGCAACGGTATGGCGGCTGGTCCGTGTGCTGGAAAGTCGGCTAGCTATACGTTCAAGTACTGAAAGTGGAGGAGTAGGACGCGGCTGCTGGTAGTGAGGGGTTGGTCCTTAAGAGCTTCAGGCCGATGGTGGTAGCGGCGAGATGGCCGGAATCTGTCCTCGCGGCGTCGCGGCGTACCAATTTTGGGCTATGGGGGGAGAGATCTTTATCTTTAAGAATGATACTGGCAATGCTGTAGACGGTTGTTTGGGGCTGGTGAAAGGTCAGGTGCTCTGAATACGATCGCACGGATTCTTCTTTCTAGGCCAGTGGGCGAAAATCGATCGCACGTCCTGATTGACGCAAATTCGTAGCCTAGTTTGATTATCGAGGACGTGAGATCCAGATTCCCATGGACAGACGCCAAAGGCTTATACAAGACATACGCGGGGAACCTTTCAACCATGAATTTCTTTAGTCCCTGTTTGCTGCTACGAACGATTACCGGATAACTTATGAGCAGGAACAGAGAATGGTTGAAGCATCAAATGTAGCTCATTCGGAGGAGGAGCTTTCGAGGAACTGAGTTGTTGAAAGCTGCACCATATTCGTGATAAGCCGATCTTGGAGCGATCCCTGACCGAAAATGAACACACCGATGCTTTGATACTGACCTAGGATTGAGAAGAAATTTTAGTACGTTAACCGTGCTCCGTACTGAGTCGCAACAACAGAAGCGCTCGGACCCCAGAATTACCGTAATTACTTACCCATGTATGTCCAGCCCATCTGTTGTGGTCTGTTTTGTAGACAGGCGAAATCGACTCGCAGGGCGGCATCCCAAGCGTTCTCAAACATCGCGGTATCCGACGACGTATAAGTACGCGATGTGGATCCAGGCAAGGTTCCGGGACGAAAAGTATCAAGCATAGCAATTGCGATCACACAAGTACCTGGTCGCCATCAACAAAGGCTCCCAGTGTCCATTCCCACCACTGAGAGAGTGGCTCACCAACAGTGTACTTCTTGGGCAGGGTTATTTTTGGCAGCTTGGTGGTTGGCTTGGTTCCAGGCGATAGAAATTCGTATGTCTGACTTCGGCGGGCTTGGGCGTCAAGGTAGATGTCATCAATTGCCATAATGCAATGTTGCTGGTGGAGAACCCCAGCAGTCCATGCTCTTGAATCCGTGCATTGTTCCCGTTGACCTTCAACAGTGGTGCTAGAATTGCGGAGATCGGTTGAGCATGTCACATGCCCAATCCACCAAAGGAGCTGTACCACAAGTGTGACGCTGAGTGGGTTTGCAGCGCGCATGATCATGCTTTCCTGCTATGGCGTTCTTGAAAGAAATAGAAGAGGAACGGGGTACCCGAACGAAGATATATGTACCTACCTGCTATAGATGCAAGGCTTGGCGCTAGGACCTCGTATTTTACGCTCTTGCATTTTGCGGCAATGGAGTTACATCTTCTGCAAGTAACGAACTCTTGCGTTGTCAGTGCGAATACAGTTCAAATTCATGCAATGTTTGCTCATCATCAAACCTTGAATCTTGCGCCAGACAATGTTGCTGTAGTTGGAAACAAGCGTCCATTCAAGCGCCCACACCCTGCTTGCGCTTGATGTGTCAGGGAGTTGCTTTTCCAATGAGCGTAAAGCCCTTGCCAGAGAGACCAGAATAGTGGCATAAAGTGGCGCTATCTGCCACTACGGTGAACATCTTGGAGCTGGTGTACCTCGATTAACGTATAGTCATATTGGCGGTGGACCCACAGCATTGGCCGCACGGACACATTACCATTTTTGGCAGCTCAAATTCGATAGCATTTCCCATGAGATAGCCGTTGAGTGTACAGCAAATCCTGCGCACCGTCACATATGGCAAGCACTCAATTGGACCAAGAAGTGTGTTTCTCATTAGACTCCGCCCTCTGCCTTGGCATAAGATCCACATTGCGACATGATCCCTCAAGCAAGGGGGGAAATGTACAACAACGTATGGTACAGCATCATGATCGAATATTGTGCTGAGATGCTTGATTCTGAAGGTCTAGCAAAACACACAGGCTGGCAGTCGCTTTTCAGCTAACCCTAACCCTGATTATCACTTGGCGGCAGATCGATGCTGCAATTCTTATTGGAGGAGAGGTGCGGAGTAAACTTCCCGAGATTAGTCATCGTCCCATGCGTCTCGGACAGACGATTGCCTGTCGTGCCTGTCACAGTCGCGACTACTCTCAAACGGGACAAGCTGCCGTCGCCCATGTTGTTTACTCGAACGCGTGGTCGACTTCAATGACATGGCCACATCACGTCACATCATCATCCATCATCTCCCTAGGCGCCCACGACATCACATCTACAGCTAGCCAACAGCTTTCGCAACCAGAGTCGCTGTCTCAGCCACTCCGCTCCGAGCAAGCACTGTCTCTCCCAGGAAGCAATCAGCGCCAGGGCCCCTCAAAACACCCTGTCCGTGGAAGACCGCCACTGCGCAGCATCGCCCTCACAGCGCCGCAGAGCGGGATCTTCCTAACTGCATCAGTACATGACACAACGTGCAAGCCTTTGCGCTCACAGTGGTGGATGGGGTGATTGGCCGGGGAAACCTGCGCGGGGGTGAGGAGTGGAGAATCACACATTCCATATTAGAGCATTCCAGCGGACTGCGACAAGTCTCAACGCGTACACCAAAAGAGCTTGTTTGTGTACGAACTAGGTCATAACAAAGCTCCATCCGAAACCACCGGATCGTTGGAATCGGCATCGAGGTCAATAAAGCCAGTGACCCACACAACCTTGTGTGACTTCAATCACTTCTTCATCAGAGACTCCGCACACTTATCAATTACACTATACTCTGCTCATTTAATCCGCGATCCGGCAATACGTCAGTATGGTCTCTTACTCACCATCTGGTGATGTGGGTGGAACCCTACATTTACCATCGCCAACACACATGCACCATGTGGATCCAGCCTCAGCTTTCAGACAGCTACGGCATTCGCTGTCAAGGTCGCCATCCAAAGGACTGACTAGATCGCCATCTAAGTTTCGCCTTGTGACCTCCAAATCAGCGTCGCCTTCGCCCAGCTCTCCGCTCTCGCCGTCAAGAGAGCCGCCACCGAACCGATCGCTCTCCGCAAGCATCATTACTCAATCACATGGCCCCGCTCTCTCTCCATTAGCTGCGCCTTATCCGCACAGCGCACGAAAGATTCGTCCCGCTACGCGCAAGCTTAGTCCATTGCGCAATCCTCCACGCTCCAACAGTAATCAGCGAAGCCCAAGGAAGAGAACGCTGAGCGAGTCTACAGATCACGGTAATGCGACGCCTCGGTCATCTGCAGGCTCTAGCGATGATCAAGAGAATAGAATGGAGTGCAGTGTCAGCCCGATGGGGGATCTGGTACCGGATGTTATATTCAAACCCTGCTCGCCTGTAGAAGAGGCTAGTCCTTTTGCGCCAGCTCGTGCGACTGCGAGGTTTGAGCAAGGGAACAGCTGGGGAGTAAAATCTAGCCCGTTGAAGAGAAGCGATGGGATCATGAATTTAGATCCGGCGAACCTGGGAAGCCCATCGAGGAAGAGAAGGAGTTTACATGCGGGAATGTTCAGCGCAGACTTCAACATCTTCGATCATGAAGCGGCTTTTAGTGGACGTGACGAGACATCTTCAATGGATTCAGCCATGGAGACGGAAACAAATGGTCGGGCTGAGCACTTGTCTGCGCTCCCCAAACGAACATCATCGTTACGGAAGACGACCTTGCAGCAGAGACACGACAAGCCCTTATTCGCCAGATCGAAGCCAAATACCGACCTTGCGCTCGACTTCGCCACTCCCGGACAGGCTGTCCACAAAAGCCGGTTCCGAATGTCTCTTGATAGCGTCTTGCCCCCTTTGGTGCCTCATGACAGCCCGTTTTCTTCTCAAGGCAGCCTTCCGAATGCGTCTGCTCATCCTATGTCCCAGCAAAGCGCAAAGCAGAACAGCTCAAACAACACATCGCAGCCACTGCGGCACCCTTTGTCGCGGACGATCAGCCAATCTACCTCTAATTCGAGCATGGCAGAAGATTCGCCCACCCACATTCCGATACGGCAGCCTGAAAAGCGGCGAATTCTGGTCGACTTTTCAAAGTCGCTTCCTGTAGGGGCTCCACGACCTGGTTCTCACGACGGCGAGTCATCGACTCAGACATCTTCAGGGACTGCTTTCGCAACACCTGAAAATTACAAATTAGTCAAACCTCTGCCTGCGGCATTTATGTCGACTGGCCTGATCTCGAAACGTCATAAAAACATGGACGAACCGCAGAACAATTTTGGCGCAAGTAAGACCTCAATGCCAGATACACCCTGCAAACGCCACAGCCTCGCAGAAATATCTTCTCCCACGGTCCCACGTCAGGACAACTTCGTCAAAGCTCATCAAGCCAGGCATTCATTCGGTACGCCATCAACCCCATTCAGTACCCACACCGCTCATGCTGCACCCCGAACGTTCGGTAAAGGTGTCAGCATTTTTGGCAGCAGCTTTGGCAATGGTGGCAATTTTCGACGTGTTAGCTTCCTCGGCGCCGAGGGGGACGAAAACTTCCAGTCACCACCAAGACAAGGAGACAGCCAGTCCAGCGTCGAATGTGAATTCCCTCCAACTCCGACAAAGCAGGTTCTTGGACTAGGCAACGCACAACAGACTCCCTTCAGAGCAAGCGCATCGCGAAATGATATTCTCAGTCCAGGTTTGCGGTCTGATATTGGTGCAAAGACTGAATCGCACCAAGACGAGCAGAATTGTAAGTCCATTCCAATTGGGACACCATCTGGTAGTGTGAATGGAGACTGTGGCGGCTTAATGGACGACTCTCCATTGGCTGCTCTAGGATTCAGAAGCTTTTCCACGATGACTCTTTCTTTCACCCATTCTCGTTTGTTGCGGAATTCCAAATCCCCGACGCCCCTCAGCAAGACTTCCTTCTCTGCTCCAGCCTTCTTGTCACATAGATCGAAAGCTAAAACAAGTCCTCTCTCTCCAGCAAGCCCTCTCAATATTCGACACCGGCATCTTTCCCCTCACACGCCACGGGAGAGTATGATACCCCCAGATCCTAGTGGACTTTCCATCTCCGCACACGCAGAGGGGAACGGGCGCCCAGTGACTGCGTCGACGAGTATTACTGCGCCGTGTCCTCCAGCAACGCCAACCACTCATAAAGACTCGTCGTTCTTATTCAACTTATCAACGGCCAGCATGACACCTTCTCATGCACCAGCAGCAGTCGAAGTTGATTCGGTCCTAACTTCAAAGTTCGACAAGGTTGATTTGATCGGCACGGGAGAATTTTCACAGGTCTACAAGGTTACGCAAAAGCAAGAGCTCCGAAGCAGTCGCAGCTACTTTTCGATTCCGCTGAGCCGTACTTCGCCTAGGACGCCTTTGCCAGACCGAGTCTGGGCTGTCAAAAAATCTCGGAACGCGTTCATTGGCCCAAAAGATCGCCAACGCAAGCTTCAAGAAGTCAACACGTTGAAGGCACTCGGACATTCAGATCACACGGTACAGCTTTTTGACAGTTGGGAGGCTAAGAATCACCTGTACATACAGACTGAATTCTGCGAAGAGGGAAGCTTGGACATGTTTCTCGATCAAGTAGGGCGCAAGGCCCGGCTTGATGATTTCAGAATCTGGAAGATTATGCTTGAGCTTTGCCTTGTGAGTTGTAATTATATTTCACTTGAAGTATGCTGACGCATAGACAGGGTCTCAAGCACATCCATGATTCTGGATTCATCCATCTGGACCTCAAGCCAGCTAATGTCTTAATCACATTCGAAGGGGTATTGAAGATTGCCGATTTTGGCATGGCAACTCGCTGGCCTGCTCAGCCAGGCATAGATGGAGAAGGCGACCGAGAGTACATTGGACCGGAAATACTGATGGGCCATTTTGACAAGCCAGCAGATGTTTTTGCGCTTGGACTGATCATGCTGGAAATTGCGGGCAATGTCATGCTCCCAGACAATGGAGCTTCTTGGCAACGGTTGCGAAGCGGAGACATGAGCGATGTGCCAAGCCTGACGTGGAGCTCTGAGACCAGCAACATACTTCGAGACTCTTCGGGCAAGCCACTTTCCCAACACGAATCGCTCGAGGACTTCTACGGATCGGATTCTGGTGACGATGACTTTGGGTCCCCCAATTTCCTTCGCCGCAAGCGTGACCTCGAAATGAAGAACGGTCCGTTCGCCCTTTACCGTTCAGGGGAACTTGCTCAACCGCCTGCCTTCATGGTTGATCCAAACAATCCAGAAGCACTTGACAATCTTGTGCGATGGATGATTGCTCCCCAAGCAGCCAATCGCCCCGTGGTACAGCAGATACTTTCGACAACAGGAGTCCATTGGGCCGAGACCAGGAGACGAGCAGGTGCAACCATATTCGAAGGCAACTGGGGACCAGCAGATGAGATCCTTGCGGATGATGCAGAGATGATTGACGTTTAGGACAGATGCATTTAAGTTTTTGATTTCACAACTGCCCTGGCATATGCCTGGATTAGGGCACACCGAGGCGGTTTGGCGTTCAATGGATAAAGTAGGTAAAGGCATGGGCCGCTTGGCTAAGCTGGCCAGGAAGGGAAGGACTGTCAACTGGCAGGGATAGCTTTGGCATTTGCACACGACAGAATTTTTTTCGACGACGACGATACGATATTCTCACCATTATTCCCCCCAGATCAGGCGCTTGCATTCCCGGCGTCCGCCTCTTTCGACCATTCGATTCTTGCATCTGCTACATAATACCGACCGGCTTCTCATGTTACGACATACACTTTTTACTCATCCACAAGCTGTCGACTACTAGACTTTCAGACATTTCGTCTGGCAAAAAAGTACTTGCATATGCCTCGGACACTTTCTTTCTGACGACATTGTGAGCTATAGGCCCACTTGGCTTTCTTGCATGTGTTTGGCTTCATGGGATGATGGCTACATAGCTTGGCTGCTTCGGCACGCCATTGTGATATAGATAGTATTGAATCCAAGGATTAACATCAGGGACTTGACCCTATTGCTACGCGACTTATTGTTGAGTAACATTTGCAGTTGTTTGCTGATTCCATCGACGTGTCAATGAAGCGCTCCTTAATCCAACGCAGCACAAAGAGCCCCTTCTCGCTTAACTATCGTCTTTTGCTGATGTGAAACTCGGACGAATATCAAGCTATCATTCAGCATCAGCCAGGTTTCCCCCAAACCAAAGGTCTCCTTCGTTTTGGTGGTAAACGCGTGCGGCTTTTTTTTGTCAGGGAAGGTAAATCAGCCGATGTGGGGATGTGGGATATCGTTCCGTGCTGGGACGCGTAGTGCAATCGCTGATTTTACTACGGATGTAGAGAGTGTGAGATTGTTTGGGGCTTTATATGGAATGTTTCCTGAGGTTGGAGATTGGTTGTTAGATATGTTTGTGGAGGAAGGGTCTATACTGTTGAAGCGAAGACAAGACTGGAGAGATCGTGTCGTTGGTGGAAAGAACGCCCTATTTGGTAGTGATGATCAGATAATGCACATCGGGTGTCCTGATATTACAGGTCGCCTTGCCTACCCACATAACTCCCCGAGCGCTAAGCCAACGCTTGAGTAGGGAAGGGTAATAGAGCGATGATGGTAGAGTAAGGTCCTTTAGCACCCGTCATACCATCTTGCTTTTACTCAGACATTGCGCCCATCTTCGCTCTCCGTTGCGTATACTTTAAGCATACGCCCACAGATGAGAAACGAGGGACTTATTCTTCCACCTCGGACTATGGTGGTTATGGATAGGGTATTGGATGGAAGGGATGATTGCTGGCTTTCGATTAAGGGATGGTCGGTCGGTACTTGAAGGACTGCTTTCATTCGACGATTTTGCGGCTTACTGATCGCTTTTTGAATTAACTGGATAACACTACATTCTTATTTTTTTTTTTGAATAAATGGATGGATGGTTGAGAGTTTATTTGACGTATTGCGTTGAATGAGTAGTGAACACCGCCTAGCCCGGAAACCTTCAATCTTAGTACCGGCTGGAGGTCTATACCTGCTATGTATTGTGTCTTGCGATATGTGTACGACGCTAGAAAAGCGTTAATTGTAGTTGTATGTATCACCCTATTTCAACGATTTTTTGCGCAGTCCCTTTTTCTGAGAGGCCAGCGCGTAAATGTGGGAAGGTGCTTAGCAATCATCCTGAATGTTCTTGTGCAGCTTATCGGTTTCCAATATTGCTTCCTTGGGGCTCTACTGGTATCAATTTGACCGGCAAAGGCTTTCTTTCCCAGAGTAGGTAGGTTGGCTGGTCTATCCATGAACTTGGCATCACGCATTGTAGGTCATAGCGTCGGATGATTCTCGCAATGATGAGCCGCACTTCAGACATTGCCAGACTGGTGTCATTGATCAGCATAACTGGCTTCCAGCGATGCTCAGATGAGACTTACGATTGGCCGATGCAATTTCGCGGACCGGTGGAGAAAGGTTGAGATGCTTGCTTCCTATCGGATGTACTATGGGCAGGTTTGATCTCTAGCCAGCGTTCGGGGCAATATGATAGAGGGTTGGTGAAATTCGACGTTGACCAGTTCGCCGCCAAAGTGCTCACTTGGACTGCCACCTACGAAGCGGTCAGTTAGGGACAGATACCATCAGAATTCAGATGTGTATTACCCCGCCAGGTACCCTGTGACCGCAGATTGATTCGCCCTCCGAAGGAGTCACCCGAGGAAGCCCCTCAGGTACCGGGGGGACCAACCGTAGGGCTTCTTCTATACAAGCTGTCAGATAGGTCGATTTGTTGAGATTCTGGATTGTAAGTAGGCTTTCGTCCAAAAAATTACCACGAATCTCAATGGCTAGTTTAGTTAAAACTCGAGGGTTTTGCGTTAACAAATATGTCACGGCAGAGAGCAATGTCGCCACTGTCTCGGTTCCTGCCAAGATAAAGAGACTAGCGTTCGCCATAATCTCCGTATCATCAAGGTTACCCTTGTCATCGTTGTGCTGTATGATTGAAGAGAGGACATCGCCGCGGCGTCTCTTTGAGGCAATGCTTGACCTGACCTTATCGAGGTCAAAGTTGAGTCTGTTGACCACGCTTTGCAGTATCGTTCTCTGTAAAAGTGATCCTCGGGGCACCCATTGAAGTAGAGACAAGGATGGTGCTATGCTCTTCAGTCCGCTAACACCAGTGATTACCTTCCGAGCTCTGGACAGCATCAATGGCCATGCGCGATGACTTGGCTCCAGCACGCAGTTGAAAGGTTCACCGAATGAAGTATCTCCTACGATATCAAAAGCCACCCAGGTGTACCACTTCTCAAGGTCCACTGTTCCATGTGCTTTCAAACGCTCATCCTCGAGTTGCTCCATAAGTTCTTGGACGTGATTTTGCAACAAGGGCTCTTGGATACGAAGAGCTTCTGTTGAGAAGGCATGGCTCAAGACCTTCCTAGCTTGCGCATGATCCTCGTCATTTGCCAGATACAATAATTGTCGGATCTGACTTCGCGTTTCGTCGAACGAATCGTAGTTCTTGCGGAACGGCGTTTGAAGCCGGTTTCTACGGCCGTATATTGTGTTCCAGGCTGAAGGATCGATGAAGGAGAGTTCATTCGGCGCTGTCCTAACGACGGAGCCGTATTCACTATGTAACTCATGGAGCTTGATCGCCAAACGACCACTAAAGGAAGCAAAAACATATGGTATTGCAGTCGCTGCGAAGTGTCCTGGCCCCGGATATTTCTTTAGTGGGTGCCAAAACATATTGTGAGCTATCTTGTACATAGCACCAATGGCCTGGTAACCAGCGTTAGCAGTCTCATTGTGTATCGAGGAGGGCGCAAGGACAGTACGATCAGAGTCACAAAGGCCAGCGCGAGCTTCCATCTAGTATCCAAGCTCGGAGGAAGCCACAGTGACATGTCGCGCTGCGTAAGTCGGCGATTCTGTTGATAACTTGAGATTCTCTTCAAATATCTTCCTGACAAAAATTATTGACCCTGCAGTATTACTGAAAACTCGTCATGCAAGGTCATAGAATTTTGAGCAAAATTAGTATTCATATCGGGACACCTCCGTGCCGTAGCGGACCTCCCAGGGCCTGTCAAAGCTAGTGACGCCTAGGGTAGTCTTGCATAACATAGCCACGGTACTTGACTCGGATGTACAATCTGAGCATTTGTCAGCAAGGGTCGCAAATCCATCCGCAAACGGGGCACACCTTTTTTGCCTCATTCAGCCTTGTTGCCTATATAAGGCTGCTGTCTCGGCTCAAGAATTCCTGAAACCCTCCTCTACCATAGAGCGAATGCTGCAATGTATTCACTGATAGCGGCCATTGCAGTAGTGCCACTAAACTCTCACGCCTACGAGATCGAGATCCCTCTTGACTTCTGCTTCGGAAGGAGTAATAGCTCCCCATGAATGAAAATGCTAAGCTGACTCAAGCTCACAGCCGCCCACGGTGGCTATGAGGCATCCATGATCGCCAAGACCGTACAGCACCACTTCAGTACGACTCTCAAAAAGTATGACCAGCCGCACTCCTTCAACATGCACATCGTATTCCTGCGGCCCGTTACCGCCGGAAAGGCCGAGATTGTCGTGAAGGATTCTAGAGTAGGATCGGGCGTTTCGACCACTCAGGTAACCCTCAGCCAGAAAGCCAAAGAACTCGTTGTGGCGTATGTTTCGTGGGTCTGCCTCTTCGCCAATCGGCAGTGGAGAATACATGTCGCTAATCGAGACACGTCACCTGTGCAGCAATATAAACATGAACGATGAATCCGGCGTCAGCTACGACACGGGATACCAGCTAGCGCCCACACCATTCCCTGCAGACGTTGCTAAGCTCGCCAGCGACTCGGACAGCAAATGGGCTAAGTGGACCTTTCCGTGGCAAGCGGAAAGCTTTCTCAAAGCGTACACACACCTCACCTTTTATTTGCCGATCGAAAGCCCGCCACACCCGAGTCTTACAGACGTCTGGCTCACCCCCACATCCAGAGATGGTGTCTTCACAACAGAGATCCTTGGCTATATCGCGGACGTGTGGCCTCGGATGGTCGAAAGCTACTGTGCCAATTCCGAGTGGAACTCCACCAACCTTGTACGGCGAGCCTTGTCTCTGCGATCGCGACCAGCTTCAAGCGTCGATATTGACGTCGGTCTGGGACGACATCCGCAAGCCTTTTGGTACCCAACATTGTCAATGACCTTGGAGATCAAGAAGCTGCTGCCGCCCTCAGGCGTAAAGTGGCTCTTCCTGAGAGCACAGGCCAAGGATATTAGGAATGGACGTATGGACACAGAAGTTAGCATCTTGAACTAGAGGTCCGAGCTAGTGGCACTCAGCCATCATGTGTGTAACATTGTTGAGAATGCCCATGGCCCTCTAAAGGAGGCAGTGCCCAAAGATGGGAAACTTTGAGCACATGGCATGCAGACCGACAAACGCTCAAGACTTTGCCACCATCCATGCCAGATGCTCGTTGATGACGAGCGCCTTCCTTGCTACTATAGACGTCATTGCAAAATTCCACTCGTTACAAGCAGGATCTCTTTCCTGGTTCCATGCTTCTAGCAATTGGTTCATTGCTTCGACATCGTCTCTGTATTTCTTTGCTTCTGCGCTCGAAGCTTGTGCCTCTGCAGCCTTGTTTGCCCGCCGAGAAATCCCTGCTTGAAGTAATTCTACGGCTGTCGTCTTGATTCCTTGCTTTTTCCCAGCTTGAATCATTGGTGACGGGTGGTTCATCGTTGAGAATGTGTCCAAATGTAGAATCCGCATAATATCTCCTGTCCAAGAGATCGGAGATATTTGCCCTGCAGGGACCGAATTGGAGAAGGATTGGATCATTTTGACCAATGGCGTAGTTATACTATTCGCAGTTAATGAAAACTTCCATCCTTTGAGTAGATGGTACAAACGCAGGCGTCAATCCTCGAGCGACTCTCTCTGAGATTATGTAGGAAATGGTGGATCTTGCGTTGGCCGTTTCTGGCACGGCCCAGCTGTCAATGGCGTCGACTTCTTGCCATTGAAGATAACCGCCAGGCCCTGTGATACCGGGGTTTCAAATTTAGTAAGACGGCAACGTTGAACATTTGGGTTTGGGTCGGAACTAACGAAGGATCTGGATAATGTTCTTGACTGATATCTCAAGATCTTGCGCTTTGAGTGCGTAACTCAACAGACGCACGTTGACTAAATCATATCTTCCATGATACTCCGGAGGAAAAGGCTCGACTACATTTTGCACAATGAATGATACCCCCGGAATATGATCCTTGGGGAATTGCTCCGCTGAGATATCGAAGCCCGAATAGCTAATCATTTCGTGAGAAGTTGTCAATTCCTGCGCCGCTTCTCGAAGCCAAACTCCCGTGCCGGTAGCAACGTCTGCAACAGTCCGCAATTCTGACCGAGGTATGGAGGGCTGAATCAGGCTCCCATGGGCTAGCTGACGCATGAACATGTGCTGGATGTCAAGTCGTCTGGACTCATCCTGATCTCGAGTCAGCATGTACGCCTCGTCCGTGGCCATGACTGGTGTCTCTAGTGGGAGCCAAGGAGTCTGTAGTCGAGAATGTCATATGTGTTGCAATGTAAGTGTCGACAAGTGGACAAAGTGCTTGGTGCTTGATTCGGCGTAGCAAGCCACGAAAGACGAGGATTTGGCATTTGATCTATTCAGGCTTTCCTAGCTATATGGATGGAACCTTGAGTCTCTGCAGGATGACCTATGAATTGAATCTAGAATGGAAAACGAACCTTGCCGCCGGAAGAAGCTGGCGCTAATTTGACAGCTCTGATTGGTCATGTCATTGATCTGCAAGAGCCGCAGGGCCGCTACTGACGCGGCAGTGACGGGGCAGT
>JAABUL010003166.1_pt1 | contig 25054 bp, 28 predicted proteins | sample 5559151 | NCBI WGS metagenome assembly JAABUL01 (sample SAMN10711876, study PRJNA513368) | rock metagenome | isolation source: Antarctica rocks | place: Antarctica: Victoria Land, Pudding Butte sud | reverse complement strand
GGTTCGTTTGTTGTACAGAGAGGCGGGTATGTCTATTTGGTGTCTACCGGGAGTGTGGCGGCGGCATTGGTATTTGGGGCGTGGAGAACAGGCTTTTCGGCGGTGATCTGGGGTTGCAAAACGAGAAGTATTGTATACAGAATTTTGTACAGCTGAAATCTGACTAGATCATTGACTGTACTGGCCTCACCGAGGGTTAGAAATGGGAGAACGCACAATCGACATCAACACCGCATTTCTCAATATCCTCAACACAGCCCGGTTCCAGTCCTGACGATCACGATCATTGTCCTTCACGCGCTACGTACAGCCTTCCACGATCTCCCGCTCATCGCCTCCGTGCTTGAGGAAGAGGTACCAGCCCTCCTGGTACTTGCAAAAGTCGTACCAGGCTGCAAAGCTAGTGGAGTACCAGAGCTCCTCTCACATCAAGCTAAGCTCGTGCCTAGGTTCGCCATTCAAGACCCAGATCTCTCTGCAGACGGGTACGCGACTGGCGTCGCCGAACGGCTGGAACACAGATTCCGGGCGTCCACAACCCTAGCGTTGTAAGGAGGTGTATATAGATTGGATGACGTTGCGTGTGATTGTCTGTCAGCGTTGACAAGGGACCCGAGTGATCGTCTCCGGGTCCAGCATGGGGTCCATTCCGACAGTCGGATGTAACAAAGGTATCTTTCTCGACAAAGAAGGTGGCTTCTTCGCTGACTGTTGAAGTCGGTGGAGCCGAGAGTGTCGGCGAAGGTTGGAGGAGTTCCCAGAGATTTGCCGGGTGTGATGTGCGATATTACTCGCTTCTGCCGTTTGCTAGAGACCGGTGCCCCTGGAGTGGGCTGCTTCCGAGGGCGGTCGCCCTCTTGGACGAACGGGTGGCACGAGTGGAAGACATTGTGATGCTCTATGGTGAGTGGGAGTGTTCTTGAGGGATTGTGTGTAGGGCGCTCACCAAGTGCCCTTGGCTGTGATTCAGCGTCTCGGCGAAGGAGGTGGCTTCCTCGCTGACTGTCGACGGCGTCGGAGCCGAGAGTATTGGAGGAGGTTGCAGGAATTCTCAATAGGTTGCGAGGGTGTGAGATGGCAATATCAGCGACTGCAGTGGCACAATCCACGATTCGTTGGCGGAGAACATGGGCAGCACCCACGCCGATTTGACAAAGACTTGATGGTACTGATTGGCTCGGCGGTGTTCCGATCCTGAGTACGAATTGTGTAGTGCGTGCGGGCAATGGTCAAGTACCCAGTGGGTTCGCATTCCTCGGGCGGTTCGAGTAAGTTGACTCGCCGACAGAGTTGAAGCACTCTCAGAGACATGTCCGAAGGCTATATGACGAGATCAGGCACTGCAGTGGCATCGTCCGTATCCTGGGCCGGAGACTGGCGTCGATGAAGATGGGTGGGTCGGAGTGTTCCCAGAGGTCTGGCTGGAGCCTGGAGTCGAATCAGGCGATATGGCGCTTTCAGTCACTGTAGTGGCGTCGCCCCTATCGCGAAGACGGAGAACAGCTCAAACGGCCCTGGGAGGGTTGGCATGTTCCCGATGATCTTTCCGGAGCCTTTATGGCCATGTCATTGACTATAGTGGCCTCCTCAAGGGTGAAGAGGTGGAGAACGGGCGCATCAGCTTTCCATGTATCGAAGAGGGTCCAAACCTCTCCGGAGACCTGAAGGGGGCGATACGGCCAGATCACTCACTGTAGTGACATCGTCGCTGAGTCGATCTTGGAGAACGCACACATCAGCTCCAACGTGTCATATTGAAGAAGCTATTTAAGGACCTACTGACCCGGCCAGTCCGCCTGCTCTCCGAGACCAAACTGGCCTTTCAAGCTCATATCACACCCAATCTCACCACCACACCTCTCATTCTTATCCTCGAGAATGCTTCAAAGCATCTCCGCCCTCCTCACAAACCACTCAAGAATCTCATCCATCGCCTTGGGCACCAACAACTCATCGATATCCGACACCCCACCCGAGAACGTCGCCACCGACACGAAGCGCTTGCTGTAGTCGTACGAGCCGCTCATCCAGTCCGGCGCCGCTTCTGTCTCCGAGGAAGCGGTGGAGGCGCGATCGGAAATGGCGTCGACTTCGGCAGCACCTGGAATGTTTTGGACGTCGAGAACGGGCGCATCACCCTCAGTAGCACCGGTTGAGGCTTTGCGAGCCGCGTCGCGGACCTTGAAGAGCTCGATGGACTCGCCGAGGGCGCGCATTTCCACGAAGTCGTCGTCGTAGTTGCTTATGTGGCTCTTGGTTGGGCTGTGGTCGCCTTCTTCGGTCGGAGAACCAGCGAGGACGTCGACTGGCTCGTCGCCTGCGATGGCAGAGTCGCCGCGGAGCTCGTGGGTCTTGATCTTGTTGCCTGCCTTGCTGACTAGCACCTGGCCTTCTTCGTCCTTCAAGCCCTCCTCATCCTCCTTGGCTTTGGCTTTCGCGGCTTTCTTCTCAGTCTTGATACGGTCCTCCTCGTCCCAGGCATGGTGATGAATCTTCTTCATGGCGTTCGGGCTGTTGATCCAGGTCCCCAGCTCGCGCTCAGACTTGATCCAGGCACGGCCGAAATTCATCAGAGCACTGCCCATCGCCTCATGAATCGCGGAAGGGAGGTGGGTCGGCTCCGTGAACGCCATTGCATGCACCTGGTTCGCAATCCCGCCGTTGAGGTCGTGCTCCAGAGCTGCGTCCATCCAGTTGATGAAGCGCTCAGCGCCATCCGTAATGCCGAGGACGTAGAGCTTGGTATCCCCGCGTACAAGCTGTGGGATGACTTTATCGAACATGGTGGCGATGTGCTCTTCGGGGCAGGAGTGACCAGGAACGCGGTTGTAGACGTCGTCGACCACGAAACCTTTCGCGATGGCGGAGGAGCGATGGCGGGCGGACCAGGTGGCCCAAGTCATGCATTTGTGCTCGGCGTTGGAGTAGTGGAGCTGGCCTGGGTTGAGAATGATGATGCCTGGCATCTTCTCTGCTTTAGCTGCTGCGAGGAGTGCTGGGTCGTTGCGGGCGAGAGCTGACAGCGCGTCTTCTGGATCAATCACCGCGGGTCTCTTGGATGGGTGCAGGTCGGTTGGCGGCTTGTTCATGTGCAGCTTCTGCAGCTTCTTCAACATGCCCACCACGGTTCCTAGAGGTTGGAGTTAGAAGTCAGCAGGTGGCGAAGTGCCAACAACAGTCAGGAGTGAAGTAGATGAGAAGACTTACCACCATCGATCCCACCCTCCCTCATCAACAGCCTATACGCCCAAATCCCCATATCCTGGTTCGGCTCCCCAACAACCACAATCACGTCGTTCTTCTTCTTCAGCGTCTCCGGATCGGTTGTCACCACCACCATATGCTTGCCCTTCGGCTTCACGCCGCCCGCCTGCTCGTCGCCTGCCTCGCCCACCAGGAACAATTCACGCACACCGAATTCACTCGACAACGTACCTTTGATGACCTCACGAACCGCCTCGTGCATCGCCTCCTTGTGCACCTCATTGGTGCGGTCGTTGTTGGTGATGAAGAACGTGAAATGCTTGTTCTCGCCTTCTGGGTCGGAGATCTTGACGAACTCGCCGTTGTCGGTCAGCTTGTAGCCGAGTTTGGTGAGGTCTGCTGGATATTCCGGGTCTTCTGGGAGGTTCTCGTTGGAGCGAACGAACATCTTCGCGGTTGTTGATGTTATGGATGTGGTATCAGTGGTAAGAACGATGAGAGGTATACCACAAAGGTGGATGTGAACGTGATGGTGCACGTGAAATCCAATGCTATAGTCAAGGTTGGATGGTGGTCACGCGCACGGTCATGTGCTCCGGACACCGAAAAGGGAAGGTGCGACCCAGGTTTTGCGGACTCGATGAAGTGAGGTCGTGGACGACAGATTTGGGCCAAAGCATGGTGTATACCTGTCGAAAACAGCATCACTTCATCTAAACGGCTGCGCGCGATCACATGCTGACTCACCTCTTCCCATGAAACGCAGTGAGGAATTGAAGATCTCGTCAGTGTGCTCAGTGTGCTGCACAGCATCGGAACTCGCCCGGTTTTTCGTGACTGCCACATTATGCCGACGACACCGCATGAATTGAGCGACCAGGGAGAGGCTCAGTGGACGTCCATAGTGCAAGCGCAAGATCGTCTCGAAGCGAGGGAGCGTTCTCGAAGTAGTCAAAAGACCCGGCAGTGGTACATCAATTCATTCGCGGGCTTCGAGAACGCTACAGCCAGTGCCAACGCCCCTCCAGCGCGTAAGCCATTGCACACCCACAAGCGTTTGCAGTCCGCCTCATGAGGTGGTGGGAGCGCCATCCTCCTCGAACACAAGAAAGGAGGAGGAGCTCGACACGATCGAAGGCGGTATATCCAGTCCATTGTACACATCGAGGCCGCCATGCTCAACGCCACTCATGCTCGCAGAACGCTGAATATCACAATCAAGATCCTTTTCAAGATCCTTTCCTACCAACTCGCCTTCTTGACACCAGGCAGATACCCCTTCAACGCATTCATCCGGAACATGTACTGCCCTTGATGTCAGCATTGCTACCCCCTCTCACCCCTTACTCTTCGGTTGTACGTACCCTCGACATATGAAAGTCCCTCAATATACCTCTTCCCTTGCCACCCATGATACACCGATTCCGTATCTGCGTTGGTCGCGTGTAGCAGTGCATGCGTGTGAGCTCTAGTTGCGCTTGAGCGCGGGTTCGTTGGGGGAGGGCGGTGTTGCGGATTGTGTAGCGGAGGGCTTGTCTGGAGCGCATGAGCCATTAGCCGCTGAATCTTCCACCCGTTTTAACGTGCTCGAGAGGCTTTGAAGCCATTGTAGGTGCGCAAAGCTGTGTAGACGATGCTATCGGTGATAGGGTCATGCATACCGTTCTGGCTCATTGTCCTGGAAGACCTTCCGCTTAGTGTGATCGCGGATGTTCTTGATGTTGATGAAGCAGCCCAGATCGAGCTTCTTCGCTCGGAACTGTGCCATGTCGAAGAGTAGATATGAGAAGCAGACAACGGCTGATGGTGATGGGCGCTGCAGTCGAGATGTTCAAGTCGGCATCGGGATGTCTCGGAGCCTTCTCGGGCTGCATCAACTTCACTTATACACCCACGATCTGATTTCACATGCACAAGAACAAATCTACAACAGGCGCTCGAGTGTCTCAAAGACTTGAAAGGTGCATGTCGCCCTACTGTGTGCTCGCTCACCACAACGAGCACAGTGGGATGCAATGACCACGTACCTCCACCACCACCAGGATACGTCTTTAAGTCGACACCTAGACTTCCATCATCACCAAGACCTCTCTAGAAGTATGCCACACCATCTCGACGACGAGCGCAGCGAGACTGGATCGAACAAGAGACGCCGGGTGGAAGTCAAGATGGAGGATTCAAATAACCACCGCTCTCCGAGTCCTTCGAGTTCCACGTTCTCATTTAGTGACGATGAGTCCACTGACAGGGCGCCCGCGCAGGAGGAGAGCTCCACTGACAGGAGCCATTTACTAGAAGCCGAGTCCATCGACAGGAACCGCGTGCTGGGAGACGAGTCCACCGACATGAGTCCTGCGCTGGGAGATGAGCCCGCCCTCGGAAATTCGGAGCTACGGCCCTTTATACCACAAGCTCAACCTCAATCTCAACTCTCGCAGCAGCATACACCACGGACACCACTTTTCGCACCCGATTCACGCACCAAAGGGCTTCGCAAGCCGGAGAGCACGAATCCAGCCGACTTCTGGTACATTTCACAGCAACGATGGGACTCATTTGTCGCCGAGACAGCGATCCCCGACGACGTGGCCGTAGCACTGAACCGCCTGAAGACATTCGATCAAGCCGGCCGCGTCATGGAGACGTCTGAAGGAGCCATTGCCGCAGTACCTTGCCATACTTGTCAAAAAGCCGGAAATGTCTGTAAGATGTTCGCGAATGGCAAGTATGTTACCTGCGCATACTGTAAACGCATCGCGAAGGGAGGGTGTACTGCGAGTCTTACGCTGCGAACTGGTGCATCGGCAATGGAGGGCAGCCAAGTTCCCGGGAAACGAGGCCGACCGCGGAAGCATGCGTCACCCCCGGTGGAGTATAAGCCGGCTATGCAGCGTCGAGATGGTGGCGACTCCGATTCACGGTTAGCAAGGCTGGAAGAGGAGCTTGCGGCTACGAAACGGCGACTCGACGATGTGGAGCGTACCTCTCAGCAACGGCTTGAGATACTGGAGCGGGAGCTCGCCGCTACGAGAAGCCGGCTGTCAAACGGTAATGGGCAGATGGGTCAACAGCAGCACGCTTCATCGGCGCTGTATGCCGAGCTCCGAGCGCTCTGCGACAAGTACAAGGATGTATCTTGAAGCAGGCATGACCTAAGCACTCTCCACAACACGAGCGAGCGATTAGCTACGCATACGGGATAGAACGTCGTGTCCGCCACTGGATGTGCAGAAGCGACTAACTCTGCTGAAACAAGCCTGCTCTAATGGTAGGTAAAGCGTCGTCTCTTGCAAAGTCCGGCGAACAGCTTGTGCTGATGGAACAGGTAGGTTCTAGGTTTACCAGCTGGAAGATCAATGAGGCTTGTTGACCATTGTCAGTCCTAACACGAAAATTCGAAAACCGCTGATTAATAAGTATGAAACCATGAGCCTTCAGCTTACATTGATACTTTTGAATCTCAGTGAAACTGTTTCGAGGGTGTGAGAGCCCGCTGCTCACTTCCGGTGAACGTTGTCACAACATCAAATGCATTCATGCCGCACAACAGCAGCCTTTCAAGCTTATGGAGTGTGTTGGTAGCGCGATCTCCAGAGACAGAACTCCTACCTATAACTATGTCTGAATGCTGCGACGAGAAATCACTTTACGTTTGATTGAGTGCTTGCGCGCCCACATTTTCAGACGACACGTGCCCGCTCCACGAGTCTCGTTTAAGCTTACGCTCAGCCAGAGGAGCTTGTGCTCAGTGTCACCGATGCGCCGAACGGCTTGAGAGAGTCGTCGAGATCGCAGGAAGGGAAGATCATATCTTTGACTAGAAAAGCAATCGGTGCAGGTGCTCGACGCGTTGCTTCCACGTACGTTGTTGACAGATCGGAGGGACCGAGGCAGCGTACGCCCAATTTTGCTACTCGCGAATCGACATCTGTTGTCGACGATCCTGGCCAGCCCCCTTGATGCCTTGATGCCTCAGCCGCAGTCAACGACGGGCGCAGCAGGCGAAACGAAGCCAAGACGCATGGTGTGTGTGCCATGCTGTGTGATTGGTCGCCTGATCACTCCGGTATGCTTGTACTCACGGTCGTATCTTTTCAACAACATCGACCTGCAGCTTGCTTCCTCCATCCGCCATGGTGACTTCAGCATCTTCCCAGACCGAGATGGATCGTGTGCCACACTCATTGATGGTTGTCTACCACCGCTAGCAACCTCAACGTCGATACGCTTGATAGAGTTGCAGGGCGGCGAACACGAGAGTGACATCTCCATGTCCATAAACTCGTACGACCTGCTGGACCCGCCGCAATATGCCGCCTTCTCCTACACCTGGGGGGGCCCTACGTTCCACCCGTACTTGGCCGAAAGACCGTCGGTGCTCGTCCATATGGACAACAAGCCCATCCTTGTCACGAGAAACCTCTACGACCTGCTGAATCATTGGCGTGGGTGGAGGCTTGAGATAGAGACTGCAACGATCTTGCTGTGGGTCGACGCTCTATGCATAAACCAGGATGATGTGCTCGAGCGTAATCACCAAGTGGGACTGATGGGCCGGATCTACAACGAAGCACCAGTCGTCATGACGTGGGTTGGAACACCCGATGATGATGCGTGGACAGCATTCAAGCTGATTCACAGACTCAGACCTATCGTCGAACTCTGGCTGTCGGAGAAATCTAATTTCAAGTATTTCTACAACTCCGACAAGCTGTTCGAAATCTCTGGCGTGGACGCGGTCACACCCGATGAATGGGGAGCGCTGATCTCCTTCTTTGAGCGACAGTATTTTAGTCGCGCATGGATTGTGCAAGAGGTCGCACTGGCTAGGGCAGTCTTCATGATGCTTGGTCACTACTTCATCGAATGGAACTACCTGGTGAATCTGTCACGGATGTTGGCAAACTGCGGTTGGATCCCGGTTTTGCAGCGGTACGCAAAATCGAGCATCAGTGACGGAAGTCCTCGACTACATCTGGGAGCTCCTGCGGTCTATAGCAGAATCAGATCTCACTGTAGGCAGTACCGCGCACGCGAACGCGATCAAGCGCAAGACATTGCAAAACCCGACGCCAAGGCATCGTATGTGCTTCTCGAGCTCTTGATTTATCAAACGCGGTGGTTCCGAGCGACGAATCCACGCGACCACATCTACTCGGTATTATCGATTGTCTCTCACACTTGCGGAATCTCATATCCAACGGCAGACCTTTTGAGCCCGGACTATTGCCTGTCTGTCCGCAGAGTGTTCATCGACGTTACTAGCGAGATTGCACTCAACACAGGCAGCGCAAGCGTTCTTTCTCTAGTCGATCGCGATGCAAAGGAGGTTCCGGACCTACCTTCCTGGGTCCCGGACTATAGTGCTTCTCGAATCGATGCACTTGCATACTTATGCGATGCCAGACTATACCAGGCCTTCAGCATGGTTCCACGTTCTCCTGATATAACGATCGTGGAGGAGATGTTGTCGCTATCTGCTACGCGTATGGATACCATTACCGAGATGGAGGTTCCTCGTCCAGGAGGTTCATTCTTACTACAAGGAAAGCTGGACCTCTGCTTGCAACATCCCAAGCTCTACTTCAATGGCCAGACGAGAACTGAAGCTCTGTGGCGGACGATTATCGCGGACACCGACGGCGAACAAAGTCCAGCACCCGAAGCAACTGGATACTCCTTCCGCCAATACGTTCTTCTAGCGGTAGTGATACGGGTGCGCAATCTTCTGGAGGGATGGGACGGACGTCCCTTCGAAGTGCATGACTTTGTCAGCTTGATTAAGTTGAACAACAATTACGACGAACCTTCAGATCCGTGGCTACCAAGAGCACAAGAAGTCGAATCCTTCTGGCTCATGTTTCAAGCAATGCAAAACGAGCCACAGAAGGCCGAGAGATCGATCCGGAAACTCGAACAAAAGGCACACATTTACATGGCCGCCGTGGTTGGTACAGGGGGCGGCAGGCGCCTCTTTGTGACGAGCGGAAATCTCTTTGGCCTTGCCCCAGAATCTGCCAAGTGCGGCGATACTATTTGGTTCGTGCCCGGTTCGCGAGTACCGTTCGTCTTACGTCGTTGCGGTGATGAGCAGTATACGCTTGTTGGAGAAGCTTACCTGCATGGGTATATGCATGGGGAGCTTGGGAAGTACAGTATGCCGCTACAGAGCACCTGCCTGGTTTGATGGCATCTGCAGTCGTCTAAAGCAGGTGGCGAACAACATCACCCGGCAGCCGTGCGAGTGCGCTTGGTCACATGGCTTGATGCAGCTGCTATGTAGCATGTGCTAGCGCTTTCGAGCAGGAGACATGGATCAAGAAGCGAAGAAAACAGCTCAGAAGACGAACGCTATGGGCCTACGGACGGGTCAACAACGACACATGCGTTGTCTGCATCGCTGATCTCTTTCCCATCATACCGAACGCTTGCACCGGCATTCTCTTCTCTCTCGATGTCTGGACAGTCGTCACGGGGGACCGCCTCTCGTCCTGTGCTATGAAGGCAATACATCTATGACCCGGAGGCCAGTCCAATCTCCGCCGCTATTGGACGAGTTCACGCACTCTTGCGCTCGGCAGATCCTTCGTACCCATTCGGAAAATTTTCAATAAGCGCCCTAATACTCTGGATCAAAAGGTCTCGAAACTTTCCAGACTGTGTGTACAAGGTGGAAGAATGCAGGTTCGAGATAAGTGAGTAGAGTTGGTTCCGATCATCCCAACCCTCCTCTGGTGGCGACATGGGAAAGCGACGAAAGTATTTTTTCAGGAAAGTCCTGCCGACCCTGTACCGAGAAGCCCGCCAGGTGTGCATGTCGTACTCGTTGTTAACCCAGAGGCTGGAGGCGTCAAAGAAGCACAGCCGACTACTCTTTGCTTGGACCGCAGCATTGCCATCCCACAGGTCCCCGTGGACTAGACACGGACGAAGGGTGTTCCCGCGCGTTTCTAGAGGCCGGAGCAGTCGAGGGCGTACTTTGCCGTACAGATCTGGAAGCATTGCTGCCAGTTCTGGCGATGGACCATGGCTTTACTCTTCGAGCTCGAAAGCAGACTTCAAGGTCTCGATAAAGAACTCTTCCCAGGACGCTGTCAATGCTGTGTGCTGTGGCACGGTCCCGTTACAGGTAGTCACATGGCATCCGAACTGGCCATCTAGGCTATGGTCCATGCTTCTCGCATGGAGATCCGCGAGACTTCTACAGAAGTCCACTTCATTTGGCAGCTCTTCGTTGAGCTCGACGAACTCGCACATGGAGAAGTGGGTATCAGCGTCCGATTCGGCGATTCGAACGTTCCGTAACCGATGGGCTTCGAGATTATCTGCGGCGCGACAGCGTAGAGTGCTTTCATGGACTCGTGCTCTCCTTGAGCCATCTGCGTGCCGATGTCCGTCCTCGTCAACTGGCGGACAGTTAGCTCTTCCCGACAACCCAGCCGATGACTTGCCGTACCTTGATGAACTAGCGTTCGGTCCAACCATCCTCGAAACGCACATCGATCTTGCCAGCCTGACTCCAAAGACTCACACCATGTCCTGAGGTGGAGATGATGGTAGTGCCCTTGGGAAGCACTGCAATCTATTATGAGTGCGGCCATGATTGAAGAAGTACTCACACTCAAGCCAGCTTTTATCTTCGGGCACGAACTCGAGCTTGTCAAGCGGCTGTCCGATCTCTCCAAGGCCTTGCCTGGCTGTTTGTGCCATCTCAACTTTGTACGGGAATTGGATCGTGGCGCGCTCGGCTTCAGCATGAGCAACAAGTAGCGACCACCTCTGCTCTACCTTATAGGATATTCTTCTTGAAGCTCTATTGTCAACTCCATTGGGTCCATCTCATCTACGACGCCACAAAGATCAACCCCTCCTTCACCGTGTTCATTGCACCAATCCGATCGAGAGTGCGGCAAGGCTACGAATGAGCTCTATGGATCTGTGTGTGCGTTGGCCTAGATGCTGCATAAAGCCCGCCAGCTGGCGATGTGCTTCCATAGAAGTATATGGGAAACCGTTTGCTTTCGATCTGAATATAGCTTTACCGTTCCCCACGTCGAGGTAGGCAAGTTGAAGTATCATATATGGCCAGAGCTGACCGGGCACAGGAAGTACAGAAGGTCTCAATGAGTCATTGGACTTCACCTTGCCTTGTCTTCATATCTACAACACGAGCAGTTGATGTCTTAAACGGACGCTTTTGAAAACAGCATCCACACAAAGTGTCCCTCGAAGTGGTCCATGTCCATCAGACTGTTGATTGAATCTCAACCCCGACCGAACACCATCTTCAACGTCTCGGAAGCTCAGCAACTGTCGAAACTGAGCTTCCGCTTCCTTTCATTCTGCGTCATATCTTCGGCTGCCTGCTCCAAAGACATTCCGTAGGTCCGTTCGAAAATCTCGGCGTACCTTTCCTTCATGCGAGCACTGCTGGGTTTCCACCCCGATGTGCGCACCAGAGCAACTGCAAATGCCTTGTGTTGGTCGTCTTAAGGGTCCTTGTTGCTCGCCCCTGTAAGACGTATACGCTTAAGATCGTTGAAGTGGTGGAAGAATCCCTCACCGAGGAGGCCGCGTTCATCCAGGAACGTCCTGAAGTTGGCTTTCGACGACATTGCCGTATCCCAAGCGAGACGGTTGTTGTTGCCTATAGGCGGTATCGTGTTACCAAGTCTGGCTGCCGTCTACACAGAGTTAGCACGACCGCTTTGCCACAGCCTTGGAGTCAGGCTTACATTGTCAACCGGCTGTGTGCGCAGCATCTTCTCGATCCAATCGTCGATCATCCGAGCTTTACCATCGACCAGAGCCGACGTCTGTAATGCCGCAACGCTGCCTCGGATTTCACGAAATTCGTTTTTCAGTTGCCGGATTTGGGATGCGAGAGCCTCCTGTTCCCTGTCACTGTCATCTTCGTCCTCGGATGTGGATACACCCTCGAGCCGCTGTACTCTGGCCTCGTTGTTCATTTGCCCGGCTTCGACGTCCTGGATCATGGCATCAATGTTCCGGTCGATGGCGCCTTGGTCCTCGGACAAGATGTCGAAAGTCTCCTCTTCGGAGTCGGTATACGATCCTGTCATTTTGACGCGAGGGGTAAGCTTGATGAAATGAAGCGCTGAGTCGTTTCCAGGCTTTGGAGAAGTCAGGGGGTCGTTGTTCAGTGCGAGGTTTTCTTTCTGGGTCGCTGCGCTGCGCAATCACCGAGTCTACCTTTATATGAGATTGTGGCTGCACACTGGCGCGAGTGGAACTTTATTGCCTCTTGCTTACCATTGTCGACAATCCTGTGGACAACTTCAGATGGCTTACCTGATCCTCTTTATACAGAAGATTCAGGTATTGTGGTACTGCTACCCTGAGACTGTTGTGATTGGAGAAACTGCAAACTCGGAGAACCACAAAAACGCATCCGAGACAGTTCAAAGGTCTTCTCCATTATTCTTTTCATTCTCTTCCAACCTCGCGGCTGCCACTTCCCGCTTGATCCGCAACTTCGCGGCTTCTGTCCGCTCCAGGTGTCGACGCTTCACGTTCCTCGCGCAGGGTGCGGCTCATGGTAAGTCGAAACGTGTCGTTCGAGGTCGGCTCTGCGATGGAATCCAACGCTTCCGTCAGCGCAAGGTTGCTGGAGACACAGCCATCTTAGTCTAAGATATTGGTTCAGTATATTGACCCGAGGCCGGATATCTCTTAACGAAAATGACGTACCTCGTCTCTTCAGACTGATCGTCAGCGCGAGGAACATACCCATCGTTCAAATGATATAAGAGCCCACCTCCACCTGTGCTGCTCGACTGTATCTCGACACCCTCTGTTTCGGACCTCTCACTTCGCAACCCATGCCTCTCACGCTCATGCTCAAGCATCTTGTCCCTACGCGTGAACCCGGCGCAGCCTTTCCGATGGCATAAGGGAGATCCACAATCGAAGCGGGCCGCTGGCGCATGGTAAGCCATGCTGTGGCGCTCGAGGTCAGCCTTGCAATGGAACCCAACGCGTTCATCAGCGCAGGGTCTTTGGAAACAGAGCCATGTTGGTCTGTGAGAGTGTTCAGTATATTGACCTGACACATGTGACATGATGTCTTCTGACAGAAACTTCGTACCTCGTCTCCTCTGACTTGTTACCGGCGCCAGCAACACACGCCTCGTTCCGATGATGTGAGATTGTCCTGATCGACTGTCTCTCGACACCCTCTATCTCAGTCCCATCTCGCGTCCCATCAATCTTACGCTCATGATCAAGCGCCATGTACCTGCGCATGAAACCGTCCTAGCCTCTCCGATGGCATGAGGGAAATCCACAGTCAAACTGGAGCGGCGCATGGTAAGCCACGATTTGACGCTCGAGGTCTGTCTTGCGATGGAACGCAAGGACTCTCTCAACACATGGGTGCTGAAGGCATAGCCATATTGGTCTGATCATAATGAGCAAGTCCGGCATATCAGCTCTTGCCCAGAGATATCGTACCTTGAAGCACCCGACAATTCAGTTCGCGGAGGCGTTCTCGACGACGATTCGAGTAATGGCCTTCTGTTGGCAGCATATGAGCCGACGGAGTCGATGGGAACGATCTCCCAACCGTCCACAGAAGTTCTGCGACGATTGTGCCCAGCAGGTGTCGTCTCTTCTAGCTCGTGGCGAGCAAACCTGTCCTGCAGCGCCTGCCACGCATCATCCTCGCCTTGTGGAAGGCTGCGCGACATGTCGCTACAGTAATGCGAAGATGTAGTCTGCCCCATTTCAGGATCCAAAGATATCCGTGCCGCGAGTGTCCTCGAACCGCTGGCAAAGAAGCCCAAGGAAGAAGCGACACTGTAAATGCCCGGCGCAATCTGCAGCGATGCTCTGATAAGGTAAGATTCGGTGGTCTCGAAGTAGAGAAGAGGAAAGAAGGGAGATGTCGCACACCTGAAGCTCTCGGAAGGCTGTGCCAGGAGCGAGTGGGCTGTTAAGTGATACAGCATGCAAATGGTGTCCAATCAAATCATCGGCCTGATCGTGATCCTGGATGTCGAGATGTTGTGCTGTCAGGTATCGTGCCTGGAGGCGTGAAGTAGATGGTTAGGAGGTTCTCCATATCCTGATTTTCCTGGTTTGCCGCGCTTCAGCCATCACATCTTGTTACATAGTAGGGACAGCTCTGGCGTCAGGAAACAATGTACAATCTACGATTTGTTCAATAATTGATGTAACTGGCCGTCATGTCGATGACTCCGTCTAGTATCAATGCGGACGCACATTCAGAGCAGTCCAGTGACAGTGAGCACAAGACTGCCAACGCCCGTCGCACTCTGGACATCTTTCTTGTAGACAACATATGCGCTCAGAGACCCCAAGCTTACGAGTATGACGACCAGCATGGTCCAAAAGATGGCAGCCAGATTGGGACCTTCCTCGACGTGCATACCCCAAGCAAAAGGCATAGGCTCAAGAACTGTAAGCAAGGAGCCGTTCAACTTCTTTGGTAGGCGATCTATCCAATTCCTCGTTGGCGGCCATGCGTCTAGGTTGCAGTGATGTAGATAGTGAATAAACGTACTGCTCGGCATAGGTTGTTCTGATTACCCAGTCTTGCTTTTGGCTTCGTTATCGGGTCGCGGGGAGTGTGTTGGTGCCGTCGTGGCAACTGCGAACCAGCGCTGTCTCCCGTTGGCACATTGGTGTTATTACAAGGTCGTCAAGGTTTCAATGCGGTCTTGGTAGAACGCGTAACAGGTTACATGTCGTATGCTAAGCCTGGAGCCTGGCCGCAAATTTAGTATAGGGACCGCCTACTTAAAGGTAAATCGAGTAATTATAGTCGATATAGCTTGTCGTCGTTACCGGATTAGGTTATCTGTCGTTACTAGTAGTTATTAGAAGGTATATTTAGCTAATATGTCCTCCTAATAAGCCCTTAGTCGTACTAAGACGCCGGACACGGATCGTAGTGGTATGTTCTAGCATCGATCTCGGCTTTCGTTGGGAAAGAGTTCTTTGCGAAGATATGGACTTTGCACCGAGTTTCGAGAGAAAACTTCACAAAGTCCATGGAGGTTGGTTTCAGGAATATATGCCATTTGGCTCTCCAGCCCCGTATGTCGCGGTAGCGTGCCCGGAGGTACCGGAACAGTAGGGCGTCAGTACTGATGCGAGCCAGGTCGATCTCGGCAAGAGTTTGGCAAAGCTGGCCATTGTTGACGCAAAGCTCGATGAATTGGGAACTAACTATTGTGTTCGTGGCCGACATGTTCGCCGAAGCACCTGTAGTCTGCTGCATCGGTGTGTGCTGTGTAGGAATGCTTAGAAGGTCGAGACTCCACGTACTCCCACTGTTGCCGGCATTGTTATAGCTCTGAGGCGAATTTACTCCCGCTGACGAGTTACGACCGGGTGCGTAGGTAGGCGGACGTGGATGGGGCGTTGTAGTTGTGTACACGGACGGCGCATTCAACCTGTCGGACAACCTTGCCACGGCTTCTGGATTATCGTTGGAGAAGTCTCCATACAACATCTCACCACAGTGCTGCCTAAGCCGTCAGTTTTCTGCGATTTAGGATGGGCCTAAGTGGACGTACACAATTCCATGTAATCCTCGAGTATCCAGGTTTGACACGTGGTCTCAGAGCTGATCTGGTGACCTGCACGAGCGAGTAAAGCAGTGTGGCAAGTGGAGGCTCAACAGCCGGCTCAATCTTGTCCTGGAGCTTTGTTGCCTGATCTTCTTCTACGGCTTGCGACACCATTCCATCGGCTGACAGTGGGCTTGGACCAGACGCCGCTTCAGTGGTTTGACTGCAAGACGTCTCGGACAGTTGTGCTTGGTCTGCAGGCTGGCTAGGGCCTTGGTCGAGACAGGTTTTCCAGGCGCGGGCTGGAGTGCGTTGACGGTCTCCTCTGATGAGTATGTTGTGGGTACAACAGCGGGTCCAGGAGGCACTGCGAGGGGACTGGATGCCAGAGCCGAGGGCTCCGTGGCTTTATCGTGTCCTCCATCACCGGCTCCGTGTTCTTCGCCAGAGTCAGAAGAGTCGTCGCTACCAGAGAAGAGGCCAGATGATCGACCAGCAGTCGGCCCCAGCCCACTCACAGTGCGAAGGGCGGCGGTCTCAAGGTCTCTATGTTCAGATACCTTGCTCGAGTCCGGCGCACTTGACGGCACAAGGAGACTTCGTAAACGCTGGGAAGCGTCCCACGGTCTCGGAGGAGTGCCAGAGGCTGCTTGTGTATCTATATCCTTGATGGTGTTGTGGACCCTGTTGGGCGTGTAGTCAGAATCATATTCCCCACCGTATAAAGAGACACCTCCAGGTAAAGCGTCATTAAGATCAGAGGGCTCAGGGGTAGTCACGGATCTTCCAGCGAGGGGGTCGGGTCGAGAGCTGCTACGATACTGACTTTCTTGCCACCAGTAAGGCTTAGCACGCTCGCGTGTGTTATCGATTGTCTTTCTGCCCTTCTCCTCGGACTTCTCTTCAGCCCGCACGGTCAAGGCTTCGGCCACCCGTAGTAAGCGGGAAGGCTTACTAACGCTGCTCGGTCTCTGAAGCTCCTCCGATCTCTGCCGCTCGGACCTCTCACTTCGCATCCCGTGCACCGTCCTCTCATGGTATATCATGTTCTCTCTTTGTATGAACCCAGCAGCGCCTTTCCGAGGACATGATGGATATCCGCAGTCAAGACGCTCCGCACCCAAACGATGGTGAGCATAGACATGCCGATCGAGGTCGAACTTGTAACGAAACCCAACGGCTCTCTCTTTACAAGGGTGCTCGAGACACAGCCATGCTAGCCTAGAGTATATGCTCAGTATGTGAACTGAGAGTGCAGTGTCTTCCCAACAATGACTTACTTCGTATCAAATGGTACGCCATACTTCGGAACACCTGCTGGTGACGGCAGCGGTGCAGCTTCAGAAGCTACGTCTGAACTGGCCATCTTGGACATTCGAGCCCGGTCTGTGCGGTTCCCACTCAAGCTCCAGTCAGGACGGTGTTGTCCATGAAGCGTCTTGAATCCTTCGCCTTGCAACCCAGGACTCCCGAGGCTGGGGTACGGGGCTCGTGGAGATATACTTGCGCTGTGGTCGGGAAAGTCGCTGTCACCGCTCTGGTTCTTTCGACCGCCACCGTAACCACTATACTGATTCTGCCCGCTCCTGGCTCCGCCATATCGACTATACCCGAAAATGCCATACCCAACTTCCGTACAGTCACGCGAGACGTGTCCGAGTTTGCCGCACTCGGTGCACTTGTAGCGCTTGTGGCCAAAGACTCCGTCGCCGAATACAGCAGTACCGATAGAAGAGCTGTAAGCACTGTTCCCAGCCGCTGTTGTCCTCTCGCTTTGAAATGGCTGATATGGTGGCGGCAAACCTGCCGCCACGCTCGGCGACGCATCGTCCTTGGTCACGTCTCCGCCTTCGTCGGAAATGTGCGGCATCGATATCTCCATGTCGAAAATGCCGACCGCAGAAGCTGTGGTGAAGTACACACTAGTTGCCGTTCCACCCTCTACTCAGCTAGATTGTTTCCCACGTCTGCTGCCTGGACTGAAGCCGGCCCAGTCTGAGTGCAGGAGACCTGATATCACACTCCAGTAGTGTGGCCGAGCGAGCAGGCCAAGTTTACAATGAACAGTCAGTCTGAAAGGCGACCTCGTCGGATCCTGCACTGGAACGAGCCCAAAATAACCGTGGGACCTTGCAAAATAGATATCAACACATCGGTCCGTTGGGATTGTCTTCGAGCTCCGAAGTGAAAAAGGCGGCCACGTCGCACAAAGACATTGTGGCAAGGCTGTGCCAGAGGCAAGTGAAAGTGGGCTGTACCATGATGTATACAGGTACATGCATGTACATGTCGACGGCGTCCAATCACGAGCTTAGCCTCGTTGTGAGGGATCTTCAATAGCCAGGACGGCTTCACTTGTGTCGAAGGTATCGATGTTGAAGACCGCGGCCGGTGGCGATACAATATTGCACTGGATGTGCTCCAAGGTGTTGTGAACCGGATAGAGGCCTGGAGTCGATCTGCCTCACGGCGTAGATTGCTAGACTACTGTATCGTACACACGCTACGTCTATCGCATTGCAGTTCTTCCATGCGCCTCCAGCAACCACCTCTGCGATAAACATGCAATCCCTTGCCCCCACGACCGAGCGCGAAACTCCTTTTCGAGACATTTCCATCTCATCCCGCATCCCCGGCTTCGAGTCTGGCTCACTACGCGCTCGATTTCAAAGCCGCCTTCCCCTCCGCAGGCAAAATCCGCGCCATCATCTCTTCCTTCGTAATCAAATGATCAATGCGCTCCAACAACCCCAACAACCCCTTCATATTCCCACTCCACTCATTCAACACCTCATCCGCCTCCCTCTTTTTCTCAAAAGTCACCACCTGCGCCGGCCGATCGATGCGCGCATAGATCGTCTTGCTTGTCACCAGCTCACTAATCACACTCTCCGTCTCCTGCGGCGGTAGATCCAGCAGCGACGTGAGGCGCGGGAACGTGACGCGGGTGTAGTACTTTGCGATCACGCGGACGTTGTGCTCGATGACGCGCTTGCGGAGGTCGAGGTAGCGTTGGTGCGCTTTGGGATCCTTGGGCGAGGCGGTGGCGGAGAAGATGTCGGTGGAGGTGAGGTGGGGGCTGAAGTTGGCTTCGATGTTGGGCCAGCGCATGAGCTCGGGGACGGTGAAGAGCTTGAGAAGTTGGGCCTCGCTGGGACATGAGGCGGCGACGCGAGTGTCGGCTGCGATGCGGTGGAGGAGATCGTTCTGCTCGTTGTCGTAAGGCGCGAGGAGGATGAAGAAGACGACGCGTTGGAGGGCTGCGGAGAGTTGGTCGGGATTGTTCTCTACGGCTTCGGTGTCGAGGACTTGGCGGTAGTGCTTGCAGGCTTCGAGGTATTTGTCTTCGTGCTTGCAGAGGGTGATTTGTTGTTCGTAGTACCGGAGTTTGAGGTCGGTCACGTCGTCGTCTTCTGGCGCATCCTGCTCACCTACCGCGGTCTCGTCTTTCACTAATCGTGCGCGCTCCTCCTTTTCTTTATTCGCTTTCTCGATCTCTTCTTGCGATTTCTTGGGCTTGCGTCCGAAATAGCGCGTGCTGATCTTCCGGCTGAGGATGCCGGCTTGTGTCCAGTCGTTGTTCTCGATGCAGAGTGCGACTTGCTCGAGGATGAACTCGGTCTTCTCTCTCCTGCTCATCGAACCGAACGTCTCCACTTGTAGCTCGCACAGAATGTCTGTCGCGGACTTGATATCTCCCTGTTCGCGCTTGATGTTCGAGAGTATCCGTGTGACACGTGCTCGCTCCACTTCCACGAAGATCTGTCTCAAAGTCAGTATACCGCCGTCTCGACCTGGAAGCCACCCGTATGACATACCTTTCCCTCCGTCACCGTCCGCAGCGACTCAATCACACTAAGCTTCACCTCCGTACTCGGCGTCTGATGCAGGAATCCCATGACGACCTGCACCATCTTGGTGATGGCCTGCTTGAGCTGTCCATGCTTCTTGCTCAGCAGCTGCACTTGCTCATTCAGCAAATTCCAGTCGCCCGCATCCTTTCCTATCGTGACAATAGAGACGAGTAATCGTGATGTGGAGGGGAGGTCGGAGGCTTGACGGGTCTTCTTCTCGAGCGCGAGGAGCTTGTCGATTGCTGATTGTGCATCGCCGGACTTGAAGTCATGTTAGTTGCTGTGCGCTGGTCACGATGTTGCGATGTATACCTGTGCAGTCTTCTCCGCCTCTGGCAGTGCAGCGTCGACCTCGGAGGTGTAGTCCTTGTCCGCCTTCAAGATCGTGCCGTCCGACATCTCGGCGGCGAATCCTCTCGAGCTGGTGAAAACAAGAAGCACGTGATGCTAATTCCGGGTCGCTGCAGTATTCTGATGTATTCGGGATGTCGAGGAGTGATGAAGAGGTTTGGCGGAGCGGTGGCAGATGTGTGTGGTTTGTTTGAATCTTCTTCGACGTTCTCCAGGTACGAGAGCTTACGATCGAGCCATCTCGCGCCAGGCACCAACATCTTGATGCCTGAGCTCGGAGACAGCCGAAACTCGACCTCACCTTGTGCGTTTCGCCACTTTGCCATCTACATAAACACGATCAGGATGATTGACAGACAAGTAAAAGCCTAGGAGAAGGTCTTCCAGTAAAGATGATGCCTAGCAACGGGACAGCGAGTACTGCGCCTTACAGACCGACCTCTCTGGACTTCATCAACCGCCCCAACCCAGTGGAGCCGCAGTCAGTACAGCAGCAGTACCCTCTCAATGGCACGCCGCGGATCGAGCAGACTTCCAAGGAGGGCCTTCCACGACTGTTGTTAGACAGTCTGAATAGTTCCACGGCAGAGCGGCCGGCAAAGCGAAGGAAGTCTGGAGATGTCGGATCTAAGCTTGACCTGCCAAAACTTCCGGCTGTGAAGAATGGAGCGAAACGCATGCGTATTCCTCCTACGCTCTCTGGACTCCATCAGCCGCCGCCGAATGCTGGATTGTTGCCTAGCATATCGACAGAGCAGCCGGTGCGAGTTGCAGGAGGGACCCAAGCCCAAGCCAACAGTGCGATCGACAAACCTCTGCTTGCTACCCGAGTGCCCGAATCGAGTACACGAGCGAAGCGTAGTCCGAAAGCAACCCCAAAGAGTGTTTCCACCTCGAAGCCGAAACGGAACAAGTGGTCAGACGAGGAAACTGCGTGCCTGCTGAAAGGAGTGGCGAGGTTCGGCATGGGTAACTGGACTCAGATTCTCAAGCGTCCCGACTACCACTTCGAGCGACGCACTGCGATCGATCTCAAGGATCGCTTCCGAGTGTGCTGCCCAGACGAGTATCGCACGTCGAAGAAGCCAAAGGACGCACCGCCACCACAGGACGGAGAAAGCATAACCACTTCCAATCAGGACACTCCAACGCAGCCAGTCTCTGCCAGGGTGGAGCGTAAATCGTCGGCTGAACTTCGCAAGATAGGCATCGAAGAGCCATTCGAGAAATCGAAACGGCGACCACGCACCAACTGGACCGAGAAGGAGGACGAGACATTACTGAAAGGCTTTGAGAAGTACGGCAACTCTTGGTCGTCAATACGGCACGACGACGCTCTCAACCTCAGTCATCGGCAGCCGACTGATCTTCGAGACCGCTTCCGCACCAAGTTCCCAGATCGATACCGAGAAGCTGGACTTGCACCACGGCCTGAGGTGTTTCCCAAGAAGCCTGACCGCAAACGGATAAACCGTAATCCCACTGATCAAATCGAAAATCAGGAAGACGACGCCTTCGAGCCCAGTACAGCTTCTGCTCTAATACAACCTGGTTCGGCATCTGCCTCGAAAGAAAAGGAGAACAAAGATCCATACAGCGGCCAGCCATCGAAGCCCGTGCCTGTCACTTCCCTCCTCCAGTACGACGACGTGTTCTGGGGCGCGCCACTAGACCCAGACGACAACGATTTCGATCGCCCTACCCTTGATCGTGGCATCCTCGACTGGCCAAACGACATAGCCAGACCCACAGTACCAGCGAGTGCCAGCATCAACCCGCTCGTCACGATGAGGCCACGGCCTACGCTTCCGGATCCGAGTATGGTCTCGGGGATATCGCAGAACAACGGCACGCTGCCATCTCTAGCGGAGCTGACGTCAAGCGTTGCGATGGACCGCGAGTTCATGGAGCAGTTGGAACTGCCCACGTTGGCGGCTGTGCTGGGCGAGATGAGGCATCAGCGGAGGACGGGCGGGCATGTGCCTAGTCTTGAGGAGTTGTTGAGTTAGGCGTTTGATGACTACCTTTATTCATAGGGCGAGAGGAGATATGAGTGTTAGATATTACGAATCCTGTGAATCGATCAATATGATCACCGTTGAATGCAGAATATCGTTAATGCGTGGTAGTACAATATATTAACTTTCAAGGCACCAACATGCCAGCACGCCATGTGGGGTCACGCTACATCTCACATGCAAGGCACTACCGCATCAACTTTCCTTCCCTCGACCTTCCAACACATCAACCCAACCACAAACCTACCCTCTCACAACCTCACCACCATGGACGACTCCGACGACGCCGCCTCCCTCTTCCACACCGGCTCCCTAGCCTCCGGCGTCTCCCTCGCCATCGCCCAGTCCAAAGTCGTCGCCTGCTTCGTGCACTCCCCCTCCCCCTCTGACTCGCCCGGTTCGCATGCCTCGCACGTATGGGAGCACTACTGGCTCGCAAATAAATCCCAACCCACCGATATGATCTCCTCTGACACGCCTCCTCTCGGCCTCCTGCTAGGCGAGAAGGCTGTGTTGCTGAAGATGGAGTTTGGGACTAAGGAAGCGGGGTTTTTGAAGGCTTTTGTGGATATTGAGAGCGCGCCTACTATGGTTGTGATTGATAAGGGGAAGGTGGTAGAGATGGTGGAGGGGAGCGTGGGGAGGGAGGAGTTTACTGAGCGGTTGCTTAGGGCGGTTGGGTTTGGGGTGGGTGGTGGGGAGAGGGAAGCGGAGGGGGAGGGAGGGAGGGAGGAGGAGGATGAGGAGATGGTTGATGATATTGGGGGACGGCAGATCGGTGGTGCGGCGCGGGCGGATGAGCCTGTGGTGGAGCAGGCACCGCAAGAACAGCCAACGCAGTCGTCAGCCGAGGTACAAGCGATGCTTGCGGATCGCGGCAAACGGCTGGAAGCTGAGCGGTTACGGAGAGAAGCTACAGAGAAAGCGGAGCGGATTGCTCGTGCAAACGCTCGACGGAAGGAAGAAGAGGACGCAGTAGCAGGGACATATGCCGGCAAGGGCAAGCAACGAGCCACTTCAGATCAGAAGGACAAGCAACAAGCGCGAGACGCGTGGATCTACCAGCAGAAACAACGGAAAGACGAAGCCAAAAAGGAGCGCGAGCGGATCCTAGCGCAGATCGAAAGCGACAAGCAAGAACGCAAAGCCCAAGCCCAACGACGAAAAGACCTCGAAGCCGCATCCGGCGCTGGCGCCTTATCAGACCTCCCACCTACCGCCCACACGAACGCGCCGCCAACCATGAACGCGCACACCACCTGTGCTCTGCAAATCCGGCTCTTCGACGGCAGCAGCATCCGCGGTAAATTCGACCCCAACGCCGATATCGCCACCGCTGTACGCATATGGGTCAAAGAAGCCAGCCCAGAAGGCGGCGCAGATATCCCGTTCACGTTCCGGCAGATCCTGGCGCCGAACCCTAGTCGCACAATCGAGGTGAGTGAGGAACAGCAGAGCTTACTTGAACTCGGGCTCGTGCCGTCTGCTACGCTCGTGCTTGTACCAATCGCCGGCGCTACCAGCGCGTACGCGAGCAATAACTCCGGTTACGTGAACTCGATCTACGGTACCGCGAGCTGGGCGGCTAGCGGGGTGTTTGGGTTGCTGGGGAGTGTGTGGAGCTATGTACCGAGTGTGGGTAGTGGAGCGAGTGGGCCTTATATTGGTGGTACTGGGGATGAGCAGGAGAGGAGCAATGCTGAGGGTGCGCGGATGGCGGGAAGTGATTCGGCGCCGGCTGGAGGTGCGGTTAAGAGGGCGCAGGGGAGGGTAAAGCGGGGGAGGGAGGAGGATGTTACTACGTTTTATAATGGGAATAGTTCGGCTTTTGAGGGGAGGAAGGATGATGATGGGGATGGGGAGAAGGATGGGAAGTGAGAGCTGCTTTTCTTGTCGAGGAGGATCTGTGCCATTTGGCGGCGACGGGCGACCCGTGAGAGGGCCTCATGTGATATGCTACGCGGTTTCATCCACGGGTGCTACCAACGCACTACTCGTACTACTCGGACAATCAAGCATCGATACCAAGCAATCGTGTACGACGCGAATAAACTTTCATCTCCGGATCAGCTCGGAAGGATTACATCAGCAGGTCCACGCAACACTCTTCAGCTCGATCATATGCTATGGACGAAAGCGAATCGACTCCCCCAGGACATCGACGACATTCAAGCTGTAGGGCCAACACGACGATGTCGTTCGAGCTCTCCCACACCCTCGCCGGACACCACCTCATCGTCCAGCCCTCCGACGCTGCACTGAACCCGCCGGAGGCATACTTCTACGTGCAGGATGGGTTGATGATTGCTTGTGGGGTGCTGTATGTCCAGCCTACCTGGCCACCTGATCAGGAAACTCGAAAGTTTTGTATAACTATGTACTAATGCCCACTTTCATGTGATCAGATACGCACTCTGCTACTTCTTCTACGCCCTCCGAACCTACAAAGACAAACACCTCGCTGGCCCCATCGAACACATGTACGCCAGCATATTGATCACCCTAGTCCCTTTCCTCAACTAACCCCAAGACAGGGCAACAACAATGGCCTACGAACTCTACTACGCCTTCGCCACCACCTCCACCCCCCTCGAACTCGCCTGCTTCATCCTCTGGTTCCTCTTCGACATCGCCTTCGTCGGCGTAGCACTCTACTCCGCTTATCCTGCCCACCGCCGGAGTCTTGTCCTCCTCCGCCTGGTCCTCGGCGTTGGAGCGGGCGTAGTGTTCCTGCACTACCTCTGCCTCCTCTACCCCTCCGAGCGGGAGCAATGCACCGCTTTCTGGGTCGGCGTGCTTCTCCAACTCCCTATCAGCGTCGGATCCCTCTACCTTCTCATTGTTGAGAGGGATGTGAGAGGTCATTCGCTGGAGATTTGGGTGACGAGGTGTCTAGGGTGTTGGACGGCTTACGGGCTGTTCTTCTGGCGGTACTGGAATGTGCCGGAGAACTGGGGGTATGTGGGGAGTGGGTGGAGTGTGGGGTTGATTGGGGTTACGTTGGCGGCGGAGGGGGTGTATCCTTGGGTTTATGTGTGGGTGTGGATGAGTCGTCAAAGGAGGGGAGGGG
>JAABUL010003162.1_pt1 | contig 25093 bp, 14 predicted proteins | sample 5559151 | NCBI WGS metagenome assembly JAABUL01 (sample SAMN10711876, study PRJNA513368) | rock metagenome | isolation source: Antarctica rocks | place: Antarctica: Victoria Land, Pudding Butte sud | reverse complement strand
AAGAAAAACCCGTACCTTAAAATCCCGAATTAATATACCTTTATTAATCTCTATTCGAATTTAAGAATTCTTTTAAAAATTAAAAGTTAGATTTTTTATCTATATTCTTTATATATATTATTAAGCTTTTAACTTTTTTATTTAAGAAGAAAACTCGAGCTTTTCTTTTTCTACTCACTTTTTTTAATCTAACTTTCTAACGCTATAATATTTTTTTAAAAAGAAAAATTAAATTAGCTAGTAAGCAAAGTTAAATTTACTATTCTTTTTCTAAATAAAAATCAAAATAGGTAGATACCCTAAAGAAAAGAGATAAAAAATAAGGTTTTAACTAGCGGCGATCTTCCGTTAGGATCTGAACTTTAAAAAAATCTTAACTTTTAACCTTTGATATCTTATTAACTATAAGATCAAATGAGCTAAAAATAGAATGAGTTTAAAACCCTAATCTTTCTCTCTAGAACGTGCTATTTTTCTTTTAATTCTAGTAGGAAATGAAGGGCATTCGATTTAGAAAACGAATTTCAAATCGAATGCCCTTAAAATTTTAGTAGCGTTTAAATCGAATGCCGTCGCATTCGATTTAGCGCTGTAAGACAGATTTATAGAATATATTAATAACTCTTACTAGTAGAAGACTAATTAAATAACTTATTTTAATAAAGATTAAGTTTATAATGTACTATTAAATACTACTAAATTCTAACTCTTATTTTAAAAATAAATTAACTAAGTATCTCTTTAATCTAAATATATTAAGATTAGCTTAATTTCTACTTCTTATACTTTAATATATAAGAAGATTATTCTCTTAATTTATATTATTTTAATCTTCTTAATATTAAACTCTTTATTTTATTATTAGAGTTTATATATAAAGAACCTTAAGATTATCTACCTTTATATAGCTTTCTAATATATCTATTAAAAACTTAGACTCCTAATATTATAAGTCTTAAATTATATAAGTCTAGATTAAGAGTAAATATAAAAAGTATTATTTAATACTATTAATTTTTATCTCTTATTTAAAGAAAGTAATAACTAAGTAATCCTTTAATTTAAATATATTAAGACTAGCTTTAGTCCTACTTTTTATACTCTATTTTATAGGAAAAATACCTACTTAATTTAAAATATTTAAATATTTCTAATATTTAGGTTTTTACTTTATTATTAAAGTTTATTTATAAAGAACCTTAAGATTATCTACTTTAATATAACTTTTTAATATTTATATTTATTAATTAAACCTTAAATATTATAGTTCTAGAAGTATAAGGATTTAGATTAAGAGGAATAATATAAATTACTATTAATTAGAAAGGATTCTAATAGATTATATCTTAATTAATAGAAGATATCTTAGAATATAAAGATAAAAGTAATATAATCTATTAATTCCTAACGCCTACGTATTAAAACCTACTTAGAAAACTTTTCTTTCTTTTTATATCTATAATATTTCCTTTATTATTAAATTGAATTTCTTAAATAATTTATTTATTTTAAGTTATCCCTTTTCTATCTTTCTTCCTAGGTAAATAGCCTCTCCTAGGCTTCCTCTTTTAACTCTCTCTTCTTGAAGTCTCTCTATATACCCGGATTAGAAATCCGGAATAAATAGACTTATAAGAAAGGTAGAAATAAGAAGTTCTAGGAATAGATACTTCTTATACTCCTTATCTCTTACGTATCCTCCTTATAACTTAGCTTCCTATTTTCTATAGTATTCTAGATATAAAAAATAATTAAAATAAGTTATATAAAGGATAATAAACTTATTACCTTAAAGAGAATTCTAAAAATAGAAGAAATTATTCTTAAAACTCTAGCTTTCCTTTTAAGTATACTCTAATAAAGTATACTTTAAGTCTTCGCTAGGATAATATACTAAATACTAAGGATATATATTAAAATTAGCGTAGATATAATTTCTTATATCTTTAAGATTAAGGGCTTCCTATCAAATTTTCTTTTATTTCTTAATAATAATTAATAAAATCGTAGTCTTTTTTATTTAGATCTTATTAAGGTTTATAAAAAATTAATTTTCTATTTAAAAAGAATATAGAATAAATAATATATTAATTAGCTTTAAGCTAGGACTTAATATAATATCTTCTAAAAATTTTTTAGGTATAAATTATAAGGAATCGCTAGTAATCTCTATTTCTCCTCCGGTTTTCTATTAAGATAGCTATTAAAAATAGCTAGGTAATAGGTATTTAAGATATAATATGAAATAATATTATTCCTTAAGATTTTAATTTTACTAGGCTAAGGCCCTAGTTAAGTTAAAAATAAAGTAGAAGTTAAAAAAGGAAGTAATAGAATAACCTTACTTTTCTTTTTATTTCTACTCGCTTAGCCTATTTCCTAAGCCTAATTATATAAATGATAAGGTAGATTAAGATAAAAAATAATTTAAATATTTAAAATATTAATCTTATAACTCTAGACCTTTTAGGCTTAATCTTAAAAGCGGGAAAAAGATTCGTTAAGTGTATTAAAAAGTAATTATAACCGGGGGTAAAATAGAAGAATTACTAATATATAATTCTTAATTTTTAAAAAGTTTCTATTAATATATTCTTTAAAACCTAATCTTTTCTCCTAGGATTTATTTAATCTTATAATTTCTTAAGGTATTTTTATATACCTAATATATTTCTAGTAATATAAAGGTAGTCTTAATACGCTAGCCTATCTTAATAAAGAGCTAGATTAAAAAAGAAGTAAAGAAAAGAATTTAAAATTAAGATCTCTTTTTATTTAATAATATTCTAGACTAAAAGGATATTTAATTATTTTAAAAATAATTGTTTTTTTATTCTTTAAGTAGAAATTAATATAGTTTTTAATAAAAGTAATAATTAATTCTAGAAGATAGAACGCTAGTCTTATAACCCTTATAAATTAAAAAGCTAGTATCTCCTAATATATTAATAAATTCTATAATATTTAATAGAGAAAGTTTAATTTACTATCTAGTTTTTAAGCCTAAATTAAAAGGTTAATATTTCATTAAATAATAAAGAGAAGAATTAGAAGAATAATAAAGAGATATTTAAATAATTACTCTAAGCGCTAAGAATAGTAAGATTAAGATTTAATATAACGTATTTTTAATCCTATATCTTAATATAATATACGGAATATTAGCGTAGATCCTTATATATATTACTTTATATACTTACTTAATATTATATCTTAATAAGGTTAATAGATATTATAATTTAATAAGATCTTTATACTATACTTTTAATACTAGGCTTTTTATATATATAAGAAAAATAAGGTTTATAGTATATCTTCTAATATAAATAATTAAATTTATATATATCTTCTTTATATATATAAAGTAGCTATAGACTCCTTTAAATAAAGCTATGTAATTCATTACATAATTAAAATACAGAAAATATAAGGATAATAATAATAATTAATTAAGAACTAATTATTAAGAAAGGAAGATATTAAGTTATATAGATATAAGTTTTTATACTTATACTTTAGTACGCTAATTTATAATACCTTAATAGTAAAGTACGCTATTATAGTATACTATTATTAAATAAGAGTTTTTAATAAATACTATTACTTTTAATTCTATATATATATATATAGGTCTAAAAATAGATATCTAAGTATAAATATAATTATATAATAGTAGAATTACTTAGTAATAAAAGGATATTCTTATATACTTATTATATTATTATAAACTTCCGTATTATTCCTTAAAGTATATAGATAATTTAAACTATTATTAAATTAATTATATTAAAGAGCTATTTTAGAAGTACCTTAAGATAAGTTATTAAGTTAAGATAGTTACTTTATCTTAAGAGAAGAACTTATCTTATTAATAACTTTAGTAATACTAGGCTAATTTAAGTAATTTTTAAATAATTAAAAAGACCTTAATTTTAGCTTTAAAACGTAGTCCTATTTATAAGATAATATAAAGGTTTACTTTAAGAGTAAAGGTTCGCGTTTTAACGCTGAAAAGGCCTTTAAGGTTTTAAATATTAAGGATTCCTAATCTTAGAAAATATTAATAACTTTATTATATTAGGCCTAATTAAGAAGTTAATAAGTGTATTTTTAGGCGCTAAACGCGCGCTTTTTAATAATATTAAAATTCTATAAATTAGACTAGGCTTATAATATATCTAATTTAACTTTATAATTCTAAATTAAACTTAACTAAAACTTAGTACGCCGTAAACTAGATACGGGCGTATCTAACTTATCTTTATAAGATAGACTATATATAGCTATTAAAGAGATAGAGGAAGTTAGATTAATCTATCTTAAGTATTACAGGGTCTTTATATATAAAGATTATAGCTATTATATTATTAGAAAGAGCTTTTAACGTTATCTCTAGTCCTACTATATAGTTAAAGGTAAGCTCGTTCATTATATTATAGATAAAGTAGATACGCTTAACCTTCTTAATCTATTATTAATATCTTTATTACTTATTAGTAGTCCTTTAATCCTAGAGCTCTCCGTGCATTTTTTCTACTACTATATATTAGCTGATTATAGCGGCGAGCTAGTTATATATAGTTAGCTTAAAGAGACTATTATAAAGTATTAGTTTAAGGCTTATAAAGTTAGTCTTTAAAAGGCTATTAAACCTACTAACTCTATAATTAAGCTTATTAGTATATAGTCTTTCTTTCCTTATCCTCTACTTTAGTAGTTTCAGGTCTAAACGAATTAATAGGTATCTTAAATCTCGCCTTAGCTAGGAGACTCTTTATAATAGAGCTTTTAGTAAGCCTTAAAAGTAATCAAGGAATAATAGTAAGCTTAATTCAAGATAATTCCTTTATAAGAGCTCTATTAGAGTTAAACGCCTTCCTAGCTCGTTACTACTAGTATTATACTATTTCTAGAGCGGCTATAACTTAAGAAGACTAAATTACGTATATTACGTATATCGCCTATTATACTTAGTATATAATAATCTTATCCTTATATATAATTATACTTTAAGATTAAATTATATTTAGTAGCTCTTAATTACTCTCTCTTATCCCACGGCTAACTCTATTATCATGTAGGTCGCGGAGGGAAGAGGATAGATTAATATATATAGTAAGTAGTCTCTTATTATCTCCTCTAGCTACGGCTGATTATACGCCTTAGTAGTAGTACTTAAATACTTAACCGCGTACTACTATAATAGCTTAATAGCTTTAAGCCGGACTATATATAATCTTAGCTATTTATTAGCGTTTAGCTAATAGTATTAATAGAGAGGTATACTAAGAGATAGAGTTAGCTTATGTTCTTCCTCCTTTATATCTAGTAATCTAATAATGAGAGCCTTATAAAGTACCTCCTCTATCTAGATAATACTTTATAGTCTAAAGTCGATAATATTATTAATACTCTTTAGGTAATAGTAAAGGCTAATGTAAACAATATACCTTCAGAAGACTATATATATAGTAGCGAATATTATACGTTACTACTACGGCTATATATAAAGACCTTAGTACACCTAGTTAGCGTACTCTCGATATACTTAATTAGATAGACTCGCTAGCAAGATCCTTTCTCCTTAGTAGTAATAGTATATAGCTCCTTATATACGCTAAACTAATATAGAGCCTAGAAAGCCGCCGGTAAATTCCGGCTATTTCTTAATACTATAATCTACTATATATAGCTCTAGCTCCTAGGCTATTATATATAATACTATAAGGATGAATCTCTAGATCTTAATCTAATAGATTATACTATTAAGTAATACCGCCTTTATCTAATTAATATAAGTTATAATCTAATTACGGAGCTAAGCTACTAGCGTTTAAAGGTTAGATCTATTAAGAATAATATACCTTAACCGCTAGTTACTACTATAATAGATAACTATATATAGGTAAATTATATAAACCTTAAATTATAACTACCTATATAAAGATAATTTCTCTAAGAGACCTTATTTAAGGTAAGCGAGCTTCTCGTATACTCCCTCCTATTTAACCTTTCCGATATAATAATATATACTACTAGCGGTCTACGTAATAATATGACCTATACTAAACCTAGATAAAGTTTCTTATAAGATACGCGTAACGGCCTTACTATAGTAAAGGACTATGTTCTAAACTACTTATAAATAGATTAGGGTTTATAACGATACTTTTTTAAGAAGTTATAAAGGTAAGGGAGTAATCTAGAGGAGCTACTATATTATTAACCGGTTATAGTTAAGTATCTATATATAGATAAGTGATTTCTATAGCTCCTCGCGATCTTAATAATAATAATTACTAGTCTATCCCTTTAATAACCTAAGCTACTTAGAATCTCCTAGTATAATTAAGAAGCTCTACGTAATCTTTATATATATAATAGACTCCTAGTAGTTATAACTAATTATTATAAATCCTAGTAGCGCGTTAGCTTCCGCCTAGTTACGCGATTCCTACCTCTAAGTATTAGCGACCTAGTTATATACTATCTAATCTACGTTATTCCTGTAATTCATCTTTTTACTTATTATATATAGTCTTCTATTCCTCGTGAAGCTCTCTTCCGTAAAGAGTAAGGATCCTAGTTACTAGCCTAATTATTAACGGCTATAAAGCTCTATATACGTTAACTACTAAGATTCTCCTTAAAGATCTCTTAATAGCGGTATATAATAATCGCGCTAGATAGATAGCTTTTATAAGGAGTAGCCTACTAGGTATATAATATTAATCTAGACACCTAAGGGATTAATAATAAAGATAATTCTAACTCTAATTAAGATAATTAGTCTTAAACCCCTTATATACTAACCTAAATAATATTAACTACTAGTAAGGTTTATACGTAATAGGCGGCTTATATACTATAAATAAAGATAACTTACTATAGGAATTCCTAATACCCCTTCGCCCTTATAACTAATATTCTATTAGCGGACTATACCTAGGTTAGCTATTAATAATATTAGATCTATTAACTACTCTCTCCTAAGCTAGTTATATATAGTTATAAACGAGTAGTAAGTAATATAGCGGAGCTACTATCTTACGCGAAGTATATTTCAACCTTAGGTCGTCTCTATATACGCCGTTAGCTATAGAAGTAGCCTATCCTCTAGTAGAGCCTTCAGAAGGTTTTAGGACCTAACGCCGTCGTACGCGACTTTATATAAAGGGATATACTTCGCCTCTTTACTAGTAATCAATAGGAGATCGTGATCGTAATACTTATTAGGAGTAGTAAGTTAGTATTATTTATAATTATATCACTAGTAACTATTATAGAGGTAACTATTATTATTATACCTTTAATTAGTTTATAGTAAGATCTTATCCGCTAGTATAATAAGCGGGAAATCTTATACTAGTATTATAATCCTAGTAACCGTATATAAGAGCGAGTATCTATAGTACCTTCCTTAGTACTAATTAATATTAAGATAGTAGTAACGCCTACCTTTTACGCCTTTATAAAGTAGCTCTTAGATATAGATCACCTAGATTACCTAGTTATTAATAAAGCCTATCTAATCCTTACGACTATAAACTACTATAAGTAATTAGGATTACTAGGGGTCCTCCGCTAGATCGCGTATCCTTTAATTTATCTTATAGTAATACTTCCTCTAGGTAGTAAGTTTAATCTAAAGTAATTACTCTTCTTAAGCTACCCGACTATCTACTAAGGTAGTAATAATCGGCTAAACCTGAAGTACTACGTATAATTAATTACTTAATCCTAGTTACCTGAAATTTAAGAGCGCCTTAACTAGGATAAGCTACTTACTATAGCTACTAACAAGGTTAATTTAGAAGACTATTGAGAATAGAATCGTATAGGCGGTTACTTACGTATACGTAGTCTCTACTATATTCGCTCTAAGGTACTTAGTTAACTGCTAGTAGAGCGGCTACGATATAACTTCTATTATATTAGTCTAAGTATCGTGGATTAAGTCTTAATAGTAACTACGTAGTATTAAGGTATATACTTACTATATCTAATAGTAATAAGTACTCTTAATATAGGACTAGACTACCCCTTAATTAGACGGGTTATATATATTAATACTTTATCTACCCTTATAGACTACGGTTAAGAGATAGGCCGTACTAGTAGAGATAGACTATATATAATCTACTTAACTCTCCTTCTATCTAAGTAGTATATTAACTAGGATCAGCGATATTAAAGGGATTTCCTATAGGAAGACTACGCTTAAATAGAAGCCTTCTTGAACTTAAGTTATTACCTACGCTAGAAGCTAACATCCTACCTTAATAGCTTTATAGGGGGACGGTATAATATTATATATAACTAGATAGATAGTATCTATCAGGCTATATATAGTATATATTTTTAGACGCTAAGTAGTTAAATAATTTAACCTAAGCCCCTTCGTATATAATCCCTAAACGAGAAAGCTAGTAGTATATTACACGAATCTTCTAGTCTAGCTAGTAATTAGTTAGATAGGGAGATAGTAAGTTAGGTAAACGAGGATATAGTTAAAGAAAGAGTTATAACTACTTTATTCAGGCTAAGTAATAGTAGTAGTTCTAATAGTAATAGCTTATTAAAGAAAGAGAACGCTATCGAAGTTAATATATAAAGTATAGTAGACTATATATAATATTATACGGCTATACTAAATATAGAAGTATAGACCTTATATAAGTAATAATTATCTATCTAGGATCAAGCTTATATCTTCTATTCTTTTTAATCTTAGTAGTAGACTTCATTCCCGTATTATAATTATATATAGTTAGAGTACTCCTATTCCTTAATAGACTTTTAACGCTTAATTAGGTTTAAAAGAGGGATCGGTTACTTTAGATATAGCTAATTAATAGTAATATATTAATAGAAAGGCTAGGATAGCTATTAATATCCTTGATTTATATAGTACTACTACTAGGTAGCTATATATAAAGATTATCTATATACCTTAAAGCTCTTACAGGCTCTTAGATACCCTAACTTATCCTTGTATATAGTACTAGAAAAGTATCCCGTCTATCTATAATAGCTAGGAGGGAGTTCCCTAGTCTTTAGAAGCGTCTAGGGCTTGAATATACTACGGTTAACAAGTATCTAGATCGATCGCCTTAATAGCTTATATATATATTATATCTTATAATTATTAGTAAGTAATAGAGCTTTATATAGTCTCTAAATATATCTCTTTCTTATTACTTATTATTTTAGAGCTACGTATAGTTATAAATTCACTTTATTATATTACCTTACCTTACCTTATTTTATTACTTAAATCTATATTACTTCTTATAATTACCTATTTTCTATAATATTAATCCTCTTTCTTTTTATTTTATTAATCTTATTATTATATATAGTCGGTCTTTTATACTATTATTAATACGCTATCTATTATTAGCTTTATATCTATATATAGTCTTGTTATATTCCTTTATAACTCGTAACTTACCGCTCGTATTCTTACTACTAGTAGTCCTAATCATAGCCTTTTCCAGATTTTCTACCGTTAATACGCTAGGTGTATACTTTAATAAGTAGATTAGTAATAGTGAATTCAACCTTTTTACCGCCTTAGGACTATATATAGACGATCGTAAGCTCTTGATACGTAGTATACGTATTCATTTTCGCCGTATTATTATACCGTATGTCTTTAAACGTAGTAGTAACCCTGTTACTAGTAGTAGCCCTCGTATCCCTACCTAGCGTCATATTAATCATATATAAGATGAGTTATTAGGTCGAGGCAAGGCATATTTTAAATATATAAAGACTGCATGAAGGGTTATTTCTTACTAGGTATAGAATCCTTTTACTACTATTAGGTCCCCTTAGGTTTCGCTCGCCCGTACTAACCGTACTAGTAAGTCTATCCTTTCCTAAGATATTCTTAAGCTAACATATTACATGTAGTCCCTACTAAGTACTATGCGCCTGATACGGTAGAAGTAGAAGATAAGTATAACGTTATACGTAATTAGTCTAAGTATTATATAGGTAGTACTAGTAATCCTTTCTAAGTCGATAAGAGTAAGGAAGATAAGCTTATAAGTAATATAAGTACTCTCTATTATAATTATACTAGCTCTAACTCTATATAGTCTAGTTTACCGCCTACGCCCTCTCCTCCCTTATAGTTAAGTCTACTACATGTACTCCCTCCTATTAACTCTAGCTCCTCCACCCCTTAGCGCTTAAAGCCTAAGGGTATTCTCTTAGGTATATAGAAGTATACTAGACTACCTATAGGTACTCCTGCGAATATTATATATAGATCTTAAGAGAAGAAGAATCGTATTAATCGTCGTGTTATTAAAGTTAATAGTAGTAGTACTAGAATTCTTAGGGGCTACTATAACATTAAAAAGACTTTATGTAGTTATAAGAAGATTAACTATCTCCCGTAATTTACGGGTATATCTAAGGGGGAGGTGGACTCCTATATTATACTACTCTTAATGGTGATAGATATTAGTATACGTAGCCACTCGGTCTCACCCGTAGCTACGGCCGCCATGCGGCGTGCTAAGAGAGCGAGACAGACTACTAGTAGTACTTTTGCTAGGACTAAGGGGGAATTTTCGAATCGGGGTAAGCGCTTTTTTATAGCTAAGGATAGGAGTACGTATAATAGTCTAGTATAAAATAAGATAGGAAGATAGAGAGAGTACTATATATAAGTAGCTTTAAGGGCTAATTCTTAAGTATATATTAGTATTATAATATAGCTTATATATAATAAAAAAAATTGAATAGTAATAAAAACCTCTAATATATAACTTTAAACCCTTACTAAAGAGCTCCTTAGACTCGTATATAGTCTCTAGGCTACGACCGGCTAATAAATAACTAAGTATAAACTATATATAATATAAGTATTATAATTAACCTAACTATATTATATAAGAACTAAATACTAGTTAGAATATTCTATTATAAGTTCTCTAGGACTATATACGAGTATATAATATAGGTTCTTATAGATTTAGAAAAGTCTTAGTAATCTACGACTATAGCTTTTATAATTATACACAAATAGAATGATATTATAACTTAATAATTACTAAATAAAAATCCAAGGGTATAGGTAGAATTAATAGCCCTTAACCTTAGAATAAATATTTATTTTTAAGTTACTTATTATATCATCTCTACGGCTGCATGTAAGCGTGTAAACCTTAAGAAGTCTATACGTACGGAATCTATACGTAGTTAGACTTTACTAAGCAAGCTCTACTAATTAAATCTACAAGATCTACGGAGTTCACGTGAACTCCGTACATATATAATGTTAGAATTAACCTAAAAATAAGTATTCTTTAAAGGAATAAGGAAAAATCGCTGATAAGAGATATTTACCTTCTAAGGAATAAAAGTTCCAGTTTCCTTATATCTCTCGCCTCTCTTTCTAGGATTTTGATAGTAATAACTAACCCTAAAATGAGAAAGTATATTCTTTCTATTTTTAGAAATATATTGACATTCGGTATATAGAAAACCATTAAAAAAAACAGGTAAATAAGAAAAGAAATAAGGAAAAGAATTCGAAATTTCAAAACTATCTAGATCTGAAGGTATCTGAATTAGACCCGGTATTTCCGCTATCTCCGAGCTAATTTTATATCGTATTTCTAGGTCTAGCTAAAAAGGAACTCCTTAAAAGTAGGAGTTAATTTAAGAAGGAAGAATACTAACTTTATAATTAGTACAGGCGATAAGTCCGGTATCTCCGATAAGTAAGATATAGTCCATCGTGATTAGTAGAGTAGAGTCGACTTCCTATATAGATTTTAGATATAGGTCTAAGATATCAAGAATTAGTTGAAATATCTAAGAAGATAAGTTAATATTAGACGTCGAGGTTCTAATTAAGTCATGCGGAGCGGCTAATTAGCTAAGCCGTGCTAAGCGTTTTCCGCGTAGAGCCTTACTTTACTTTAGTAGTATTTACTTTACTAAGACTTCTAGCTCTATAACTCTAAATTAATACTAGATATTAATCGAAGTAATAGAAGACTAGACTAGTTCTAACTTATAGAACTAGAAAATATAATAATAATATAGTATATTTCTATTAGATTATATAATATTTAAATAAGAGAGAGAATACTAGTATCTTTAACTCTTTTCTTAATAACTTTCTTATTATCTAGTCGATTTAGATAAAAATTAGTTTATTTTTAAGCGAGAATCTAAATCTATATTAGTAAACTAGTTACTCTATATATTTAAGCTTATTAAAGTAGAGAATATAGTAGACCTAAGTAGAAGTTAAGCGAGGTTCTCTAGTACTATTTTAAAACTCTTAATAACTTTCTTATTTTTTAGCTAATTTATACGCAAACTAGTACGTTTTTGAGAGAGAAGCAAGATCTATATATTAAAGAAACTTATATAAAATCATAATAGTTATATTAGATCTAATATAATAAGAAGGATATCTGGAAGTACTAGTAGCTAATCTCCCGTCAAGGTCTCCCCTATTAAAAAAAAAGAAGTCTTAGAAAAATCATTACTTTTTTCATACTAGTCCAATTTAGGTAAAAAGTGGGTCATTATGTAGGGCTGAATTTAAGTTAGCAGGAAGCATTTGAAAAAAAATAGGTTTAATCTTATTTATAGCCAATGGCATTTAAAAGTAGTTCTTTTACTAAAACTCGTTAGTAGCCCGTAAATATCATTGAACCGATGGCATTTAATCCTATAAGATAGGATCTTTAATTAGTAATAAAGATTACAAAGAATTAATTAAAGTAATAGGAAATTAATATTAATATTAATAAATATAATTATATCTTTTAAGATAATAAGATAATATTAATATTATAAAAGAATAGGATAATTATTTTAATAAAATAAAAAATATTAATATCTTAAATTTTTAATAATAATTATAAGAAATAATCTTAAGAAATATATTAAGACTTATATAAAAATAATAATAGATTATATATAATATTTAATAATTTACTTAAACTTTTAAGACCTTACTTATTAACTTCAGATAGATAAATAATTTTTAGCTTTAATATATAATTATAAGGCTTCTTTAATAAATATATATATTTAAGAATTATTTAAGAATTATAAGATATTTGATAAGATTATAATTAAGCTATCTTAATAGCTTATAATATATATTATTTATTATAAAGAGAAATAATATTAATATATTAATCTAGGTAACTTAATCTCTTTATAATAATAATCCTAGCTAATATAAATAGTATATTAGAAGATCTTTAAGTAAATAAGATGAAAAATATATCTTATAATAAGTTTTCTAATAAAGATTAAATAATAGATATTTAATAGTAGACTTTATAACTTATTTAAAAAGAAATAGAAATCAGTTATTATTTTAAACTATTATTACTTTAAACTAGTAAATCTAATCTAGAATTATATCTTATAACTATTTTATAAGTATTAGGTAGTAAAGATATATTACTTATAATCTAAATATTATAGTTTTATTTATAGTTATAGTTATATAATTATTACATTTAATAATAGTCTTATTAAGTATATAAGTCTATATAAGTATAATAAAATAATTATTATATAAACTATTTTAATTAGTTTATTAGTTATAGTATTATATAGTAAATCTAACTTAGAATAATATCTTATAATAATTCTATAAGTACTTAGTATTATAAAGGGGATTTATCTTAGTAAAAATCTAGATTTTTATAAGTATTCTCTGGTTTATAATATAATTACTTAGAAATAAGTATATAATAAATAAGATAACTTTAAAATATTAATATAAAATACTACAAAAATTAATATATCTAAAAATAAGTTATCTATATAATCCTAGGATATATCCTACTTAATTTATAATTATAATTAGATAAAGATTATATATTTTACTAGCTTCTATAAATATTTAAGATATAATTTCCTATTTAGATATTATATAAACTATATCTTAAAATCTTAACTTATTAGTAAGATCGCTACTAAATTATTAGAGCGCGGATAAATTAATTAGATATATATGAATGTCTTTTTATAATAGAGTTACGTCACTATGCTAAGGTATATAGCGAAAGCATGTGGAGCGTTAAATGTTAGCGACTGCCTAGCTTCTAGCTAGACGCCATGTATAAGCCTATGAACCGAGTCCATCTTACAATGGATGGCCTTTGCAATAGACTTTGTCAGGTCCCCCGGCGGGTTTGATCGACTTGTCGATCTCGTCTGGAACGCACATTGGTGTATCAAAGTATACCCACTCGCCTCCATTGTCTTTCCCCGTTTTCCACCTGGTGACGGCACCGCAGTTATACTCCAGTGATTTAAACAGTGCGGTGGTCCACGGAACGCCGTCCTTCTCAACCCAATTTGTGACATTGACGATTCCAACCTTCCACATCACGGCTTGATCCCAGAAATTGCAGACAGCTGTTGGAACTTTAGGTAGGATGGTGGAAAGCGGCGTGGGTGTGGCATCGGCGCATAATGTAACATAATTCAATGTGGTTGTTGTTGCTGTGCAGCCGTATAGAACTGTGTTCTCGTTGCCTGGTCCCGGACCTTGGGTACTTGTGAAGATATATTGACCGCTGGGCAGCGGTGGTGTAGGTGAAGGTGCCTCGCACGATGGGCTGGTCCAAGTGTTTGTGGGTAGGGTACTGTATGCGCATACATCTGCCCCTGTGGCGCTCATTGTAGCATATCGTCCTGTAATGCCTTCACTAGAGCAGTCGCAGTATGTGTCCGCGACGCATAGAGGTGTTCCTTTGTCATTACCATGGGGGTCTTGGCTGCAGTCAAGTTAACTTATTAACGTCTATCAATGTTTGAGAGAGGGAGAGGGAACGCTTACTGGATGCTGCAAATTGGTGTAGATACAAGAGTTTGCGAGGTCGAAGAAGGGTTGGTCGGCAAATTTTCAGGTGTTTGGGATGGTGTGCCCAGCATTGTTGTAGTTTGGGTGGCCATAGTGCTGCTTGGAAGAAATACGCCGGTATTTGGGGCGGCGCCAACCGTCGGAGATGAGCCTGGCGAGCCAGACGGGTCACTTGAGGATGTGAAGCTTGCAAGTATGGTACTTGTAGATGCGGTGTTGGCGATTTGACTTGCGGCGACTCCGGACGTTGTCGATGCAGGAGACTTGCCCATACGGGCGACAAGGCTCTGATAGATAGACAGATCTGATCCTGTGAGCGGCCTAGTTGTAGCTCCTGCGAACGTGGCTGTTTCATATGAGAACGGCGTGGCGAAGCTCATCTCATGGCTATCTTCGGTACTCGTTGAGCATGACTCGGCTGTCGAAGTGGTCGCCGTCGAGCTTGAACTTTGCAAGCTTGAGCTTGAATCCTGGGACGATGATGTAGAGGTCGAAGGCCTAGCTGTGCCGCTGGAGCTGTGGTCCAATGAGCTCTGTGCAGTATTTGTAGACTGCCCTGTGGTCTGCTGGCTCGTTGGCGTTGTATTTTCTCTCGATCTTTGCTCTTGTGTCTTGTTGTCGTCGGCCTTTTTGCCGTCTTTGTTGCCGTTTTGAGCATCTCCACGTCCCCCACCACCACCACTACCACCCCCTGCACCACCACCACCACCTCCTCCTCCTCCTCCTCCTCCTCCAATTCCCAGACCGTGTCCAATGCTTCGAAGCGCACCACCTAATCCTCCTGCCGCTTTTCCTACTGCCCCTGCCGCTCCGTTAGCAGCATTTCCGGCTGCCCCTGCAGCCTCATTCGCAGCATTCCCAGCTGCTCCTGCTGCCCCCGCCGCCCCATTACCAGCATCCTGAACAAGTCCTGCTGGGCTCCCTCCCAGCCCCTCTTTGCCAAGCCCTTGGCCCCCAACGCCCATAATACCCAGGAAGCCCGGACCTCCACCAGAGACTCCCTGATTAGTCCCTCCAACGACACCACCTTCCTGAGCACCATCAATCTGATTGCCGCTAGAGACACCCCAGACCGCTCCCTGAGGGCCAACAACAATCGGCCCGTTCGCGTACGCAATGCCACCCGAGGCTGTTGCCGTGGGCACAGACGTCGTAATCGTCGTAGCTCCCGTTAGACCTGCAAAGTCTGGGGGAGTTTGCTTCTGAAGTAGAATGGGCGTTCCACTGACGGTTATCGTGGTGATCGAAGGTGCGCTGTTAAATTCATCCAATTGGGAGGGAGATATGGACTCAGCAGCGGCCGATGATGTGGAGATTAGAGTTGTCGTCCCGCTGGCTGTCAACGCGGTATTCGAATCGGCATTATGTGATGTTTCGAACGTGGAAGAAGACGTAGACTCGGCGACAGTTGATACTGCGGAAATTGAAGTGAGCGCTCTACTGGCTGACAGCAGAGTGACCGAGGCGGCGCTGTTGAATCGATTGAGCTCAGAAGAAGCTAAGGGAATAGCAATGGAGGATGCTATAGCAGTCGAGGGAGCGTTCGCGAGATCTGTGGTATTTGTATAAAACGCCGTCTGCTCGATATTGTGAGCATTAGTGGCTGCCGTACCGTGGGCATCAGTTGGTCCGCTGCGGTACGCATTGGTAATTCCAGAGAGGGAAAAGGTAGACGCTGTGTTGGGCAGAATGTTCAAGGCTGGATGAGCAAAACACATGGAAATGGTGATTGAAACATAGTAGCAATAAGTTAGAAGACTCATCTTGGTGCACTGATTGAGATATCCGGACGCGGCGTTTGTAGGAGCGAATGCTGGAGGTCAACAATGATTTATACAGCCTTGATGGATGTACCCTGATGCTTAGCAACCCAGGTGCCTCCTTGACCATACCATGCAATGAATACAAGCGTCCTTGTATTGCGCCCCGAATCCCCCGACATGCGACACCAACATCCTGAGATATCGTGAAATCCTTCAGGGCAGCTCCTCTGCGCCTCCATGCTAGGCATCCTTGCATGAGGACTCATCTCTGGCGCAAAAGAACAAGGTCCTCAAAGGTTCGAGAACATCCCGCGCGTAAGTATCCCCAAGATCCTACTTCAGACCAGCCACGATCGCTGGTACTCAGCATGCTGTGCACATCCAGGGTAATAGCATGTCTAACTCTCTACTCGTCCAATATGGTTCAGGTAGTGCGGCAAGAGTGTCGCACTGATTGTCGGTTCATGGTGGGCTGAGGGAATCGCGGCGTGAAACGCGCTACATGTGGCGCCAACTGTTTCGATCTAAAAATCCTCGAATCTCACAGCCCGCACACTTTTAACGCTGTGCACAATGCCCCAATCAGCTGATGCGCAGGGGCATGAGGGCGGCTATTTTGCCAATGAGGGTCGACTGTCCCCACTCATCCTCGCGCCCTAAATGATGCCTGGGTCGGGTTCCACCTCATGAAACTGATTAATCGAGGTGATAGCATGTTTTTGGTAAGGATGTAGCCATGCTCATGACTGTAGGCTATGTTCTGAAGCGATTCATCGCCCAGGGTGTCGCTCCTCGTCCCCCAGAATTTGCCCCATTGCTGAAAGTCAGGCTCTGAAACATTGCGGCGACGAGCTATAGACTGATGCCTGAAACTACCAGCAAGCCTTCTGACATGCTCCAACCATGTTACCAGGAAGCAAATACTGAATACTTCACCGCATGTCGTATCGATAGGTGAAATGAAAGGGTTGGGTACGGTTTATGCCTCCTATGCTGCCTCCATTTCGCTCCGGATTTCACTTCTGTGGCCTGTTTCAATTCCAGATATGCCACCATTTTTTCCTCGCTCTTCCGTTTGTCATACATTGCTTCATGAGTGAGATGATCTCCTTGTCCTTCGTCTGATATGCATCTTCGAGTGCATTTTCCAAAAAATCACTTGGTGTGCCATAATCATCCCATCGACATACCCTGAGTAGCAATTTTGTAATTTCCGAGTCTCGCCGGCGCATAGCGTACATCACGTCGATCGAGTGGACTTGGGCACCGCATCGGATTAGCTTGCTGATAAGCGACGGAGGCTGGTCTGAGGTTATAGCTATCCTGAGAGGGCTCGTTGGGCTCGGAGGGCCGGCCCCATTGGGATTGGCTCCATTTTCTAGTAGAAACTGCGAAAGCTGGGCGTCGCCGCTACGACAGTAATCCTCTAGCAGAGTGTCCAAACCTTTTTCGTCCCACGCGTAGTTAACGATGGAAGGATCGTGAGAATGGAGAACCTTCAACGTCGGCAAGTCGGGATTGGCGCATTCGGATCCAAGAAGGCTTATTTGAGAGACGTCAGCGTTTGGATAGCAGTCGAGTAGAAGTCTGAGAATGGCAGGCTGATTATGAGTTACGGCGATGTGTATCATATCGGATGTAGCAGGTGGGCCTGAGTGGTAGATAGGGTCAACGGCGCGTTGTGTTGCGTTGTCGCCTCTTGTCACTCCGGCAGCATCGAAAAGGCCTCGCAACCTCGAGACGTCGCCGGTCTCGCAAGCTTTCATCATTTCTTGTTGATGAGCAGGTGTGTCTTTGACGCAAGAACAAACGGGTTCGTTACAGATACATAAGGACGACATGATGCCGTCGGAGGATTGGAAGAAGATAGGTCTAGACGAGTCATGCCAGGGCCTTAATTGAATATCTCAATAAATTGAGTAGTTAAGAAGAAAGGATCATACTCCGTAGGCTACTTAGCGGTCTTGGCGGGCGGATCATTCCGCTCAGCTGTTGACGCTATGGCGCAGCATTTCAATCCCTGGCGTAGCACTTGATCTCTTAACCCCATGAAACCTCTCCTACACACACACAGCCTCGTTTCATTGCACGCAGAGTAGAGACAAGTGTGTAACGCGTAGGAAGCTATGCACTGCCGAGGTGCCGCAACCGCCGCACAAAACACCAACATCAACAACAACAACACCAACAACAGGACACTGCCTCAGAGGAATGGATGAAACAGACTCCTTTCGTTGCAAGGATGTCCCACCATGCGGGCATGCGGCTCTTGGCAAATCAAATGGTCAAGAGCTGCTGTGTATGAGCCATTGTCTGCGCTTCGGGCCAGATTTGCAACTTCCGAAGAGGTATAAGAGAAGCTAGTATCATCCAAAGGGCCTTGTAGTACAATCTTCCCTTGCAAAACTTCACCCATCACAAGAAGACAGTCCTTTTTCTCAGATTCCGTTACTTGGGGGTATAATACGTCAGTTCCGAAATAACAAAAACGGCTGACTCCACAATCGAACGTATAGAGCTCAATCCTTGATATGACTCGAATCACTATACACTTCTTACTCACGCTCACTGCTCTGATACCCCACACGCTCGCGGGACAAGTAATGGGGGGACTTTGCCAGCCAAAAGAGCCAAAAAAGCCAATACCGCAGCATGAGGATCCATATCCATGTGCGAATCGGCTATCACCAAGCGAGCGTTGGGCCTGCGAGGAGGACGGACTCCAATTTCCAACGGTCGAGTGTCTTGTTCAAGATGTAATCACATGCGGAAATGTCAAGGACAAGTCGTGTGTCTTCTATAGCATGGGCGCCGAAGGTATCGACGCCAGAACCTTTGCGGCGCAAGACCTGAATGGCCAGGGCGTGACATTCCACATGGCGTTGGACGGAAGTTACATGAAAAGGGTCATGGACAATCCGGTATTCGACATTGCAAGCAGCGCTCGAAACGCTGGCAATCTGAGCAGAAAAGACATTTATATTCGGAAGCTGTCCCAAGCCTTGGCCTCGGTTTGTAAGAACGACGCTTATCTCATGGTTCTGAAACGCAACGGTGACGGTGGTGGAGTTGGCATACATCAAACTCCATGGGTGCACCCCAAAATGCCTTCTAGGTACATGAAAGACAATGTATGGGAAGATCACGAGCTCCCGTCCCTGCAGCTGAACGATAGAGTTCCCAGGATCTACAGTGTCGATATGAGCAACAACAACGAGCGACATGAGGACTGGGTACGGGGTCGAGACCCACAGACAAGACAGCTGACAGATCCCGAAGCTATACCATTACCAGTCAGAGAGATACCAATACCGATACCCATCCCATCTTCAGCATGATCCACGACGAGCCATATACTGCTTATAGGCTTGTGATACAACCACGAGTCACGGCGAAGATTTCGCAGGACGGTTGATGATGGAGAGCACTCGGCGTCATAAGAACGGAAGTTGCAGGAATTTGCGCCTGTGGTGGATTGTATATTTTGACAGCTATTGGCGAAGGGATTGAGAGGAAGGACTGCTTTCGCAAATTAGCGAGCATGCATCTTTGTGGTGAGCAGAGGTACGCAAGCGTAGGCGCGTAGGGATCAATTGTTCAGAGCAGAGATAGTCGTTTCGAGTTCCAAGGTTTCATAATACCTATCAAAGGAGATGTGGTTCGACTGTCGTTAATTCTTATTGTCACGAATGACAGAAGCCTTACCATGATTAGCATCCTATCTTACTATGACTCTGACCAAGTCCACTATTACAGCACCGAAGATTGAACGAGCTGCAGTGGGATCGTGGAAACCAACGCAAGGTAGCTCCACCACAGGAACATCCCTGATGGCCGGATGCAGGCTCGTTATAGGCCACTCTGATCGTCTTAGTCGGCATTTAGGTAAAGACGGAATGAGTCCCATGTTGTCATATAATACATCTCTATCACGTTAATGCAGCCCAGGGCTTTGCAGCTTGGCGTATTTGGCAACGTTACTTGTAGGGAATGCGCATCCTTATGCCAAGACTTCGAATTGAACTATACAGACCTCAGTATTCTAGTGCAGAAAGTTAGATCGACGAAACCCATCTTGAACGAGCCCGTCCGCACTTACAGCCCTGCCACGGTGTTATGATATACCGTTTGTGCTAAATGAACCCATTCAGTAAGCGACTAGCTAAGACTCGGCTCAATATCAACTCATGAGAGACCTTTGATCTCTGGTGCGTCCATGACATTTTCGACGAGGCACTCAACAGTATATATACTTCCAAGCGAGCCAATGACCGAAGACTCTCCAGAGGGTATAACAAACAGATCCTAGGCATCTGGGACAGACGAAGGATGTGTGCGATAGAACAAACTTACCGGCCTTCGTGGATCTCTTCGAAGTGGTTGCTCGAGAGGCTACAAAGCTAGCAAGTGACACTGAGTCCGGAGATGGCAGTATCTCCTCGCTGAAAACGCGTCTGATGGTACCAGATCCGGCGCCGACGTCGAGGAGGGACAGATTTGGCTTTTTGGAGGCCTTGTCGATGAGTATGGGCAGGAGGTGGGCGGCGCTGTTTTCGGCATTGCGCCATTCGTGGTGTTGGGTTGCTTTAGGTTTGTAGCCTGAGAGGTACGTGTTGTGGGGTTGAGGTTGGGCCATCGTTTCATTGATAATTGATTACCTACGAGACGGACGAGATTCGAGGGTAGGAACTTAGAATGAAAGGTGAGAATGATATATTCAATTTTAGGCAGAAAGGCTACTTTGTCCTCTGTTGGGTAGTTCTAGACCAGATATTTAAGCAGAAACTCAACGTAAGATTGATTGTCGTATGTTGCAAGTGATGAGGAGCATCAACGTGGGTCAATATGGGGCTAGCGGTCTAGATGTAGAGGTATGCACTGTCACTTGATAGTGATTGACCAACAGCGGTCGTTAATATTTGGCTCCGCCAGCTAGCAGGGCAGTTGGACCATCCAGAGCTGTGCTGTAGTACAGAATCATCAGTCTTGTGATTGGTTGTAGTAGATGGCATTCGGTAAAGTATCTTCCAAGGACGATTCTGCTGCGAGAATTCTGCGACTACGAGCTAACCTGAAACGGGCGTCCGCGGACACCACTACCTAGATTGCAGCATAGTGTCAGTCTATCAGATAAAGGAGCTCCTCGAACGCGATAAGAAAGATTACTAGTCCAGGTGGGGGAACCACGATATCTTGCATGCCTATCATATAGATCTCTGAGAGGCCAATTCTATAGATTGTAACGCCACCCATTCCAAGTTCACACTTCCCAGTGTACAAAATGCTCACCCTCATCAGCGCCACCCCTTCCCCATACGCTCGTAAGAACCGCATTGCCCTCCTCGAAAAAGGCATCCCCTTCCAACTCCAAAGCGAAATTCCCTGGGAAAGCTCCACAAAAACGCCCCAATACAATCCCCTCGAGAAGCTCCCCATCCTCATTTTCGACGACGGCCGGCCGCCAATATACGAGTCGTGGTTCATACAGGAATACATCACGCAGAAGTATGCAGACAAGGGACCGAGTTTGCTGCCCAAGGGGGGCGTGGATGAGCTGTTGAGGGCGAAACAGATCCAGGTGATCGCGGATGGGGCTTGTGATGCTATGGTATGCGAAGGTCGATTTCATGGCTCCTTTCCAAATTATCTGGATGCCCCCCGGTGGATTTCAAACCTCTCTCGACAAGGCTAATCCGTATCGCTTAGGGCCTGGCTTTCTTCGAAACCGGCCGCGCGGAGCGAAGAAGCGAAGAATGGATGGCGCGACAACTACGCAAAGTCAATGGTGCCTTCAAGGCTCTGGATGAGCTTGTAAAAGCGCGCAACGGCAGCGATTTTCTTGTAGGCGGCGGATTGACCATTGCTGATATCGCTGTTGGCGCCATGTTGGGCATGATGGATATGGTTGAGACGCAATTTGGACTCATAAGGTGGAAGGAGAATTATCCGGATTTGGTTGGATACTGGATGTGGTTGGAGGAGAGGGAGAGCTTCAAGGCGACGAGACCTGTGATGTTTGATCTGAAGGAGAAGGTTGCTTGATGTCTGTACTCGAACAGCATGCTCAGATGGTCAGTCGGCAGTGGGAGGAACCACATCCGAGAGGTGATAGGTTTTAGTGGATGGATGCCCGCATGACTATGCACTTTCCCTCACTTGGAGATGATGGCAACGATCCGGCATGTGTGTCATTCACCCAAACAGCGCGCAGGCACGGCGTCCTCGACAGAGCGGAGCCTGCCCCAATGCTTCCCCATCCTCTGCCCGCATTTCAGTGCTTGATTGTAGGCCATTTGGCTTTTCAGAGTCCGATAATCCATCCTCGTCCTCATGACACTTTCCCAACAGTATCCCGACAGTATCCCAAAGCGATTTCGGTTATGGCAAAGGTAGCCAGAGTGACAAAGTAGTGGTGTGCGAATCGAAGGGAACGTGTTTGCCCCTGGGCGTAAGTCAAAGCGTGGTCTTGAGTGCACACTCCGTTTGACGAGGCGATAGCGATGACCACTAGCTCTTTGCTTACGATACCACTAAAGTGGGCTCAGCCCTACTTTACAAGTCTAGGCAGACTCATCCTCCCCACCCTTCACCAAAACGCAGACGCTTGTCAACACCAGTGCCAATAAGCCTGGACGAAACGAGATACAGAATTCATCCGTATCTTTTGCCAGTCCACTACCCTACTTTGCTGTAAAATGCCGTCACTGGTAGAACTTCCGAATGAACTCCTACTTCAAATCCTCAGCGGAGTCCCCAATCAAGACCTCGATAGCTTCACGTCGAGCTGTAGCGTCATTCGTAATGCTGCTACAGATATCAGGCATAGGCATTTGATGAGAAAAAAGAGGCATTGCTGCATCAACTACGGCGACCCAACAGTGTAAGGCACCTCTCTAGAATATTCCCCCTGATTTGCGACATCTGTCGCGGGCGATGCTCTTCTTTTGGCCTTTTTGTCCTAGTACCTCCACCACGGTCTCTAGATTATAGGGGTCGGCCTTTTTCTTCAGCACATTATCATCCCCGGTTCTAGACTATACCTCTTTGTCCAGGAGTGATCCCAGAGGTTGAGCTATATTTGCTCCATAGTAATGTCTTCTTGAATCTGTAGAATGTACTGATCGTGTAATGCTGACTCCGAGATGGGCGTAGGACACTCGATAGCGCGACCTGGATGCACCCGACCCTTATGCTTCGCGATCTTCTTGCCAGCGATCTCCTTTGCTACCCTACGACTATACATATTGGTGATCGCACACTTGAGAGCACAGGATGGGACGATGATAGAGACTATGACTGGCGAGATCTCCCTGTCGATAGGACCAAAGGTCACATTTCAGCAGTTGACCAAGCATTAAATTCAATGTCGCAGGATCTCGAGCCACTCTTAACCGCATGTCCGTATCTGAAGGAACAGGATGCTTTAAAGCCATGTGTTCTGAAAGAAGGAGACGTGGGGGCTACGTTGGGTTTTCTTCTCACACTACTGCCAAACCTCACATCTATATACTTCTATGACTATGGCAGTACATCGGATGACTATGGCAGTGCATCGGATGGTAGCAAGAACCTCAACACTATTGCAAGAAACATTGTTGCGGCTAGTCAGGCCTCTGAGAGACCTGGTACGCAAAGTCTTAGCAAGCTTACCCACATGACCATTACTGGCAGCGAAAGAGATGAGACTGGCACCACGCGGGACCTTGCATTTTACTGGCCATTCTTCCACCTACCATCTCTTCGCTCACTTCGCGGACAATATATGAACGCCAATGATAATGATTGGAGTTATGCGCGACTATGCTCTTATATCGAGGAGCTCGATTTCGACCAGTCATTCATCGATCATCGAAGCTTTGACACTTATCTCAAAGATCTCAAGAATCTACGCAAGTTTCGATATAATCGTGTTGATAGCATTGACTGGGGAGGCGGCGATTGCCCACTGCGTCACCTCGTTCAAAGCCTAGTACAATATGCAGGCAATAGTCTGCAGACCCTAGATGTCTCTGTTGATGTCTACACTTCCAAACCCGCTCATGTCGGGTCCTACTTCGTCGGGACGCTTAAGGCTCTTCAAGCGCTGGAGTATCTGATAGTGGGCGGCCCTATGTTCATGGAATCGGCGAACATACAGCCCTCCCACCCGGCTCTGCCAAACATCCGTATTCACAGGTTGATAGACCTGCTGCCCCCCTCCATCGTACGTGTAGACTTTACTTCCGGAGTCGAAAGACGCAGAGGGACAGCTATGCTGGCGGGCCTGCCAGATTCCAAAAAGGAACACTTACCGAGTCTCAAGGCTATTCAATTTCCCAACAGGTTATGTAAGACTTAGGAAAGCGAAAGAGAGACCAAGCGAGCATTTTGTGATGCCGGCATTGTATTGACCACGGGAGACCAAAAATTTATTGATCCATTGAGATGAAGGAGCCTGATAAGCGTTGGAATTGCGTAGTTGTCT
>JAABUL010003161.1_pt1 | contig 25094 bp, 45 predicted proteins | sample 5559151 | NCBI WGS metagenome assembly JAABUL01 (sample SAMN10711876, study PRJNA513368) | rock metagenome | isolation source: Antarctica rocks | place: Antarctica: Victoria Land, Pudding Butte sud | reverse complement strand
AGGTTCCACCCAGCCAGAAATGAAAACAATGCCAACAGTATATTGCATTATAGCATGCAAACAAATGGTTGGGCTGGGTGTGGCACCTCGTGTACTGTGGCGCCATCCTCTTGCCACATCCATCCTCACACAGGTCCCCAAAGAGCTTGTGCCATTGCCCAGCAGTGAAGGCCTTGCCAGTCCGTTGAATGAAGAAGAGTGGAGTGACCTCCTTGCCCTACACGAATTTCCAGTCATCAGTGTTTCACTGCACTTGCAACTCATGCACACTTGCAGGTTGATAAATTGCATTTGCATGCAAGGGCGGTCTCTTGATGCATATTTGCACCCACCTCCTCCGGATCATCACGCACAAACCGTGCCACCCCACAGCCTCGTGTGGCCGAAATTGATGTGCCATATGAGAACCTTGCTGAGGTCGTCAGCTTTGGGCAGTGTCACCATGGGAATGGGCTGGCCGGATTTTGACTCGTTTTTGTGGTGGGAATATTCGACGTTGACCATCTCCTCTCCATTTTCGATGGTGATGAACGCCCTGTTGCCCGTGCATGTCACGTCTCCACAGTTGCACGCCTGTGGCAACATTGTTTCAAAGTTGAATGCTGGAAATAATAGCCTAATGAGTGCGTGAATTTCAGCATGACTTGCCAGATAAATCGTAGACATATTCCAGCTTGCATTGAGTGATGGAAGGCTGTTCCAGATCGTGGAGGGCTCACATTTGGGGTGCCTTGGTGGGTGAGCTGGAGGATCTGGCCAGGCCTTGGAGATGGCATGTAGCCAAAGCTCATAGCAAGCATGCATGCCTCCATGACGTGGTTGGCATCCTCCACAGAGACGTTTCTGCCCTGAGGGTGCTCCTCAATTATGTGCAGAGCCTCGTCCATGTGCTTGTGCACCACGCCCATCATCTCGTCACCTTGCAGGATTTTCTGCGACATCTCCATGTTTTTTGCGGTTTTGTTTTTTAGACACTGTCGAGCTTCTGACAACAGCACGTGCGAGGGTGCATGAACTACACTGCACCTGCTTGCAGTCAGAGCACAGGCAAGTGCCAAGTGGTCGTGACAAGCTTGTGCACGTGTAGAAGGAGCCCCTCGCCCAGTGGCTACAGGCGCTGAGCGCGGCAGCAGGTGCATACATGCCTATCAGCGCCGGCATGACACCGACTGCACATGCTCGGATGCACAAACAGCTGGATGGCGATACGGAACCGAGCTCTGCACCCGGTGGCCAAAGGCGGCGCTCAGTGCGGCGGCAGACCCGAAGATCATGCCCACCGCCGTCACCACGCCGGCCACCGCCGCGGCATCCGCCTCCGGCGACACCGCCGCTTCCGCGGAAAAGTGCCTGTCTTGTGCGGCCGCCGCCGCCACCGCAGCCTGCAGCCGCTCCAGCAGCTGCAGCGGGCGCGGCTCGGGGAGCTCGTCGCCACCGCGCACCAGGAAGCCGGAAGCAGCACCGCCGGCGGCAAGGGCGCTGACCACCGGGACCGCTCGGCCTGGAGGCGCCTGCTCGTCGTGGAATGATGCGCATAAATGCCGTGCTTCGTTTCTACGATGTGTCCCACAAGCGACCAACGATGACCTGTATGCTTCTGCGCTGGATGCATGTCACACCAGCAATAGGCGTACACGCCGCTCTGCTTGCATGCCTGCATGTTTGTATATGGCAAATCAGAGCAAACAGTGCGATTATAGAAAACAGGGTGCTTGGCGCACGGGCAAAAGGAAAAGCCCAGGCACCTGGAGGAAAGGAAGGTGCAGCGGCTGCGGCACCAGCACGGCGGCCGCCTGCTGCTGGACGCCGCTGGGGCCGCAGCTGACGCGGCTGCCGCCTGACAGCGGACTGGAGCGTCGCCGCTGCTGCTGCGCCGACGGAGCTGGCTGTTCCGCCGGCGACTGCAGCGGCTGCTGGTGTGACTGCTGCAATGCAGGTGCGCCCAGCGGCAGCTGGCCGATGTCGTTTGCGCCGCACCCGTAGACGCTGCCGTCCCTGCAACAGTTCAAGTGATGTGACTTCTCATATGTCCAAGCGCTCACTCGATACCAGTCGGTGTTGCAAGTCGCCTGCTCAAGTTGCCTATGTGCGCTTGTCAGGCTGCAAGCTCTAGGGATTGGCCCTAGGCTTTGGCGCCGGCATCCTGCCATGCCAGCCTGTTTTGGGAGGCGCAAGCAGGACTTGCAACGTGCTTCGCAATCACGCTCAGAATTCGCCCTGACTGCAAAGCTGCCAAGCCCCCAGCCATCTGGAAGAGCTGCCATTGCGACATGGGCATCCCACAGGCCAGCAAATTCAGCTTCGCTGCCGCAGCAGCTACCTGGGAAGCAGGCGCTTCTATGTACACCCATCCGACAGTTGCCGGCACCTCAGATAACAGGGCTGGGAGGCATACGGCCCTCAATTTGTGTGCTGACAACGCAATTCATGGCTGTGTCGGCGTGATCTGGTGCAGGCAGATACCACCACGGGACTGCGTAGCATTTGAATAAGCAGCTGGGCACAATTGTCCAGCATGAACCGCCCTCTGCACAACAGATACTCTGCAGCATGCATTGACATCATCACAGTCTCAAGGACTATGCCGGTGGAGCTGAAGTGATCCAAGCAGCGCACCGGCACAAGAATAGGGTGTGGGCGGCGCCGCAGGCGACCGATGTTACCGCCCGCCCATCCAGCCCCGCCACCGCCGCCGGCTGCTGCCGATCCGCCGCGTTGCCGGTGCCCAGCTGCCCGAAGTCATTGGCGCCGAACGCCGCCGCTCCCAAATCTGTGACCGCCACCGTGTGGAAGGCGCCCATTGCTACGCACCGCACCGCCTGCGGGTGGAGATATAACATAGGAACGGATCTTTCAGCAGGGTCCAAAGACATAGCAAGCAGGCTGTCACCGTCACAGTGAGGAAGGCACTTGTCGCGGCCTCACCGCCTGTGAGAATGCGATAGAGGAGTCAGTCACAGCCGCAGTGTTGGAGGCGCACATCGACAACCCCTCCATCACCTGCGAACAGGGTTCAAGGTGTTGACTTTAGCTTTCAAATGGAGGCTGGTGCACCTGCAGGGTGGTCACGCGGCGGGGCGCTAGCACGGGCGCATCATCCGCCGCATCGCTGTGCGGCGTGCCGGGACCGCTGCCGTGCAGCAGCCGGTCCAGCACGTCGTCGGGGCAGGTGTACAGCCACTCCGAGGCCACCTGCAAATTTAGAGATATGGAGATGTGTTACAGTCTGACTTATCCTGCAGGTGTGCCTGCACCAGCCGGTCCAGCACGTCATCGGGGCAGGTGTACAGCCACTCCGAGGCCACCTGCAAAGCAGTTGCAGTTTGAAATCAGCAGCTTTCAGATGCACGATTCCATGGCTGTGCAGCAGCCGGTGCAGCACGTCGTCGGGGCAGGTGTACAGCCACTCCGACGCCACCTGCACAGCAGCAAATATATCTTCTCAGGACATTCAGGCGGCAGGCCGCCTGATGTGACCAAGGGCCTTTCTGCGGTGCAGCAGCCGGTCCAGCACGTCGTCCAGGCAGGTGTACAGCCCTGCAAAATTAGAGATATGGAGATGTGTCACAGTCTGACTAATGCTGCAGGTGTGCCAGCCGCTGCCGTGCAGCAGCCGGTCCAGCACAATTTCGGGGCAGGTGTACAGCCACTCGGAGGCCACGTGCAGAGGAGACCTGCCGAAGAGACCTCAATATCAAGGATGCTCATTCCTTGTGCCTGCCGCACATTTGCGCCACCACTGCATTCGCAAAGCTAATGCCGTTGGTGCCTGCCCAAGTCAACCTGACGTCCTGGGTGCCAAACCATGCCAGCCGCCCAGCTGCGTGTCATTCTGCTGAGCAGCGGTAGCCAGCAACATCGGGAATGCCGACATTGCAGGTCTCTGCCAACTCAGCGCGCTGCATGAGGCTGATGCACAAGGCAGCCGAAAACGAGCCCGGCCAGGCATGGAAGCGCACTGTTCAGCTGCGCACCGTGATGCCATAATTCCCCACCGCCAGGAGCGCCAGCTCTGTGCGATGCCCAGGTCCAGCACACGCAACATATATGTTATCCATTTTCGTTTCCGTCTTTCACATTCATTTCTTGTGAATGCTCAACGTGGAAACGGGCACTCGCCTCGATGCCGACGTTCCCTGTTTCCGCGAGCGCCAGCTCAGCGTGCTCCTGCGCAATGCCCATGTCCAGCATGGCACCCAGGAAGCGCTGGTTGGCGGCACGCCGCACGCGCCGCCGCTCGTCCGCGCCGCACTGGCCCTGCATGTTGGCGCAGCAGCTTCAGTCGTGGTTCTTACACCGCAGTTCTGCCGAGTGTTTAGGATGCACTGGTTGGTGACGGGCTGTCCGCTGCCGCTCGTCCGCGCCACAGTCGTGGCCCAACCGTCCCATCCCAGTCTCGATGCACTGGTGCCCCCACTGGCCACACCACAGAGAGGTGCAGCACTGGGGAGCATTGCAGAACTGTCGGGGATTCGTCTGTCGAGTTGTGTATGGATATGCACAACTATTGTGCTGTTGTAGGACTCCGCGCCTGGTGCTACGTTGCCACCTCCGCCACAGCCGGCAGCCCCAGCTAGCCACGGGAGCTGGCTGCCCAATGTGGACAGGCCAGCCCGCGCCTTGAGATTGTGTTTGCATTGCTGTGTCTGATTCTTCGCACAGCACCGACCAGGTGTTGCGCCGCGACATCGCGGCAGCAGGCAGCGCCAGCTGGCGCCGCCAATTGGCGCCCCAGGTGAGCTCTCTCGGTTTTATTCGGTTGTTCCGCTTACGTTGGCTTCTCGGACAATGCTCGCCTGGTGCTGTGCTGCGACCTCCGCCACAGCTGGCAGCCCCAGCTGGCCACGCGAATTAGCGCCCCAGGTGAACAAAAAGCCTGCCGTCGTCAGCGCCGCGGAATGCGCCGCCCCTGCCGCCAGCTGCGCCACGGGAAGCGCCCACAGACCAGCCACCAGCGCGGGGCTGCGCCGTGTCTTTTTGTCGCCCAGGCCCAGCTGCCCAAACGCGTTGTTTCCCCATGCGTACACCTGCAGCATGACGGGAAGGTGTGCTCATCGGTAACATGCTTGTTGCTGTATCCGGCTGGGAACATTTGTGTGCTTATAGACCCCGCCGCCCAGCTGCACGACCGGCTGCGCCCACATGCGGCCACTAGCGCGGGGCTGCGGCGCGTCTTTGGGTAGCCCAGGCCCAGCTGCCCGAAGGCATTGTTGCTCCACGCAAACACCTGCGCACACCGGGCGCAGTCTCGGATCCCTCAAGAATGATTCGAGCGCTCTTAGCACCAACTCGATGGCATGTGCCCCATGCATGCATCTGCAAGAAACGCAGCAGGATGCTGTTTCATGGGATGTTGGTGTAAGCAGAAGAATAGTTGCCAATCCTCTTGCTGACTTGACGGCATTTGCATTCAGTGGGTAATGTGACCTTCGACAGGTCACTGCCGAAGCCATGCCAAATCAACAAGCCGAGCAGTGGCAATGATGTACGATATGTGATGGTCGTCGTCCGTTCTCACAGACTTGCAGCACTGACGGCTACTGCTGTTCAGCATGGCACCAGCGGTGGTCGCACAAGCGCATTGTCAGCACTATGTGCTGCATGCAACACATCTGGACGGTCGATCACTGCTGTTCTGAAAGAGCATGGCAATCAGCTTATGAACGAGCCGTCTCAAACCACACTACTCCTGCAAAACAGTGCCAAAAGTGCTACAAGTCTGGCTGGCAAGATCACCTGGGATGTGGCAGTCACGCACAGCGTGTGGTACGAGCCGCACACCACCTGCGTGACCAGCGCGCCGCGCAGCGCCCGCAGCGATCGTGGCTTGACCCAGGCGGCTTCAGCGCGCTCGCCCTGCCCCGCCTGACCCTCCCCATTGGCGCCCCAGGTTATGACCTCCTCCGCCGTCACCGCCACGGTGTGCTGCACCGTGAAAGTGCAAGCCTCAACGTGCTGTCTGGATCTGCAAATCAGGCGCTCGCGCAGCCCTGCCCGGCCCTCTGCATTCGTGTCCCAGGTGATCACCTCCTCCGTCGTCATTGCCACGGTGTGCTGTGCCAGGAATGCAGAATACATCATGTGCACGTTATTCGGTTTGGTGGGCAACGTGTTCGTCAAATGTGTTGCCCAGCCTGCTCCTCCCCATTATCGCGCCAGGTTGCCCGACTCCGCCGCCACCGCGATGATGTGCTGCATCTCAAGATTGATGCATGTCAAACATCTGCTATGTAACTCAGTTAAGCAACACTGTTTCAGCTAGTTTCACAGCACCGCCAGCTGCTCCGGGCTGCCCACCTCGTCACTGGCTCGAAAATTGCTCTGCCGGCACTGCCAAATCGTGTCTGGGGAATTGCTCACCGTTGAAGCACAGCTTCTTAGGTGAGGCACATGGGTTCGGCTCATGCACCTAAGTCGGCTGTATCGGCCTGAATGGCAGCCCCCGGAGACCCAGCCGCCTCGAGGTGCTGCAGTTCTGTCCTCCAGTGGGATCAGCTCCACATGTAGCTAGCCTCTGCACGCCGCGCGGCCTTTCGCACAGGAATCACCATGTGTTCATGCAACTCCCACATCCGTGCTGCAGGCGGGCGCTATCAGAACCGCGCAGAACCGCCGGCTGCGCGGGCTGCGCCGCCGCCACAGATTCACAACTGATGTGCTAGCTTGCTCCCGTGGGAAGAGCAGACGGACTTGCAAACCTCTCACCTCGGCGCCGCAGGCCAGCGCTTTCACTTCCAGTCCACGCAGCACCGCCAGCTGCTCCGGCTGTGCTGCTGCCGCCACCGCAGCCGCGCCGGTGGGCGCCTGCCCCTCCGGTCCCGCAGCGCCGACGCCCCAGGTAAACACCTTGCCACCGTCCGTGACGCCGGCGCCATGCGCATCGCCAAAGCCGAGCGCCACCCACTGCTCCGCCGACTGCGCTGAGCCCGGCAATTGGAGTGGGCATGTTGAGGCATTCCGACAGGTGGTTCACATTCAGTGCACAGACGAGACATTTCCAGTACGCTGGTGGAACATGGCACGCAGATTGGGAGACGGTGCGCGGGGCTGCAATCGGGTTGCGGCAAGTGCAAGCCCCACTCACCGGCAGCAGGGTCGGCTCGGTGACGATGCCCCCACCGCCGGTGCCCAGCTGCCCCTCGCAGTTTCGGCCTGCAGTGAAGCTGGTTGTCCTGTTTGGGTTTGCTGGAGGCCATCAGCAATGATTGACACCATGTCCTGAGCTCAGGGCGCAGCCTCGAAGTTGACCCAGAGGGTTTCGAGAGAGCTGGCGCCCATGCCGGACGCCTGACGCATCTCTCGTGGAGATCCATTGGCACTGCAATTCTGCAACAGCCCACAAGCGACGAGCTGCCGTCTTCAAGCCCGTACAAACATACCCAACAGCTGACCATGTTGGGTCCACAAAGCAAGCTCTCGCATCTGACCCAACTAGACGCAGGACCCCAAATCAGTAGTTATAATGCAACAAGGCATGTACTGCGGTTCCGAGGCGGTATCCAGCGTTTCAATCCGGCTGTCGGAGGATTTGCCTCGGCATCGATCTGCAGAAATGTATCGATGTTACGCTGGATCCCGCCCTACAATTTTCATGGGTGCGAAGCTCGGTTCGACTCACCGCAGACATAGTTGTTGCAGCGCTGCAGCGGTGTTGATGGAGAAACCGGGTAATCTGCTTCCCCCTGCGGTTGCCAAATTGGACAGCAGTTGGCGACAGATCCGCTGGAACATGCTTACAGCAGCATTGGGGTATCAGGCGATCACCCACCGTCGGCGCATCGTATCGGACGCGCAGAGGCGGTAACGGGCTAAATGCCGGGGAAGGAGTGAACGCTTCCACGTCCTGGTCTACTGCCCGTGCAGATGCCTCCAGCGCCACCCGCACCAGAGGTCGCTGTTTTGCTTCCAGCACCGATCCATCTGGCTTGGCGCCGGCGGAATTCATGGTCGCTGAACCCATCTACAATGCGCAATCCGGCTGGCTGTTGGCCTTCACTTCTAAAGCCGGAACCTGAGGCTAGAGTCTTGTGGTCAGACACGTCAGACAGGGCCTTTGAAGAGAATGACAGGGTGGCAGAGCACGCAAAGCACAGGTGGTCATGGTCCTGCCACGGTGACAAGATTCAGAAGTCGCTTGCAGCCGTGTCAGAGACACTGATCAGTCACCCTGGCGCTGCTTGCGCTGCGGCAGCTTGCCCCGCGGACCCTGTGTCGAGCGGTGTCGGGAGTGTCGTGCATCCGATCGCCTGTCCCGCAAGTACTGCTCCTCACTCACCCTCCGAAAGCAGCGAGCGCCTGGCACACGACCAGATCCAGCTGGAGCTCGCTTCACACTGCACCCGGATCCGTTGCGGCGGCCGTGACGCGCGGCAGGCCGCGCAAGGCGGACGGCATGGCGCAGGTAAAGCAGAACAGAGCGGATGATCTCGAGGGGCCAGGGGAACCACAGGCCGCGAAGGAGACGAAGGACATCGCCAAGCGCAAGGCCAGCGAGGAGGCGGCGGAGGGCTCCAAGCGACAGAAGCCCAGCGAGACGACCGTCAACCCAAAGCGGTGGCGTGAGCTCAAGGGCGGCGACATCGGCGATGGCCCAATCATCTATTGGTGAGAGAGACACCGCATCGACAGCACAGTCGTCTGCATTCCAAGCTCAGTAACGGCGTGCCTCACGTTTGGAGCAGGTTTGTGTCCCGCCGCTGTGCTGGTGCGGCTTGACCATGCGGACGGTTCTTTAAGGTGCGACACAGTTCACGTTAGATGCAATACAAGCACTTCCCTCATGGGTCCCAGGATGTCGCGGGACCAGCGGGCGCGGGATAACTGGGCGCTGCTGCACGCGGCGGAGCTGGCGGTGAAGAGCTGCGCACCCGTGGCCGTCGTCTTCAACCTGGTGCGCATTCCCTGCTTTTAGGTTTCAGAGTGGCTTTCGCGGCTGGCCACCTGGGATGCCCTGTGCTGCGTACTGTGCCACATGAACCAGCCGTCTCAATGTGAGCCGCCAAGGCGCCCCCGCGGCCATCGCCTCCAACCTGCGCAGCCCTTGCTCGGCGCTGCACTTCGCGTTCTGGCTGTGCTGGTGCCTCCTGCAAGGCTGGTACTCGTTGACACACATGTTCCTACGCCCCATCAGCTGGCAGGGGTCCGAACTCGATACTGCTGCCGTAGCGCATGTTCACTTAAATCCCAAGTTGCTCGAGCTGCGCAGTTGGCGGAGCACCTGGGCGAGGGCGCGCGACAGTTTGGCTTCATGATTCAGCGCCTGCAGGAGCTGGAGGCGTTACTGGAGCTGGATCTCAAACACTGACCTCCGGATTGACGTATCGACTTCCGATGCAGGTGACAGAGTACCTGGGAGCCGGCGCTCGGCAGTTTGGCTTCATGATAAGGGGACTGCAGGAGCTGGAGCTGCGGCTGGAGGCGCTCAATATTCCCTTCTTCCTGGTCAAGGGCGACCCGGTGGAGACGATTCCGAAGCTGGTCAAGGACGTCGGCGCGGCGGCGCTGGTGACGGACTTGGCGGTGCTGCGGCTGGGCCGCCAGTGGCGGGAACAGGCCAGTACCCTCGCAAACTTGTTTACGATCAATTCGCTACGAGTTGCCCGCTGCCCAGGGTAGTGCCTTGCTGCAGGAGGCAGCCAGGCGTTGACAGCACTGTTACGTCGTCGTGGAGGCGCTGCAGCACGAAGGCTAGAGGCAGGGTTTTCAACTCACATGCCCACATGCCGCAGGCGACGGAGAACATGGACGTACGAAACCACGAGCTGGACGCACGCAATGTTCGTGCTGACGCATATGAGAATCAGCTCACAAACGCATGCACACTGCAGGTGGCGGTGATGATTGATGTGCCGTTCCATGAGGTGGACGCGCACAACATCGTTCCGGTGTGGGAGGCGAGCAACAAGCGGGAGACCGGGGCGCGTACCATCCGCCCCAAGATCAACCGCCAGCTGGGCGAGTACCTGGAGGTGGGACATTCCTGTCGTAGATCCGGTGTCAAACATGCTTTACGTGTTGCGTCAAGGTCAGAGTATCGCACACCAGCGTGCACCATCCGCCCCAAAGTCAACCGCCAGCGGGCGAGTACCTGGAGGTGCGGATTGATGATGCAATTGACCCTCTGGATAGAGTAAGAAACCATCAATGATCGCACCATCTGCCCTAAGATCAATCGCCAGCTGGGCGAATGTCCTGAAGGTAGGAGCACTCTCACTGTGAATGAGGTGCCCATGTGCTTCTTATGGTGCTTGGCAGGTCAGAGTATCGCACACGGGTGTGCGCACCATCTGCTACAAGCTCAACCGCCAGTTGGGCGAGAATCTGGGTTGTGAAGCCTCTTCCTCAACACTTGCATTGGCGTGAGCTGTGACCGTGCCGAACGAACGGTTCTTCCGCCACCCTGAGACCTGGTTGACAAGCGGACTGCTGCACCAGCGGTACAGGGTAGTCGGATCAGAGCGTGGTACAGCCCGCACATCACCGGGGTTGCTGCTGCGTGTGGTCTGCTCGGATCGGATTTGGCCATCCGCAACTCCTACTGACCATTTGCAGCACAGATGACCTACCTTGCCATTGACGAGTGGATAATAGTGCTCTCTGGAGCGCACCAGTTTGGATTGCCCGCTGGAAGGCTGCATGTCGCCCCGATCAGCAACATCCGCGGCTGCCGCCTCCCTCTCGCAGGAGTTCCCACAGCTGAGACAGCAGGCCAGCATGGTGTCACCAGTCAGCGGCATTGCTCGAGACAGGTGGCAGGAGTCAGCCTGTTTCGTTCTCAGCCACTTGCGCGTGCATCGCAGGAATACCCAACTCTGGAGAAGCAGCCCAACTGGAATGTGGACACCACCCCGGAGCCGCCGGAGTGGGACGCGCTGCTCCATGAGGTCCTGGAGCGGGGCAAGGCTGTGCCGGAGGTCACCTGGCGCAAGCCCGGCGAGGACGGCGCCCGGGAGGTAGATCGCTCCCCTAAATGCATGAACAAAGAACAACGCACTATTCGATTGGCCAACTGGAATGGGGCAGGGCGGTGCTGCAGGTTTCGCAATGCGCATGCGTAAACCGATGTCATTCGGAATCTCCATAGAAACCTTATGGTGCAGCAGATGCCGGACGGTACTGGACACCTGTTGCCGCCGTGTGGCGGAGACCTCTGGCGCCATGCAGCATGGATGTCGCAGCAGCTATGCCCTTGTCAGATCATGGCAGGCACGCCTTTGCCTTTGCACATGGTCCCTCGACACCCCAATCCCCTTGTGCACAGGCGCTGCTGGACGACAAGATCGGCTTCCTGTCAAAAGCGCGGCTGGGGGTGTACGACTCGAAGCGGAACGACCCCAACGCCGACGCGGTGTCTGGGCTGAGCGGCTACTTCCACTTCGGGCACCTGGCCCCTCATCGGGCAGCGCTGGAGGCCGGCAAGCACCGCAAAACCCAAAAGGTGGGAACCAACCGGGATACAAAGAGATGTTGGCCGTGATTCTCTTACGCACTGTGCATGGCGTTTCAGAGGAGACGATTGTCCGCCTGAACTGAAGGAACAATGATCTCAACCGTCCTTAATGAGTTTAATTATGTTTACTTGCGGCGGTGGGCGGCTTCCTGAAAGGGATGATCACCCGGGAGCTGGCTGAGCTGTCAACAGCTTGTCGCTTCAATTTTCAGTTCACCACAAACAACCTTGATTCACATACTGTATGCCAGGCGGCGGTGGATGGCTTCCTGGAGGAGATGATTATTCGCCGGGAGCTGGCTGACAACTTCTGCTTCTACGAGCCCAACTACGACAACCTGGACTGCGCGGCGCCCTGGGCGCGCGAATCTCTCACCAAGCACACGTCCGACAAGCGGGAGCACCTGTACTCCAAGTGGGCCTGACAGGACTTGTGACTGCTCAAAATTCACATTACACGACAACCTGCACTGCGCGCCGCCCCGGGCGCGGGAGTCGCTCACGAAACGCACCCCAGACCAGCGGGAGCACCTGTGCTCCAAGTGCACACTGCTTTGGCAGCCTTCAACGCTGTTGACAAATATACGAAGAGCCCAAATATAGAAAATCTGGACTGCGCGGCGCCCTGGGCGCGGGAGTAGCTGACCAAGCATCCGGGCGACAAGCGCGGTCACCTTTGTTCCGAGTGCGAAATTCTTCGACATCGTCGAATGCTCTGATTTCTGTGTTTGCCTGAGAATCCGATGGATGCTGCTCCTCCGTATGGATGCAAGCATGAATGCCAGAAGCTGCCATTGGGACCTGGCACTTCTGCAGAGGAGTTGCCTAAGTTGCGGTTGCGAAACTTCCGAGCAACTGCAGTGTGCCCCTGCAACCGCAACTTAGGCAACTCCTCTGCAGAAGTGCCAGGTCCCAATGGCAGCTTCTGGCATTCGGTGTCGGGCAACACTGGGCTCATGCTGCAGTTCTTATGGCGGCATGCGTATGTGTTCGGTCGAGTGCCGGCAGCCTAGCCGGCTGCGGACTGCTGTGGTGGCTAGCCGGTTGCAAGAACAGAGAAAACGTAGTAATGGAGCAGTAAGTACTACACAATCAGCGACAATACCAAATGCAAGACGGTGAAAAGGACGGTGATGAAGGCACGAAGCCGCACAAGGATCTGCTTGTCAATCTGATGGTTCAGAGTATTGCAGCACTGCAGCCAATAATGTCAAGCGCATCCATTGACTTCTGCTGCAGGGAGGAGCTGGAGGAGAGCCGGACGCATGACAAGCTGTGGAACGCGGCGCAGCTGGAGATGGTGCACACCGGCAAGATGCACGTGCGTCACTGCTGGGCCTCACTGCCACATTAATCTGGCCATGCCAGAATATGACTAGTAATGTCATTGGGGCAGCTGGAGATGGTGCACACCGACAAGATGCACGTGCGTCACAGACCGCCCCTCCTCCACTGCTTATGAGCTCCACCTTCTGAACGCGTGTCTGCAATGACATGCCCAGCAGTTGAAGTGGTGCACAACGGCCAAACGTGTCGCTATACACGTGAACGTCGCTACGCACTTGAAAAGCCACGTTTTTGTTAACAAAAACTTGCAACACTCAATGTCCCGTGCGCCATGCGCTCCCCCCTCCCACTGGGCTACTCAGCTTTCTGACCTGGCCACTGTCACTCCTGCATTGCGCTGCACTGGCGGCGCATGCTGACACAGCATGTGACAACTGCGACTGCTCACGAGCGCTGACGATCCAGCGTTTTCTGCGCCGCAGGGCTTCATGCGCATGTACTGGGTGCGTTTTCTTCAGTCACCTGCCACGCTATTGCAGCCCTGTTTGCCACACACGAACATGCTGGCTGCGACTATCGCATCTGTTGCAGCCTGCATGTACAATGTGCTTCGGTCAGTCCAGCCAGGCGGCACTGACCTGCTGTCCACATCCAGATAAAACAAACCCCGTGTCCTCACATCAGTCCTTTCGTTGGTTCCAAGGCGAAAAAGATTCTAGAGTGGACGGAGAGTCCCGAGCAGGCGCTGGAGTGGTCCATCTACCTCAACGACAAGTACGAGCTCGACGGCCGTGACCCCAATGGTGAGTTGGCGCTAAGTATAAATCTTTGAGTTAGCGCTGCATAGAGAAATTATACTATTTGGCTCACACATACTGCATTTCTGCGCCTTCCGTGCCGTGCACCTGCGGGGCCGATCGCAGACTGGCGCAGCATCGTGCCGTGCATGGCATGCAGCGCCAGTAGTGACGCACGAATGCGGCTCATTCGTTGGCACTGCTGCCACGCCGCAGGCTACGTCGGCTGCGTCTGGAGCATCTGCGGCGTGCACGACCAGGGCTGGGGCGAGCGCGAGATCTTCGGCAAGATCCGGTGAGTCATGCTCACGGACGCTGTGCACGCTGCTGATCCGACCAGTAGTTTCTTCGCTGTCTTGTTCTGCGTTTGATATCACGGGCACGAGACGATGCAGGCCGGCTTTTGGCTGTCATAAATTCCTCCTCAGCCACGATCCACAGCTGCTGTGCTTTCTGCATGAACATGGTGCAGCGACTTCACATGCACTCAGTCCTGACTTGATGCATGATTGCACACGCAGGTACATGAACTATAACGGTGACCACCTTTCTGTACACCCGGATCCTGCATGGATTTTCGAGGCTGCACTGCTGACTGTATGGCATGGCCGCCTGCGCACCCTGTGACTGCGCAAGCGTGGAGACAGCGTCCCGACTCTTGCGCCGCAGGCTGCAAGCGCAAGTTCGACATCGAGGGCTACGTCAGAAAGGTCGACAAGGCCATCAAGGGGGTGCGCTTGCTTGCACCAGCACCAAGATGGCACCAAGTAGCGCTGACGCTGCTGTGCACCACGCGCATGCCCCTGGAGTAATTCACAGTTGCACATCTCCATACCTCAGCTGCCACCAGCAGGGTGCCTGTGGAGAGGGCGCCCTCGTGATGTCAGCGTGGGTTTTGATGTGCAGGGCGCGGTGAAAGAAACCCTGTCGCACGGGCAGCAGAAGACCATCCAGCAGTTCCTTAAGTCGCCGCCCAAGGAGGTCGAGAAGAAAGCCAGGCAGAAGAAGTGACAGATCGTGTGGGGATGCTTGACCTTGGCGGCAACATTGTGAAAACTCATCCTGCTTGCTGCTGACAATCGGCTAAGGTACTGTGGCCAGCAGCCGATTGCAATCGGAAAGCCGTTATGCGCAGGCACTTTACATGCAATGGTTTTTTCAGCAGGTGGTGTTGCAGAATGCGGCAAATTCAGAAAATGTAGCAGATCCACGCGTGTCAAAACTTCGTCAGGTGCAACACTCACTCAAAGCGCGCTGGTACATTTGGCAGAGTGAAAATCCTAACCGCAACCCTAAACACATGACCTAAGTTCTGAAAGTCCAAGATGCAAATGTCGGGCGCCGCAGCAGGCGCCCTGCCAAATAGTATGTTACATCCCCACGTCCTCAATTCCCGTGTTGTGGGCAGACAGTCGGCGGCGAGCGCATCAGTACGTCTCGTCAGTGATCTCCACTGGCAGCAGGACCTGCAGACAGTAAATGCAACACACATCAGCATCTGCAGAGGTAGACAGCCACCTGCAGAGCCAGCCACCGCCAGGCAGCTCTGCCGTCTTCTGCCGCATCCACAACAGTGCGAGAGTACACCCCGCGATTCATTGCACAGCCGAGACTCCGACACAATGTCGTCAACGAATGCCCATCATCCCCACCCAAGGGAGCCGCACCTCGTTCAGGCGCATCCAATTGGGCGCGAAGGGCGGGTGGTACTGGTACACCTTGGGGTTGGCGCCGGACGGCACGCTGATGTCGTGCTTCTTCAGCAGCGCCAGCAGCTGCGCCCTGCGCGCCTCCACCTCCGCCTCCCTCGGGCTCTTGCCCCTGCGGCAGCACATGGCACACGGTCAGCAGGACCTCAGAGATCTAACGATGTCGACCTGTGAATCGGCTCCAGCTGGACACGGCGCAGGGTCGGCCATGCTTCCCGCCGAGGCTATTTAGGGTTTAGGGTTTAGGGTTTAGCCGAGGGTCAGGCACGGAGATGCGCCTGCTGGTGCCAGACGGGCCGGCGCTTCTCGGCTAATCGCCCGACGCTGCACTTGGTCTAGTGCACGAACTTGCCAGCATGCGATCGCCGAGCCGCTGCCAAGGTGCCCACACGGAGACAGGGGACGGAGGTGAGGGAGACAACTCGAAAGCGGAAACATGAGAGTTCACCTGAAGGACAGCGCCGCCAGCGTGTGCGCGCCCACGGACTTGATCTCCACCTGCACGCGTCGCAGTGCTGGTTTTGAAATTTGATTTGAAATCTGATCTGATTTGCGATCTGGTCTGCTCTGATAGACACGACCTGCACAATCTGCACAACTGTGCACATCTGTGCAGGAGGCCTGATTGAGAATCCCGTGACTTGCCTTGGCATTGCGCGGCACTGGCAGCGTCTCCTTTGTGTACTTGCTTGGCATGACGAAGGCCACCTGTGTAAATGCACACCTGATTGTGGACAGTCTCGGTTGTGATGACGCCAAATGAAGTATTCAGAGGTAACTTGGCACATTTGGTTCCCGGACAGCTGCAGCTCTTCAGGCTTGCATATGTTTGTTGAGTTTTCGACGCGATCATGACGCAGGTCTTGTGCATGCTCGAAAAACAGCCCAGAGCAGAGCGCCTTGAAAGTCGCTCACCTTGTAGCGGTCGTCGCCCATCTCCGCCGTCACCGGACTCGTCATTGCGATCTTCTCGCTCTTCTCCTCCCTCTGGCCCTGCCCCTCCTTCTGCAGCACACCGAACAACAACATCTCAGCAGGCTTGCTGGGCTGCCCTTCCGTTGTCAGCAGCTTCTGGGCTGCTGACAACGTCGATTGCCACCAAAGGCTGTCCACGAATTTGACTCATTTCGACATAACTTGACCAACTTTGCATTTGCACTGCTGGCGCGCCTTGGAGTCGAAGATGAAGCCTGCAATGGCTCGGAAGCCGCCAGACAGTGCGGCCTTCATCTCCGGCGCCTCCTCCTTGCTGAAGGTCACCTCCGCCACCAGGAATGGGTCATACTGCCGCACCTCCACCGGCGGCACAAACCTGAAAGTTGCCAGAAACCAAAATATGAAGCAGCTGCATTGCCTGGTGTGACCTGCGGCAGCTTCAGGCGAAATGCATGCAAGCTCGTCATGCACATGTAGGATTGTTGTATCCTATTGCCATGGCACTGACTTGCCGTTGAGGGACACGTGTGTTCCTCCCAGCACCTGCCAGTGGCGTCCAACGTCTTGATGACCTTATACTTCGGCTTCTCCAGCCGCCTTACCTCCCACCTGAGGCATGCAGGGGCGAAGGTGGGCGAGGCATGCTGCAGTGTGCGGCCGCGGCTTGCACCTGATCTCAGGTCTTGAAAGGCAACCCTCCTCCACATTAGACAGGCAGGCTCACCAGATGAACACCGGCCAGGCCACCAGTGCCGTGGCAGCGATGCCTCCGACAACTGTCAGGGCGGTGTGAGCCGTGCTCGAGGTCGTTGCAGCTGACGACATGGCAAATATTGTGGCTGTCTTGCGTTGAGCTACGTCTGCGTTATGTGTTGCGGCACGCCTACGTGCTCCTGAGACTTTTTATGCTTGGTACGCCGCCGGAGGCTCCGAGTCGAACGACCTTGGAAGGTTTGGGGCAACAACGTCGCGAGCCAAGAGCTGCTCCTTTCACGCTTGCTTGCCAGTCCTAAATTGTACAGTATACTGGCTTCGCCTTTGCAAGTGTGTGAATGTAGAACCTGTCTCGCCTGACGCGCAAATTGCGAGTTTGCGACACCGATGCGGCAGCTGCGAGAAGCTGAGAAAGCGCATTCGAGACCTCTATTGGCGCAGCGAGGAGGAGCATGTCCTGATTTACCTGAACTGCCAAGGAGCCTACATCAGATGGCGCAGCAAGGCGAGGCGACAGCGGACGGCACCGCGATAGTTGCGGCCGCTGCAGTGGCGCAGCAACTGCAGGCCTCCAGCGACCAGCAGGAGCAGTCACGAAGTCTGCAGGAGTCGCACGAGGTGCTTCGAATCCAGAAAACTTACTTTATTTTCCAGCATGACAGCTGCTGTCTGCACTGCCATGGCCTCGCTAGGTGCGCACACTGCAGGCCATGCGTCATTCGTGGCAGCGGGCATGGCCTGGCGCAGCTCATTCGAAAGAAATCCAGCATGCTGAAACGTGGACTTATTACAAACGCTTGAATTGAGCTTTTGATGTTGGCAGGCTGCAGAGGGGATGCGAGCTGCGCGGTCGGAACAAGCACCCAGCGACAGCAACGCGGCGCCGGCCCAGGGGCAGCAGCGCAGTGAGGCATCAGGCACCGCAGTTTCCGGAGGCACCGCAGGGTGGGTCCCAGGTGGCAGCGGGTCTGCGGCGGAGGCTGGCTCCTCAGGGCTGCAGGGCGGCCCTGGCGGCAGCGGCGGCGACGAAGCAGCGGCAGGCGTCGGCCAGCGGCAATACCTGGACGAGTATCAGGAGAGCTTCCCGAGCTGCTTCAACGAGGCCGGGCTGGAGGGCGCCTAGAGCGCCAGCGGTGCCTAGCCGTGAATGTACAAATTGTCGATCCGCTCTGTACCATATGTGCGAGGTGTTGATGTTTGCGTTTGACGCGAGATGGCAGCTCATGCACCCGATGTTTGTGTATATCACATTGCTTGCTGCTGAACATACATGTCTGCCATACATGTCTTTGGATTGAATTTCAAATTTACATGTGTAATGAGTATGACCCAATGTGAAACGGCTCCTCAGCAATGCGCCCAACGAAACATGTATGCTGCTACAACGTGCATGCGCCTGACAGGTATCTAAATCAGCGCCAATGCTGACCCAGCAATTTCGAAACGAAACAAAGACCGTCTAGACGGTTTCAATGCACGGCGCACCATGTATTCTTCTAGCTTGCCGCTTTGCAAATACTTGATGCTACAACCCGCCGACCTGCCTTACTGTAGGTACATTTTACTGTCCAGATGTCATAGTCGCAACCCGACGTCACCTTTTGGCTCGATCGGCAGCTCGTCTGCAGGCTTTTTCTCGTCCAGCGAGTGCGGCAGCAGCGCCAGCAGCGGCAGCGCAAGCAGCCTGCGCGCACGACGAAGGCGCAGCTCTGACTCGGAAAGCCAGCATGCAGAACCTATTGAGTCCGACAGCATGCAAACGATGCTGCCAAGTGAGGCTGCCGCGCTCCATGCCATGCAGCAGGTGCACACTGCTCCCAGTGGCGACTGCGGGGCTGTGATCGAGCAAGTATCGGCCTGCCAAATGCTGTGCTGGCTGCCAACGCACAGTTCAGTGTTTACCAAACAAAACACAACACAGGCTGCACGACTCTCGCCCTGGAGAGCGTGCACATATACCACCACGGCAGTCGCGCAACACTGGTGTCATCACGCCGAAAAAATGCAGTATGGAGGTTTACATGCTCAGCGGCTCACCTAGAGAGCGTACAGATCACCACGAGCGCAGGCAGCCGACCAAAGTTGGTGCCCGTCACGCCGAGTGCCGCGGTCAGCCCGGAGCCGAGGCTGGAGGAGGTGACCATGGAGGCGTTGCCGATGGACATGATGGTGGCGAACAGCGTCGCCTCCACACCCTGCACATATACCAGCACACACAATCACTCGAAGACTCTCGACGGGCGCCGAACAGGGGATGTACACAGTGACGGCGGCGCACCCGTCAGGTCCTCGGCGCAGCAGCCAGCGGGAGGAGTTGCGTCAGGCTGTGCCGCTCCCCGACTAGGGCACACGTTTGACACTCCGCACAAGAATCAGGCGCTGGTGGCTCCCAGCAGCTCGGGCGCAATCGATGGAGGACGAAGACCAGCAGGAGGAAGAGCCGGCATGAGCGCAATGCGGTGCAGAGTGGGAACTTCAGATTCCATATAATGCACTAAAGCATTTAGGGTTGACTGGTGCAAGCCCTTCTCGTGAGATTTGGCGCCAGCCTTTGTTTGCGAGAGCGCATTACAAAAACCTCACCTTGGGGCAGATGCGGGCCGACAGGACGAAGACGGGCATGAGGGCTATGCGGTGCAAAGCCTGAATGATGACAGAGTCGCCCAGCGCAAACAGCTTGTCCGACAGATGCAGCGCGCGATTGACGCCTGCATGAGGACAAAGCCAAGGATGATATTCCTTCAGTCCTGGCTGCTGTATCGTCCTGAGCAGATGTGTTGCCAAAGTGCAGCAGGCTGTTTCAACGGGAGGAACAGCACCGCTGCAGGATGACGGCGCTGCAGCTCGGTATCACTGATGCAGTCCAGTCGTTGCCACAAGGTCGACATGGCTACGAATGCAAGCTTTCAGCAAACCTTGCACCTGTGACGAGGACCAGCTGCGTCATGCCGGAGGCAGTGCCCGCCACCAGTGTCCACCCGAGCACGGTGCGCAGCGGCACCGCCTTCAGGAATCGGTTGTACGCCCACACGCCTGCCCATACAGAAGCGGAAGCTGTCTGACAAGGGACTGCGGGCTCTGATCAAACGTGCGACTTCCATATGATGATTTCCGGATGAGAGTGGAGCCATTCACCCTGCAACTCTGTGACGCCATGGGTGCAATCCAAGAAACATATGTTGAAATGCAAACTTGAGGGTCTCAAACAAAAGAGCGGCTCACCCAGCAGTTCTGCAATGCCCTGGAACAGCTGGATGCGGCCGAGAAACTCCTTGCTGAACTCCAGGCGGTTGGTCATGAAGAAGAACATGGCGGCCTCCGCTGTCGGCGCCGCCTGAATCACATGCGGACGCCACACATCAAGCGTCCTAGTCTCCCGACATGTTCGCTGCTTGAGCGAGACCTCCAGATGAGCAGCAGTGCTCTGCCTGGTGAGCACTGTGACTCATGTGTGGAGCACGCAGCGCTCATGCAGACTCATGCTTGTGCTTTTCGGCATGTTGTACGGGAATGTAAGAGAAGGAATGCCCATATGCAAAAACGTCCATGTGCAGAACAGGAAAGGGGGAAAGTGCTGACCGACCAGAAGAAGGTGAAGAGCATGGGCGCCCACACCGTGCGCAGCCGAATTGCGGACCATAGCGCAGCGGATTGCGACGCTAACAACGCCCACGCCTTGGAGTTGCCGCCGCCTGTTTCCAGCGAAATGCACATGTACACCTCGCATTGCCTCCTTTGTTGAACACTGCCGAGTCTGAGCCTTGGCAGGAAGGTGTGCGGTCCCCACAGGTAGTAATCCTGATGAACTCCACTGCGATGAGAAGTGTGAAGCAGAAGGACGATTTCAGGCAAACCAATGAACCACTAGGCACCTGAATGGCCGCCGGCAGCCTGCGGGAGGTCGACGCGTTGCTCGCGGATCAAGAAGGCAGTGCAGGTGACGGCCGCGGGGAACACCGCTGCCATCAGCAGCACGGGGCGCGGGCCAAACAGCTGCACCAGCCAGCCGCCAAACCAGGCGCTGCCGATGCTTCCCACCGCCTACAGGACGTGGGGGAAACCGACAATTGCCGCCCAACCCTTGTCATGTTTTCGGTGGCCCTGTACTGTCTTGTGCCACATGCCGTTTGTCCCCCTTGCAAGCTATAATGTAATGCAGGATGAGCGGCAAGATCAATGCACAGCCAGCAGATGACCACCATCGGCATGCATTCTTAGGCTCACCCGGGAGCCCCAGCACAGCGACTGCAGGCTGCCGGCGCGCTCAGACGGCTCGTCGCGTGCAATCCCCACGACGATGGCATCCTGCGCGAATGCAACCACAAAATGTCCTTCTTCAGACACTTGTTCAGATTCTAGAGTACTATTCGGTTTCCAGAGACTGTGTGTAATCCAGGGCAGATGATCACAGCGCCTGGGTATATCGAGGTTCGCATCTGGTGCCCGCTGGATGCTGGATGCTGGCAGTCATCAAATGCGGAGGCAGACTGCATGTCCCAGGCGCGGCATGCATGTCGGCACGTCAGTCGTCTGCTGCTGCACGAGGCTGCCGGCTTTCGCCAAGCACACAGAGGAGCCTCCTTGTCCATCTAGCGACAGGCTGGCGACAGGCTGGCGACAGGCTGGCGACTCACCACGATGACATCACCAAACGCGAGCCCAAAGTTTGTGGCTAGGAGGAACGCCATTGCGACCCCCGAGCCATAGGTGAACAGCCCCAGGCCGATCCAGCCAATCATGCCTGCAGCCGACAGCGCGCTTCTCAAATACACACGGCACCAACATGCGTCAGTGGCAGCCGCCACCAGATCCTGCGTTGCAAATCTTATGGGGAGCAGGGAGGAGCAGCCGAGATGGCCAGAGCTGTGTGCACTTTATCCGCTCCATCTACACCATGGTATTGCATCATCTGCGCACCAATGACGTTCACGATGATGAGCCAGCTGCGGCGGCGGTAGCCCGCAATAGGGTACGCGTCTGATAGGAAGCCCCAAAGCGGCTTCACCAGCCAGGGCCCCTTCGACATCGCGATCCACAGCCCGGTGCGCGCAGGACCCATGCCCAAGACGTCCTGCGCAACGAAGCTCACAGCTGATGACTTTGGCAAAATTAGTTCCTGCATGGAAGACCAGTTGACAAGGCTGCCTCTGGGCTTGGGCGCAGCCGTGCGCGTCAGAGCTCGATGCACATGCGCTGTGATCTTGCCGGTCAAGATCTGGGTGGCAGCAGCGCACCTTCAGGAAGTAACTGATGGCCAGGATCGTCATGTCGAGCAGGCCCTGTACCAGATACACTGCGCAGCAGACAAAGGGTCAACTCGAAATGCAACATTGAGGACGGAAGGTCATGCAGAAGATCCTGCATGTGCACAGATCACATAGCGAGCGTTGTTACGAGCATTCTGCGTCTAGACCTCGCAGTGCAGCGGGCTGGTCATACCTCACACAGTCAGTCTTGGTGCAGTCTGCTCTGCGTCCGCAGCAAGACCTCCGCGTGGACATGCTACTCACCTAGCGCCACGGCCACCAGCTCCGGCGTAATGCCATCGTAGAAGTCCGCAAGCCCTGGCAGCAGCCGCCGCCACCTTGCGGTTCTGCCGCCGCCGCCGCTGCTGCCGCGCCGCAGCACAGGCGTCCTGTGCCCGCCGCTGTCGCTGCCGCCGTCATGCACTTCAATGCCGTCAAACGCCGCGCTGCTGGATGCCTGGTCGCTGTGCGCTGCGTGCCCCGACCGGCGGCTGCCGTGCCCCAGCAGCTGCTGCCCCTCATCGTCGCTGCCCGAGTTACTGGGCTCGGCAAATGAGTCCACAAAGCGCTCTGGCGCCGGCATGGGCGAGCCGCTGCGTTTCGATGCGCCGAGGGCTGCCAGGTGCCGCCGCCGTGCCGCAGCCGCCGCGCTCTCATCGCTGCTGTGGCTGCCGGCTCCGGGGTGCACTGCATGGTGATCCTCGGAGGCTGGGGTTGCCGCATGGGGCATTCCGTCCCGTACGCCAAGGCCGGGCCTGACCTAGCGCTGCTGATTGCTGCTGTAGCGCGAAACCTCGAGCACCAGGGCGGATCCTCCTAACGCATCGTGTCTATGCTATCAGTTCCAACCAAGTCTCTGCCACGACCAAGCACTCTGTGTGCGCCAAGGGTGACCTACTGCCGTGAGTGGTAAGTGCAAGAACAGCGCTTTCCGCCCGCAAGATCGACCCGGTGTGTCTTGCTACTCTGCCTATATTTGTTTTCAGCGTCAGTGCCAAGCAATACTCACATCGGAAGTGCAAGAGCAAACCGCGAACTGAAACAACAGTCTTGCTGCTTATAAGCGAGGCACGTGAGGCATGCGTGTCGTGAGCTAGAAGCATGTGCAGCCAGGCATAATGGCAGCAATTTCCATTTGCAAGCCTGGAACAGTTTGACGTGCCGACCTTCTGTCGCGTCTGAACACCGCCCCGCCTATTGTCAGCTGTCTGCGAGTTTGAGTGATTCTGAAGGACATTTGTTGCACTACGGCAGCATTATGGCAATGATCATGCCTGGGCCATCTGCAGGGCCATCCAGTTGCTTGCACGCAAATTCAATGGACCATCCGTCCTCCCTGACGCTCTCCAGGCGCAAGCCAGCATTCCAGGGACGTTGCGGCACGTCAGCCAGGCAGCAGCGCCGATCTGCAATTTGTGGAACACAGCGGCTGTCCGCCACGGAACGCACGCCTGCCAAGGTGAGATGCTGATCAGTGTGCTGTGCCGAATGACACTCGCCTCTCCTCTGCGCACCCTGCCATACTGAGCGGCGTCTAAGGTTTTGGTGCCTTCACAATTCATGCACTCGTGCTCCCTGCGGCTCTGCCGATGGCTTCACGCTCCCGGCAGCTGCAGCACGAGCTATATAAGTAATGATCCGGCACATGCCTCCCGCTCAAGCCCATTGCCGCCCGTGCATTGATCCTCACCGACATGCGCATTTCACCTTCATGCTGACAGTTGCTGCAGCGCGGCAACTGGCTGGGCGACTTCGTGGCCCGCTTGAGCGGCAACGGCGGACAACAACGCGGCGGTGGCGCTGCGGCAGCTGAGGCCGCGCTGCTGGAGGCCATTTCCGGCGTGGAGGGGCGCGGCTCTAAGGGTTTAGCCCAGGAGCAGCAGGCGGCATTCGATGCGGCGGTGGAAGCCCTGGAAGCCGACGGCGGCGTCAAGGTGGGGCATGCGGTCGACTGCTTCCCATGCTATAGCCAGCTTCAGTCTGTCTGAGGGTGCAAGCATGTGTGATACAGCAAGTGTTCTGCAAGCAGCAGCCTGCATGCTTACTTCCAAACATTGGCTGTCCGAATTGCCGCACCCATTGTCTGACGACCGCCCAATGCAAAGCAAGCATGCTGGACACGTTGAAACGTCCACATGCCCTGACCCAGGCGCCCACGACGTCGCCGCAGCTGGAGGGGCGGTGGCGGCTGCTGTTCACCAGCAAGCCGGGCACCGCATCGCCCATCCAACGCACCTTCACAGGCGTCGACGCCTTCAGCATCTTCCAGGTGCCGTTGTAGTCCGTCATCTCAGTACAAAGCAGTTCAGTACGACCAGCATCACAATGAGCGGCAGCAGCCTCCCATGCTACACAATATTGTAGAGTGATGTAACACGCACACAACGTGCATGGCTCTTGAGTTGCTCCGAGGCCCACTCAAAGCATTACTCAAAGGCAGCATCTGTACCAGTGGGATAATATTGTATTTGAAGGTCGCCTCTTTCTTGACAGGACATCACGCTCCGTGACGAGGGCCTGCCGATGATTGTCAATGTAGTGGAATTTGGCAGCATCGGCCAGCTCCGGGTGCGCATTGCACAGCCAATCGCGTTTGTTTTTGGGACAGACATGACCACCGATGTAGATCATGCCGTGCTGCACAACCTCGCTGCCGCGACTGCAAGGGTGCGGCCCTACATCAGCTGCAGAACGGGCGATGCTGGGGGTTCCACAGCCCTTTGCGCCGGGACAACGCGCTCGACTGTCATGCTGACTGGAGACCTTTCAGTCAGGCTGCAGACTAAGACTCCGCAGCTGATCCGATTTGCACAGGTGGAGGCGGAGGCGAACACGGACAGTCGGCCGCTGAAGGACTTCACGCCGCGCAAGGGCGCCGGGATTCCGCTGTTCGGAAAAAGCAGCACCTACCCGCCGCTGGGGCCGGTGAGTGAGTGTATGAGACCTGCAACCGGGC